>Ga0208413_1000703_pt1 | contig 23884 bp, 22 predicted proteins | sample AntAceMetag02UKD_FD_184761 | JGI IMG/M metagenome (GOLD analysis project Ga0208413, IMG submission 184761) | Saline lake microbial communities from Ace Lake, Antarctica - Antarctic Ace Lake Metagenome 02UKD (SPAdes) (version 2) | ecosystem: Environmental > Aquatic > Non-marine Saline and...
TCGCGGAGGGTGAGCCGTGAGCACATTATTGTAAAACCACCGATCACAGAAGCGAACCGGATAAAGACAGTGGAGCGGGGATCGGCACCCTGTATTCATCCGTGTAATCCGTGGTTAAAAAGCTCCGCGGTCAGCTTCGCGGAGGGTGGAGTGGCAGATGACGGAGCAGACCTTTAACCACACCCAGCGCGGTAGCGCATACTCGCCCAAACGGGTGCCCAGAACGGGCGATTGAAGAGCAAATTACACGGATCCGATCCCGATAAAAAGCAGAGGAGCAGGGATTGGTATCCGGTATTTTTCCGTATAATCTGTGGCGAAAAATCAGTCTGCCGGTAGGTTTCTAAAGTTTAAATCCTAGGGGAGATTGATATCACGCCGACTACCGCGCCTTCACGGCATCGTAGACGATTACCTTCTCCCACTTTTCGGAGTGCGCATCAATGAATGCCTGATGCAATGGGTGGGATTGGTAAGTCGCCTGATCTTCCAAGCTGTCGAAAAGCAAGATTTCCGAAACCGAATAAGTCCCATCAACAACTCCTCGTTGCTCGGTCGCTGCCGGAACCGCCGCATGCACGCCTTTCACTTGCGGAATTTCGCCCAATCCCTTGATGCCATCGAGCATGGCATTGAGATCTTCCTGCGAATCAGGGTTTTTCAACCAGAAGAATACGTGATGAACGAGGGGGGTGTCTTGGAGCATAAGAAATGAATCACAGGGTTTCTGAAAAACGGAACATGAGTCTCAGCAGAATTATTCCCCCACGACCAGCGAACACTTTTTCTGCCACAATTTCCGGCAATCGTCACCGCACAGTTGATTCGCCGCCTTCTCCTGCTCAGTTTCCCACCGTGTCCCTGTCCGCCCTCCGCGCTCGTTTTATCGCGTTCACCATCACGCTCACCGTTTTGGTGAACGCTCTGACTGCCGCCTCACCTTCCGTCGCGGAAGCCGAGGCAATGTTCAACGAACGTCGCTACGCCGAGGCTCAACCCATCTTCGAAGCCGTGCTGGAGACAGACCCTCAAAACCCCCGTGCCCTGCTCCATCTCGGCCAGTTGGCGAACAAAAGAGGCGATCGAGCGCTCGCGGTGAAATACCTCGCAAAAGCCGTCGCCATCGCGCCCGACCACGCCGAACTCCAATTCGAATATGGCGCCGCCTCCTCCCTCTACGCCGGCTCCTTAGGGATGTCGTTCGCCGCGCTCGGCGCTGCCCGTCGCGGCCGCGACGCCATGCAAAAAGCCGTTGCGCTGGCCCCCTCCAATCTGATGTTCCGCCAAGGCCTCCTCGAATTCTATGCCGGCGCACCATCCCTCGTCGGGGGCGGCATGAAGCAGGCCCACGCTCAAGCCGAAGCGATCGCCGCCCTCGACCCCAATCAAGGCGCATTTGCTCACGCCAATTTACACCGGGCGGAAGGCGACCATCCGGCCGCCCTGTCCTCTCTCGCTTCCATTCTCGAACGAGACCCGGACAACTATATCGCCCTCTTTCAATTTGGCCGCGTTGCCGCCGAATCAGGACTAGAACTCGAGCGCGGACTCCAAAACCTGCACCGCTGTCTCGAACTCCCCGCCCCCGACAAGGGAGCGTCCCTCGCCTCCGTTTGGTGGCGAATCGGGCAAACCCTATCGCGACTCGGCAATCTACCTGCCGCCCGTGAAGCTCTGGAGCAGGCGCAATCTCTCGCTCCCCACGATGCGCGCATCACCAAAGAAATCGCTGACCTCCCCCCCCCTTCACCTTAACCGCCCCAGCGTTCCCTCCCCCGCCCTCTACCGCTTATGCCCCGCATCCTTGATGCTCACGTCCACGCTTATCCGCCCGAGCTCTTCACCGATCCTCGTGGCTGGGCCGACGCGCATCACGAACCGTGGTTTGCCGACTGCGTCGCTCCCCCGGACCGGCCCTCGATTCAAGGTTGGTCCGACGTCGATCAGCTGCTCCACGATATGGATGAGGCCCATGTCGAACAGGTCGTCCTACTCGGTTGGTATTGGCAGAACCAATCGACTTGTGAGTGGCAAAATCAACTCTTCGCCCAATGGCGCACCGCTTACCCCGACCGTATCCAAGCGTTCGCTACGATTGAGCCAAGTTCCGGCCAGCGTGGCCTCGACGATGTAAAACGCTGCCTGGAATCCGGCTTTCTCGGCATCGGCGAACTCCTGCCCCAAGTTCAGGGTTTCTCTCTCGCCGACGACCGCTTTGCCGCCCTCGTCGAACTCGCGACCTCCGCGCAGGTGCCGATCAATCTTCACGTCACTGATCCGCTCCTCCCTCCCGGTCCCGGCTCGATCGCCACCCCCCTCGAAACCTACCTGCAGCTGGCGCAGAAGTTTCCCGATTCGAATTTCATCCTCGCGCATTGGGGTGGAGGCCTGCCGTTTTTCGAACTAAATCCCCGCGTGAAGCAGCGCTTGCGGAACGTCTATTACGATACCGCGGCATCGCCATTGATTTACGACAAATCCGTATTCCGGCACGTCGTCAACCTCATTGGCGCCGATCGGGTTCTCTTCGGCACCGACTACCCCCTCCGCCTTTATCCTCGCCAATCCCGGGCACCGGACTTCTCCCGTTTCATCGCCGACATCCATTCGGCCGGACTCACCGCCCCGGAGTTGGATGCCATCATGGGAGGCAATCTTCGTCGTCTGCTGAAGATCCCCTAATCTCGTTCCCGCAAAGTGGGTCTCACGCTTGCCCTCGTCGCCGCCACCCATTCATCGTCTGCCCGTGGAACCATCGCCACCATTCGTCCGACTACAGGCCCTCCGAAAAAAATTCGGGGCCGATTCCTTGGTGATCGATGGCATCGACCTCACCGTCGCCCCCGGCGAATTTGTTGCCGTCATCGGCCCCAGCGGCTGCGGCAAATCCACCCTCCTGAAAATGATCGCCGGACTCAGCCCCGTCTCTTCCGGTCAGCTCAGTATCGCGGGCCAAAGTCCCGATGCCCTCGACTCCGAACTCGCCTACGTTTTCCAGGAACCGACTTTGCTCCCTTGGTTGAACGTCTCCGCCAACGTGGAACTTCCGCTGCGACTCCGCGGCATCCCCGCCGAATCTCGGGCCAAAACCGTCACCCGATGCCTCGCTCAAGTTCGCCTGCGCGAGAAGGCCACCGCCTTTCCGCGTCAACTGTCCGGTGGCCAACAAATGCGTGTTTCACTCGCCCGCGCGCTCTCCCTATCGCCCCGCCTGCTCCTCTTGGACGAACCCTTTGGTGCCCTCGATGAGATGACCCGCAATCACCTCAACGAAGAGTTATTGCGTCTCCGCGAAGAGGCGGGCTGGACCGCATTTTTTGTCACCCACTCCGTCGCCGAAGCCGTCTTTCTCGCTAATCGCATCGTCATTATGTCGGCCAATCCGGGACGCATTGCCCATCTCGTGGAGATCGAGATTCCATATCCCCGTCGCCCCGAGACCCGTGAAGATCCGTCGTTCCAACAACGCGTTGCGCACGTCACCCAGCTGCTTCGGTCGGTCGAATCCAAAGCCGCTTAGCCTCCCCTTCCTCTCATGCTCTCCGCCCGCCTGAAACCACTTTGGCCGCCGCTCCTCACCGGCGTGGCTTTCATTGGTTTGTGGTATCTGGCTCGCGAGATCATCGCCCCGGAACGCAAATTCATGTTGCCTTCGCCCCACGCCGTTTGGATTGCGTTTGGGGAACATCATGAAGCCCTCCTTTCCGCTTCCTTCAATACCGTCATCGGTGCCCTCGTGGGGTTCTTCGCCGCGACGCTCATCGCCAGTCTTCTCGCCATCACGCTTTCGCTCAGCGGTCTCATCCGAGCCGCGCTCTATCCGTACCTCATGATGCTGCAGATGATGCCCATCATCGTCATCTCCCCCATCTTGGTCTTGTGGGTAGGCGCAGGGCTCCCCTCCGTCGCCACCATCACGTTTTTGATCAGTTTTTTCCCTCTCGTGGTCAACACCACCCAGGGCCTCATTTCGACGGATCGAAAACTGGTCGAACTATTCACCATGTATCGAGCCGATCGCTGGCAGGAGTTGCGCTATCTCCGTATTCCCGCCGCACTTCCTTACTTCTTCACCGGCCTACGCATCGCTGGCGTGCTCGCACCCATCGGCGCAATCGTGGGCGACTTTTCCGCCGGCAACTCAGCCGGCAACGGCGGAGGCCTCGGCTTCCTCGCCCTCATCTACAGCGCCCGCTTCAAGATGGACGCCCTCTTCGCCACCGTGCTCTCCGGTTGTGCGCTGGGTTTTCTCTTCGCTGGTGCCATTGCTTTGATCAGCCGCCTCAGTCTCAGCCATTGGCACGAATCCTACGAGAAGGTCGATCGATGAAGAGCCCTTCACTCATTTTCATTTCCCTCGTTTTTGCCCTGTTCCACTTCGCCGGTTGTCAGCGCTCCGAACTCGCGACGACCGACCAAGCAACTTCCCTGACCAAGGTTCAACTCCAGCTCGATTGGTTCCCCGAACCCGCTCATGGCGGGTTTTTTCAAGCCGCCGAAAAAGGCTACTACGCCGAGGTCGGTCTCGAAGTTGAAATTATCCCCGGCGGTCCCGGCGGTCGCCCGATCCCCAAAGTCGCCGCCGGCCAGGTCGCATTCTCCATGGGCCGCAGCGACGACATCATGCTGGCGGTGCAAGAGGGTCTTCCCGTCCTCATTGTCGCCGCCCTCATGCAACATGACCCGCAGGCCATCCTGCTCCATGCGTCCCATCCGGTGAACAAACTGGCCGACCTCGATGGCCACGCGATTATGGCGTATCCCGGATCCGCGTGGATTCCTTACCTGAAAAAACACTACGGTATCGAGATAGATCTACTGCCCATGAGCTACGGTCTCGCTCGGTTTGTCGCCGACCCCGAACTCATCCAAGCCTGCTTCGTGACCGACGAACCCTTCCGTCTTGAACAACAAGGCACCGCCGTAAAAACGCTTCTCCTCAGCGACTCAGGCTACGACCCCTACCGCGTCATCGTCGCGCATGGTCCGTTCGTGGCTGAAAACCCCGCCGTCGTCCGCGCATTCGTCGCCGCGAGTCTTCGCGGTTGGGCCGATTACATCAACGGCGACCCCGCCCCCGCGCATGAACGTATCGGTCGCGAGAACGACCACATGACTCCCGCCCAAATGGAATTCTCCCATTCCGAGATGATCCGCCGGCGATTTATCACTGGCGACCTCCAGGAGGGCGAGTCCCTCGGTTCGCTCGACCCCCAACGATTGGATGGCCACGCCGCCCTCCTACTTGAGGTCGGGGTTCTATCCGCCCCCCTCCCCCGCGAGCGCTACGTCACCTTCGAGTTTCTCCCTCATTCTCCGTAGCCCCGGTCGCGGCCCTTCGGCCGACCCGCTCCAGGTTCAGAACTAAGCGACTGGGTGCATGTTGTGGGAATCGCCGATTATTCACTCGCCCCGGGCTAATTCCGTGCTCCACGTTGCGCATTTTACATTCCCGGCTATCAGTCGAACCAAACCAGCATCCTCGTGCCCTCGTTAATCACTTCCCGCCTTCAATCTTTATCGATTTTCGTCTCTCTCGTGGCGGCGGCACTGGCTTTTACGGCCTCGGCGCAGACGACAGCGGAAGATCCTGTCCTTCAATTAGAGGCCTTCATCGCCACTGAATCCGCCTTGGCGACCGACGGTGGGATTCTGCCCACTTCCCGCCCCACCAGTTCAGTTTTCGGCGATCAATCCCTTCTCGATACTCCCCGCTCCGTCACCGTGCTCACGCCCGAGTTGATGGCTCGGTTCGATATTCAGGATTTCGACGATCTTGCCCGCATCGGCGCCGGAACTCAGCAAACCAATTACTACGGTGTGCCCGGTTCTCCCGTGCTCCGCGGTGCCATCGGAGGGGTCTACTTCAACGGCATTCAGCGTGCCTATCAACGCAACGAGATGCCGCTGTCGTTCGGCTCGTTCGATGGGTTAGATGTTGTCAAGGGACCCGCTCCTTCGCACTTCGGAGCCGGCCAGGTCGGCGGCTACACCAACCTCATTCCCAAGACGCCTTACTTCGATCGCCAACGCTCCAGTGTGACTTTGGAGGTGGGCACCGCTGAGCACTACCGCGCCCAATACGACACCGGCGCTCCTTTCCTCCTCGGCGATTCACCCGCCGCCTATCGCCTCTCCCTCACCGGCCAATACGGCGGCACGCCCTACGACCGCGTGCGCAATGACTTCGTGTCGCTCTACGGCTCACTCAAAATCCGACTTTCCTCCCACCTAACGCTCTTCACCGGGGCCGAAGCTTTCCGTTTCAAATCCAACGAAAACGCCGGCTGGAACCGCCCCTCCCAAAACCTGATTGATCGCAATCAATACGTCATTGGCGAGCCCATCAATATCGCCAGCTCCGCCTGGGCGGGACGCGCCAATCGTGACGCCATTTACCACAACACCGCGCTCGTGGTGCCGGCCTCAATCGTCGACGCCGGCGTATTATCCGGTCTGCTTTCTTCCGCCCAACGTGACTTGATGCTCAACTTGGCTTCGCCCGCTGATCGCGCCTCCGCCTACGCGAGCTTTGCCCCCGCCGACCTCGCGTCTATCTCACAATCTGCTTCCGGCTACCAATACACCCCCACTTACCTCGCGGCGGGCGGTCACGTGTTCACCGCGCCCATCGCCGCCCGGACCGTGCTCGCATCCGACGAAGACTTCGCCGACGCCGACAACCTTCTCTACTTCGCCAATCTCGTGCAACAACGTGACAACGGCGCCACGCTCACCGGCCAGTTTTTGTTGGACTACATCCACACCAACAAAATTTCCACTTACGGCTATGGCGTCAGCACCGATCAATTGATTATGGAGGCCAAACTCTCGCATCGCCGTCAATTTGACTGGCTAGATACGACCGTGACTTCCGGCGCCTCAATCCGTCGCTCGCACTCGATCTTGCTCCAAGACTTCTTTGACGAGCCCTTCAGTCGTCGCGACATCACGCGTCCCGCTATCTCCCCCAACTCCGTGATTCCCGTCGGCCCACAGACCGATCCCAATGGCGTTAACTTCTGGTCCCCCACCGCCCAAGGTGGCGCCAACGCCGACTCCACGCTCTGGCAATCCAGTCTCTTCGCCTACGCGCAAAGTCACCCCACCGATCGTCTCACCACCTTCCTTTCGCTCCTCGCCACCCACGCCCCCTACCGCACGGTTTATCCCGACGGCGTCGATCGCGTCAGTGCCAATAGCCCTCTGCGCGATCCGATATCCGATCAGAAGAACTACGGTAGTGTCAGCTTCAGTCCCGTTTACGCGTTAACGCCTCAAACTCGCCTGTATTCGACCGTCCAATACGGCACTTCACTCGACCCCATCGATGGCGGCGCCATAATCGGCAAAGGAAACTTCGCCTCCAACGAGCTCATTGAGGTCGGCCTCAAAACCTCCCTCCTTGACGATACCCTTTTCGCGGCCCTCTCGACTTACCGTTGGGCGCAATCCGCCTTCAGCGTTCGCGACAATGCGGCTCAAGAGCTCGAAGGCCGCGGCACCGAATTCGAGTTCACCTACGCGCCTTCCGAGGCCTTCTCCCTCATCGGTTCCGTCGGTTACCAGCGCATCAACCGCATCACCCCTCTCGGCTTCCGCTCGATCCCCCTCACCGAATCGCAATGGGCGCTCTACGGTGGCCAACTCTCGAGCCCATTCTCCGGCATATCGGCAGCCAACGGCTTTGCCCCGTATTCGTCCCCCGCGTCCAACCCCTCACTGGAATACCCCGGCACCCCGCAAACGCAGGTCAAACTCCGAGCCGACTTCGCTTTGCCAGGAAATCTCCGCTTTGGCCTGTCCACGATTTGGAGCGATGCTTATTGGCAAAACTTCGACCGCACCTTGCGTCTCCCCCGCACCCTAAGTTTCGACGCCACCCTCGGTTATCACGCTGAAAATTGGTCGGCCACCCTCCACGGATCGAACCTCACCGACGCCGACCTCTTCTACGGCTCCGAACCCGTTTTCGCCGCCAACACGTTGCTCACTCGTGCCCCCGGACCAGCCGCAAAGTTAGTGTTTAAATTCAACTATTAACTCACCACGGTAACCGCATGATTCGAATTACGCGCGCCCTTCTTGCTCTCGTTCCTGTCCTGGTCTTTTCGGGATGCGGTCAATCAGACGCCGACTCCTCCCGCACCGCCATCACCGTGCAATTGGACTGGGTGGCGGAGCCTGAACACGGCGGGTTCTACCAAGCTCAAGCCAAAGGCTACTTCACCGCCGCGGGCCTCGATGTGACGCTCATCCAAGGCGGGGCCAATGCCTTCGCCACCCAGAAAGTCGCGACCAACCAAGCGCAATTTGGTCAGGCCGATAGCACGAGCGTCATTCTCGCGATCGCGGAAGGATTGCCGCTCACCCAAGTCGCCGCCGTTTTTCAACAAAACCCGTCAGTGCTCATGCTCCACGCGGAGAACCCGATCACCACCTTTGAGGAGCTAAACGGCACGACCATCATGGCCCGACCAGAGTGGCCCTTCCTACCCTACCTTCGGCAAAAATACGGCATCGACTTCAAACTCATTCCTCAGAATTTCTCCGTCGCCAACTTCATCGCCGATAAGAATTTTATCCAACAAGGCTTCTACATCGCCGAGCCGTTTTTCATCGAACAAGGCGGTGCCGCTAAACCTAAGTTTCTCTACGCTTGGGATGCCGGCTTCGACTCCTACGTCACCCTGATTGGGAATCCCACCTGGGCCGCCAATCACCCCGATGCCACCCGGGCCTTCCTCGCCGCCTACATCCGCGGCTGGCAGGACTACCTCGAAGGCGACCCGACTCCCGCGCATGATCTCATGAAGTCTGAGAATTCGAGTAACACCGATGAGTTCCTCGCCTACTCTCGCCAAATGATCATCGACGAAAAGCTCGTCACCGGCCGCGGCACCGACGGAGGTCCCGCCATGATCGGCCGTCTCAGCCCCGATCGCATGGCCACCCAAATCAAACAACTCGAAACCCTAAAAATTCTCACTCCCGCCGGCCAACTCACCGCCGCCGACGTCGTCACCACCAACTACCTCCCTCGGTAGACGCGTTGGAAAGTGTGAAAGTGTAGGGGCGTTGCTTGACGACGCCCGTTTCATTGCCCCTCCCCCTCCTGCTTTTCCCATTTCCTATTAACCAGCGGCAAAGTCTCTCTCCTATTTTTGCGATCTCCGCGCTCTTTTGCGGCCAAAAAAACCTGCCTCACCCCGGATCCAACGCGTAGTCGGTCGACGAAGCCTTTCGTGTCCATTCGTGCTTAAAACTACCTGCCTCGCCGCTCTTGCTCGACTTCTTGCGCCACGACTTTTCGACTTACGCTCCCCTATGAAGCCCCTCTTCACCCTCCTCCTCGCTGTCTTCCTCCTCACCGGCTGCGGCGTTCAACCCGAGCCCAAGCTGCGAGCTCTGATCATCGACGGACAAAACAACCACAACGCGTGGCCCAAATCCACGTTCATGATGAAGTCCTACCTCGAAGAATCCGGACGCTTCGAAGTCGACATCCAACGCTCTGCCACCACTTGGCGCGGTGACAAATGGATCCCCTCCTACCCGCTCACCTCCCAGGCCCCCACCGAAGACCTCAAGGAGCCCCAACCTGATCCGAATTTCCGTCCTGAATTTTCCGACTACGACGTGGTGATTTCCAACTTCGGCTGGAAAGCCTCCAGCTGGTCCGAGGCCACGCAAAAAGACCTCGAATCCTACGTTGCCGGTGGTGGCGGACTCGTCGTCGTGCACGCCGCCAACAACGCCTTTCCGGAGTGGGAGGCCTTCAACCAGATGATCGCCGTCGGCGGCTGGGGCGGCCGCAACGAAGAGAGCGGTCCCTTCGTCTATTACGGAAACGACGGCGAACTCGTCCGCGACACCAGCAAAGGCAACGGCGGCCATCACGGCCCTCAGCATGAGTATCAACTCACCACCCGCGCCTCCGATCATCCCATCATGCGCGGATTACCCGCGGTCTGGCTCCACACCAAAGACGAGCTCTACGACACGCTCCGCGGCCCCGCCGAGAACATGACCATCCTCGCCACCGCGTATTCCTCTCCTGAGTTCCAAGGAACCGACCGCCACGAACCCGCTCTCATGGCGATCGACTACGGCCAAGGTCGCGTCTTCCACAACATCATGGGCCACGATGACTATTCCTTCGCCTGCGCCGGCTTCATCACCGTCTTGACCCGCGGAACCGAATGGGCCGCCACCGGTAAAGTCTCGATCCCCATCCCCGCCGATTTCCCCACCGCCGACAAGACGTCTCCTCGCCCCTTCGACGGCCCGTAAATCATCATCTTTCTCATTCTCGAATTCGAAACCCCTTCTAGACTTGTCTAACGAAAAAGACAGCCCCCCTCCTGCGATCGGCTTCACCGCCAAGGAGATTCGCGGCTTCCGTATTCACGCCGTAGTGGTCGCAGCCCTCACCGCCGGAATTTTCGTGCTGCTCCCCCCCGGCCTAAACTCGTTGGTCGGTGTGCTATTCGGTCTCATCCTCCTGCCGCTCCCTCCCGTCGTGATCTACCTCCGCCGTCGCTCCCAAATAAAACGACGTCAAAATCAGCAAAGGTAGGCACGCACCGCTGGGCCGTCCCTCCAGTCCGATGCCCACGCCCGCCCCTCCCCCCGGTCTGAACTCGTTGGTGGTCCAGTCCAATGTAGGGGCGTGGCTTGACCACGCCCGCCCCTGCCCCCCGGTCTGAACTCGTTGGTGACCCCGTCCGATGTAGGGGCGTGGCTTGCCCACGCCCGCCCCTCCCCCCCGGTCTGAACTCGTTGGTGACCCCGTCCGATGTAGGGGCGTGGCTTGACCACGCCCGCCCCTGCCCCCCGGTCTCCGCCCCCAAAACCACGACGTCAACCCCGCCGGGGTAAGAATGAACCGCTTAACCATTCGCCCCCCTGCCCCGACCCCTGCCCCAACCGTGGCGCCGGGCTTCAGCCGGCGTTCCCGTTGCCTCCCGGTCCTCCTCCACCCGCGGCCCTCCCGGTGGCTTGGGCTCCACGCTCCCACCCCATCGCCCCCCACCCACGCCCGCACCTCCATCCCCACCTTCAAATCTCCCTTTCCCCCCGGAAAAATCCCCCAACCCCCGTGCGGCTAAAGACCAACGCACCGACTCCAAACTACTCCGGCAGCGCAAACGCCATGTAGGTGTCACCACTCTTGGTCCCCATCTTACCGCCTCCGCAGGCAACGACGATATACTGGCGGCCATTGACCGCGTAAGTTGACGGAGTCGAATAGGCCCCCGCCGGGAGTTTGAAACGCCATAGTTCCTCCCCCGTCTTGGTGTCGAAAGCCCGGAAGTGCTCATCACGACTCGCCCCAATGAACAACACTCCTCCCGCCGTCACCACCGGCCCTCCGTAATTCTCCGTGCCAGTCGGCTCCATGCCCAGTGCCATGAGTTCGGGAAACTCGCCCAACGTCGTGCGCCACACGAACTCTCCCGTATTCAAATCAATCGCATTCAACGTGCCCCAAGGCGGACGCACTGCCGGATACCCATCAGGATCATAGAAACGGTTGTAACCCGTGTGGGTAAATGGCGACGGCACCCGCCGTGCCTTGCCTTCATCTGATACATAAGTTTCCCATGCCGGCTTAGGCGGTTCGCCCTGTTGGGCCACCTCTCGCTTTCCGCTGTCTTTCTCTTCACCGAGCAAGTAACCAGCGACCGCTCGAACCTGTTTACTGGAGAGAAATCCCCACGGCGGCATCATGCCACGTCCGGTGTTGATCACTTCCAACGTCTGCTCGCTCGTCAGTCGCGCGCCCAAATCAACCAGCGATGGAATACCCGCTGCGTTTCCGGCCAGATCCGCGCCGTGGCATCCCGCGCAATTCTGCAAATACACCGCTTCGCCCTCGCTCGCGCCGTCGCCTGATTCAATCAAGTTCAAGACCCACGCCATTTCGTTGGCGTTGACGTAAAGCACGCCGGACGGATCGACCGCCGCCCCGCCCCATTCGCCCCCACCATCAAATCCCGGGAAGATGATCGTGCCTGCTTTACTTGGCGGTGCGAACGGCGTGTGTGGACGCAATCGCGCCCATCGATTGAGCACCGCTCGGTGGGCCTCCGGCGTGCGGTTGGTAATTTCGTCCGCACTGAAAACTTGGCGCGAAAACGGCGCCGGCTGAGTCGGCAAAGGCTGCGTCAGCGCCGTGACTTCCCCCGCAATATCCGACGACGGCACCGCGATCTCTTCGATCGGGAACAGCGGCTCGCCCGTCTCCCGGTTGAATAAAAAAACGTGACCCGACTTGGTGATCTGCGCCACCGCGTCGACCTTGCGCCCCTCGTGAGTTACCGTGACCAGCGTCGGCGGAGCCGGCAGATCGCGGTCCCACAAATCGTGGCGCACGAGTTGGTAATGCCACACCAATTCACCCGTCTCAATCTTGAGTGCCAACAGGCAATTCGCATAAAGGTTATCGCCCAAACGATCGCCTCCCCAAAAGTCGAAGGACGCCGACCCCGTTGGTGCGAACAACAAGCCTCGCTCCTCGTCGACGGTCATGCCTGCCCACACGTTTACCCCTCCCATCGTTTTCCAGGCCTCGGCTGGCCAGGTTTCATGCCCCGGCTCCCCGGGCTGAGGAATCGTGTTGAAGACCCACGCCAATTCCCCGGTGCGCACGTTGTAGGCGCGAATCGGCCCCGGCGCCGCTGGCGCAGGCCCCTCCCCTAAACGCATCCCCATCACGATCAGATCCCCTGAAACCACTCCCGGCGTATTCGCCTGGATCGCAAAGCCCGTAACGTCTCGCCCCATGTCATCGCCCAGGTTCACTCGTCCCCCCTCGCCAAATGACTCAATCAGTTGCCCCGTGTCCGCATCCACGGCCTGCAACCACCGTCCCGCTCCCATCAAAATACGCCGATCCTCACCTTCGGCCCACCACGCGATGCCGCGATTCACTCCCGTAGGTTGATGGGACGCATAGCGCCAAATTTCCGCCCCCGTCTCCGCATTCAACGCAACCAAACTCAGGCTTGGGGTCGTCGCGTAGATCACGCCGTCAATGACCAACGGATTACATTGGATCTGGGTGCCAGCCCGCAAATCACCCGCTTGCCAGGTCCACGCCACTTCGAGTTCCGCCACATTAGCCGGCGTGATCTGATCCAAATTCGAATAGTGCGTCGCCCCCTTGTCACCGAGATAGGCAGGCCAATCCGTGTCCTCAACCGCGCCCGCCAGGGTCGCCGCCCACAGGGTGACAGAAATTAGGACTGATGTTCGCGCAGTCTGGGGGTAACGCATGGTCCAAATCTCAACTGCGTCCATCACGGCCGCAAACTCAGAAACTCCGTCTCCTGCGATCATCTTCTTTCCGTTAACCAAAGGAAAATCCCCATTACCGCTCGAAAAACCACCACCTTGCCTAAATCCAAGCCCATAACCAATCGCACAAAGGGTTGTGCCTCCCTGCCGAGTCGCCAACCGTGCTCGTCTTCATGACCACTTCCACTCCCCGCGATCGATTCTTCAACGCGCTTCACCAAGCGGCTAACGATGGATCTTTGACGAAACTCACGCTCGGGAAATATCGCGGGGCTGACTCGACCGTCAAAAACCTCTTCGTGCGCCCCGTCACCCTCAAGGCCGGCCCCCACTTGTGCTTTCTTTGGCGCCACCAGACCCAAGATATCACCAAAAATCTCGCCACCGCGGCAGGCCTGCAGGAAGTCGATCGGCTCATCGGGACCGACTTTTACGACGCCCATCTCTTTACCCCCGCTCAAACCGGCCAACTTGAGACTCAAAAGGATGGCACCTTCCGCGTGAAGATGAAGTTAACTGCCTCGACTCCGCCCTCCGCCCCCATCCCGCACGATCGCTCCAAAACGCGGCCCATCGATCCGAGTGCCGGCTGGTTACAGGCCCTTGGCATCACCAACCCTCAAGGTCAGCCTCGCACCGGCCAAGCCCCCAAATTTCGCCAGATCCAGAAATTCGCGGAAGTCCTTCAACACCTGCTCGACGAAAGCGGCCTCAACTCTTCAGCAGATTCCCCGCGCCTCCGCATCGCCGACATGGGCAGTGGCAAAGGCTACCTCACCTTCGCCACGGCCGACCTACTCCGTGATCGGGCCGACGTCTCCGGAATCGAACGCCGTGCCGCACTTGTGGATACGTGCAACCGGGAAGCCCAGGCGCACGCGCTGACCAATCTAACCTTCGCCACCGGCGAGATCGCCCCCACCGCTCCCCGCATCGGCAACCTGGATGTCTTGATCGCATTGCACGCCTGCGACACCGCCACCGACGATGCCCTGGCCGCCGGTATCGCAGCCGGAGCGCGTCTCCTCGTCGTTTCTCCCTGCTGCCAAAAGGAACTCCGCCCCCAACTCACCGCCCCCCCGGTGCTCGCCCCCGCCCTGCGCCACGGAATTTTTCAAGAGCGCCAATCAGAATTCGTGACCGATGCCCTTCGCGCGCTCCTTTTAGAGGCCCAGGGTTTCACTACCAAAGTCTTCGAGTTCGTCTCCACCGAGCACACCGCCAAAAACCTCATGCTCGTGGCTTATTGTCCTCCCGGCCAACCCCTCCAGCCTTCTCCCTCCGCTCTGCGCAAGGCTCGAGATTTTGCTCAATTCTACGGTATAAAATCCCAACGCCTCGCGGCTCACCTCGACGTCAATCTCACCGCTTAATCTTCCCCGAAATCGCATGAATTGGAGTGACCTCAATTGGTCTATTTTAGATCGGCTTCGCGACGGATTCCTCCACGAAGCCGCCCCCGCTAGCCAGTATTGGAGATCTCATGACGACCTGGCCCACTACGACTTCACGTTTGGGGCGCGGATCGGATGGAAATGGGATCACGTCCTCGGGGAGCTCTCCCGTCGCGGGTGGCAACCGCCCCTCGGCACGACGCTTGATTGGGGCTGCGGCAGCGGCGTGGCTCACCGTCGGGTCATCTCCCAGTGGCCCGACCTCCTGGGAGAAAACACCGCCGTCCGCGTCTGGGACCACTCCGTTTTCTCCCGTAACTACTCGATCGACCGACTACGCGCGAGTCACCCCGCAGCCGACGTCGCATCGTGGGATAACCGTTCTCCCGCCACCCTGCTCGTGGTCAGCCACGTCCTCAACGAGCTGAACGAAGCCGGCCAAAACGCCCTCGCCGCTCAGATCGATCAAGCCCAAGCGGTCATTTGGCTCGAACCCGGAACCTCCTCCGTGGCGAACGCGCTCGTGGAATGGCGTCAACGTCTGTTGCCCAAATTCCGGGCCGTTTACCCCTGCCCTCACCAAGGTGCCTGTGGGCTCCTCAAACCGGAAAACGCCCGACACTGGTGCCACCATTTCGCGGCCCCTCCATCCTGGATTTTTGCGGATTCAAACTGGGTGAAATTCGGTAAACAAGCGGGCATCGATCTTCGCAGTCTCCCCTACAGCGCCCTCGTTTTAGAGCGATCCGAAGGACCGGAATCCGCCCCTCAAACTCCCATCGCCGGACGGGTTTTAGGCCGCCCCACTCTGCATAAACCCTATGCGCGTGCGCTCGGCTGCGACTCAACCGGAGTCCAAACTTTAACCGTGCCCAAACGAACGGCGCCCCAATTGGTCAAACGATGGGATCGGGCCAAATCCCCTCGTTACTTCGATTGGAAACACTCGGATGCCATCGTCTCCAGTATCGATGCCCGATTTGGCATTGATGACTAGCGATCGTCCCGAATACGGGAATGCTCGGTAGCATTTTCGTATCCCTTCGGGAAACTCAATAAACTTACCCATTCTCTTTTCTGCGTGATAACCAGCCTCTTACATTATTATGCAACTTTTGGCACGCTATCTGTTTACTAGTAGGTATGCAGACCATCGTCACTGGCTCTCTCACCCTCCTTTTCTCCGTCGTATTTTTTATCGCCGGGGCCGCCCCGCATTCAGCTTCGACTTGCTCTGAACTCGAGGTCATCCGCCATTACCAAACAGATTCGGTCGATCACGTTGCTCCAGCCGCCCATCGGCTTCATCAAAAATTTGTGCTCTGGCTCAGCTAATTACCGAAAATAATCCCATGATTACTCTCCGCAATATCGACCGCGTTTTTCCGCTCAAAGGCGGTCCTTTCTACGCCTTACGTCACATTAACCTCGAAATCGCATCCGGCGATTTTGTGTCGATCATGGGCCCCTCCGGCTCCGGAAAATCAACCTTCTTACATGTTCTCGGACTCCATGATGCCGCTTGGTCCGGTGAATACTGGTTCGACGACAATCCCGTCCACAAACTTGACCAAAAACGTCGTTTCGCGCTGCAAAAGCAAAACATCGGCTTCGTGTTCCAGAGCGACCATCTCCTCGACGACCTGACCGTCTACGAAAACATCGAAGTGCCTCTGGCCTGCCGCGACACTCCGAAACGGGAACGCGATTCCATCGTTTGTGATATGCTCGATCGCTTCAGTATCGTCGGGAAAAAGGATCTCTAACCAAGTCAGCTCTCGGGCGGACAACAGCAACTCGTCGGCATTGCCCGCGCCCTCATCGCAAAACCAAGGATCATTTTGGCCGATGAACCGACCGGGAATCTCCACTCCGACCAGGGCCGCGAAATCATGGAGCTTTTTCGCAAGCTCAATCAAGACGACGGCGTCACCGTGGTGCAGGTCACCCACTCGAATGAGAACGCCGCCTTCGGCACGCGCATCGTCCGACTGGCCGATGGTCTGATGGTTTCTTAAAACCCCCTCCGGCGAATCTATGCGGGGAGATTGAGCAACGTAATGCGTCCCGAAATCGGGACGACATTTTCCCGACCACGGCAGCACACTGAAGTCATTGAATTATTGAATAATTTTATATATATACTTGTCATACACTTACGTTCTTTAACCGCCAACTGGCATAGTCACTGCATAAGCACCTCAGATAATTACCCGAATGCGCTATTCCCGTCTCACGAACACTCTTCTTCTTGGCTTGGCCGTCACCGCCCACGCGCTGGTCGCCCAGACCACTCCGGAAGCAATCTCCCTCCATGAAGCAATCCGCCAAGCCCTCGGGAAGAACTACTCGATCAAGGCCCAAGGATTTGGCACCGATGCCACGCGGGCTGATCTCGGTGCCGAATGGGGCGCTTTTCATCCCGGCTTTCGTGGCACCTACACGCATGGTGAGGACGGTAGCCCCCAATCATCGGATCCGTTCACCGGCAACCGCCCCCCGTCTTCCATCGCCGAAACCGATACCTTTAGCTTGGGGGTCGGCGGCATCTCGCCTTGGGGCATGTCGTATCAATTAAGCGGTTTCTCCCAAAACCAACGAGGAACCTTCAATGCCTTTGCCGATAACTACTTTTCGTTCGCCGGCTTGGAGATCACCCAACCCCTACTCAAGGGTTTTGGTTTCGATGCCAACTTGGTCAGCGTGCGTCTCGCTCGAGCCAGCCACGGCGTGTCGCAATGGCAGTATCAGCAAACCGTGATGAACGTCGTCACTTCCGTGATCTTTGGGTATCTCGAACTCGATTTCGCACACAAGAATCTGGAAATCTCCCGTCGTTCCCGCGACCTTGCGGGAAACCTGCTGGATGAAAATGAAAAACGCTTCCGAGCCGGGAGTCTTTCCGCCGCCGATGTCACCTCGGCTCGCACCCGCGTAGCGACCCGCGAAGAAGCAATTCTCATCGCTGAGCGCTCGGTTAAAGTTGCGGAGAATTTCCTCAAAGGACTGATCTCGGATGACAATACCACCGCACTCCTCACCCGTTCCCTCGCGATCAGCAAGCCGGCCCCGCTTCCCGACCACACGCCTAACCCCGCGCTTGAATTCGCCGCCTCCCTCGAGCGCCGCCCTGACTATCAACAAGCTAAACTCAATTTGCGCCAAACCGAGGTCAACCGCCGCTACCGCCGCAATCAAATGCTGCCCCAGGTCAACCTCGTCGGATCGCTCGGTTATAATGGCTTGGATAATCAAGTCTCCAAAAGCCAACTCCAGGTGCTAGATCGTGACAGCCGTTCCTACAGCCTCGGAGCGGTCGTGAGCATTCCTCTTACCTTCGCCGCCGAGCGCGGGCGCTACCGCTCCGCGAAATTCATCGAGCAGCAAGCAGAGATGAATCTCGCTTTGGTTGAACAAAACATCGTCGTCGCCCTCGGCAACGCCGCCACCCAAATCGAAACCGCCAAAAAGCGGGTCGAAGTGACTCGCTATTCGCTTGGTCTCGCCGAGCAAAATCTCGACGCCGAACTCAAAAAGCTTCGCGCCGGCACCGGCAGCACCTTTTTCGTGCTCGCCCAGCAGGAGATTCTCGCCGGCACCGAAATTAGCGCCTACCGCGCCGAAACGGACCTCCAACGTGCCCTCGCCGACTACAATCTGCAACGCGGCATGACCCTAATCGAGCACGGTATAACCATTGCGGGCGATACTGATATGCGCTTCTAAGGCCCCTCATCGCCTCCTGCGCTTGACTCCCGCCCGTCGCTCGCTGAAAACCACTTCACAACCTCGATAATTTTATGGGACAACAATTAAACAAGATCCAGAAACGCAAACGCAGAGATGCCTACATGAAGCGCAAAAACGAAGCCGCTAAGGCCGCTGCGCCTAAGTCAAAAGCGAAGAAGTAACCCTTCTGTTTTTCGTCAACTTTACCTCCGAAACCGCAGCCTTGCCGCTGCGGTTTCTTGTTTCCCCCGTTTGGCCCCCTCGTTTAGGGTTCGAACGTGCATCTAGTTATCGGCCTCCTCTTCATCACCGGTCTGCTCACCGGCTGCGCCCCCCAGCTGGCCCCCCTGGATCAGCCGATCGATGCGGAATCAGAATTGGACTACAATCGATGGCTATCTAACGGAAAACCCAGACTGTCGCCTCTTGAGTCCCATAAATTCGAGCGAGCGAGCGACACCATCAACTTAGAGGTGGGCCTCACGCTCCGCGATCGAGGTTCTGCCGACCGTCGAACCACGATCCGCCAGCTCCTTGACGGTTCGAGCCCCCGACAGGTAATCGCTTATGCCAACTGGATCGAATTGCATCGCCTAGACCTAGAAAACGCCATCGACGTCAAGATGCTCCAAGTAAACTTCGAACCGGCCGACCCTGTTCGGATCAGCGCCGAAAAAAGTATCGGCCAATCGATTCGTGGCCAAATCCACGCCATCCGCACTCGCATCAACGATCGGAAGAAAAAATCCCAAACCATCGTCAGTGACCTCCCGGTGCTAAGCCCTTCCGTCGGTCCCGAGTTTTGGTCGCCTCAATTGCAAAACGACCTGGATTTACCGGCCACCTTAGTGATGGCGAAATGCCCGCATCCCCAAAAATTGCCCACTTTATCCCCCCGATGAGTCAGGCATTTAAAGAATGGGCTCCTGTGATTCGTGCCCTCAGCGCGGGCGAACAATCTTTGATTATTCGCAAAGGTGGTATCGCCGAAGACCTGGGGCGTTTCGATAAAATCGCCTCAAGATTTTGGCTGATTCCAACCTTTTTTCACGCGCAAAGGGATAAGATTAAGCCCACCGCCCGAGCCTATCTTACCCCCGCGCCCGCCGTTCCTATCGTTTCGACTTACGCTGAATTGGTCTCCCACGAATTCGTCAATAATTGGTCCGCAGTGTGCGCTCTCGATGCCCTCCACATTCTCACTGCAACCACGGTAAAAGAGCGATTCGATTGGGGAGACTCGCTCGGCGTGCACGTTTTACGAATCAGAGTGTTTCGTCTCCGAAACCCCTTCCCCATTGAACTCACCGCGGAGCAATCTGGCTGTAAGTCATGGATCGACATTGATCCTAACATTGAAAATTTCGCTGCGAGCCCCGTGAATCCGTAACGTGGATTGACGACCTCTCACCATGGCCTACTCCACCCGCCGCACCCGCCGCAGTCAGCCCCTGATCGCGGCCTTTATCGCCTTTGGTCTCTTTGCCGTTGGATACCAGTTTTACGAAACACCCGAGGTCGTAGCCGAACCAGTCATTCCAGCGCCGAGCGCAGTATCATCGGTCCTCACCGCTACGACGAACGGGACTTGGAATTTTAGCGCCCTAAATTTCGAGTTCTTGCCAGAGCTGCCGTCCAACGCGCCGTCCTTCCTTCCTGCCTTGGCCGCCTCTCTAGCAATCACCCCCGCCCAACTCGCCTCCTTGTTGCTCTGGCAGGATACCCGACTCTCCCCCACGGCGGAAACCACTCAAACGGTCTTTCAAGCCAAGATCGATGAATTCGCGAAATCCGTGGCCGGCACTCCGAGCCCGACAGAACTCAAGGGAGTCGCGACCGCCCTGCTCGCCTCCTTCGCCCTCGATCCTGAAAAACCGCATTACAACGCCCGCAGCCACAACCTTGCTGCCGTGCTCCGGGAGAACTCCTCGGCCGCCTCCTCCGGCACCCTCGTCTACGAACTTTTAGCCCTGCACTGGACCAAACCGGGCGTTAACGAAGTCCATCGCGTCCAGATCTTCGAACGCGGAAATATCCTGCCTGGCTTCATCACCTGGAAAGAGGGTGCTTGGTCTCTTTACGGCCTGGAAATGACGGTTCGTGGTGCCGGCTTAAAAAACTATGGCCCGGTGAATTCACTCGGGGCACAGGGACTCGCCCTTCGCATTGTGGCCGTGCCAGAGGCATTGATCTGGAACGCCGTCGCGCCCCTCACCAGCAACGCGGATGCCGCGGCCGTGACCATTTTGCGCGAGACCGCTCGTCGATTTCAAATTCCCCTGCGCCAATTGGAGGAAAACATCAAAGCCATCGCCCCAAAGCAATCTGCCCTGAGTGAATTGCCCCGAACCCAAATCCGTTCTCCTTGGGCGTTCGGACAGTGTTTCGTGCCGCCAGCTGATTTTGTGATGATTAAGCGCGAGCGTATCCCATCGATTGATACGCACCTGCCTTACCCCGAAATACTCGCCGCCCGGGCCGTCAATCGCCCCCCGCTTTCCGACTAATCCAGCAGACCAACCCCGCCGTGGTTTTCCGTCGACTATCGTTTTAAGCCCGAAACGAACTCGTCGATAATCCCATCAAACGACCCGTTGGTGAAAAAGATCACCACGCGCCTCTTCGATTTAGCGTGAGTAGTTCCAGCCCGGAGTTTCTCCAACAGGGCCGCATTCGAATCGGCCGTGAACGCTTGCCGCCCCTTCGTCCGCAGGGCTTCAATCACGGCCTCCGGATCGAATCGATTTTCGACTCGAATGCTCTCCACTCGATTCACCGCGCCCAAGTAAACCTCATCGGCTTCCCCCAGCGCCTCCGTAAATTGCGCCTGCATCACCTTCGTGCGCGCCGTGTTACTTCTCGGCTCAAATAAAGCCGTGATCACGTGCTGAGGAAAACGCGCCCGCATCGAGATCAATGTCGCCCCAATCGCGGTCGGATGATGCCCGAAATCTTCGATAACCAGCAGTCCCTCTCGCGCCAGCCGCACTTCCTGCCGACGCTTCACGCCTCGAAACCGCGACAAGGGCTCGAGGTTTAATTGACTCGGATTCTGCGGATCCAACGCGAGTCCAGCCGCCGTCGCTGCCATCGCCGCATTGCGCGCATTAAACAGTCCGGGCATTACCCAGTGCACGCTCCCCCACATTTCGCCCTTCCACCGCAGCGTGAACCTCGCGCCACTCTCATCCTCCTGGAAATCGGCGATTTGCACATCATTCGGCTCCCCCACTCCTACTCTTAAAACCTGCGTCCAATTCATTTCTCCTAATTCCGCCAAGTTGGGATCATCACCGTTCAACAGTATAAATCCGTTTCGGGGCACGATTCTGGTCAGATGCCGGAATGTGCGCAGCACATCTTCGAGATCGCGAAAGATGTCCGCATGATCGAACTCCAAATTATTCAAAACCGCGAGGTGAGGCGCGTAGTGAATGAATTTCGAACGCTTATCGAAAAACGCGCTGTCATACTCGTCTCCCTCGATTACGAAGGGCTGGTCGACCGCCCCTAAATGCTGGCCTACCGGGGGATCGAATGGGACCCCTCCAATCAAGTACCCCGGATCACTCCCATTCTCTCTCAATAAAAATGCCGTCAGCGCAGTCGTGGTCGTTTTCCCGTGCGTGCCACAGATCACCAAGTTTTTTCGGCCCGCCAAGACCGTTTCCGCCATCAAAGCCGGCAACGAAGTGAACCGCAGCGCCCTCGTTTCGAGTAACCATTCCACCTCAGGATTGCCCCGTGTCATGGCATTTCCGATTACGACTAGATCGGGATTTAATGCCGCCAGTCGGGATCGATCATAACCTTCCAACACCTCGATTCCGGCCGACTGTAGCACATCGCTCATGGGGGGGTAAATCCCGCGATCAGCGCCGATTACGTCATGGCCGGCGGTCTTCGCCAACAATGCGGCATTGCCCATCGCCGTTCCGCAAATTCCCATAAAATAGAGCCTCATCGTTCGCGGAAGACTTCAGTCTCAGGTCGTTAAATCAACGTTCATTGTGATTCGTTCGGCTTTTTCCCCCGACTTCCGGCGACTCCGGTGAGCGCTGATCCCGTCCACTTCGGGCTCCCAGGAAGATCGGTTTCACTTTCTTCGTCAGAATCCCCAACAGATTTCAGCTCCCCCAATTTCTGTTAATCAGAATTCTACTGCATGGCAAAAATGAACCCTAGAGCTAGAGCATGAACGCTTCAGCTTGGCTGCAGTCGACGCGCCCTAAATCAGGCCTTTGAACTTTACTTTAGAAATCAGCCTCTAGGGGTAAATCCCTACCCCGACCTACTACCCCCAAAACCTCTGCAAAATGAATTTTTGCCGGCTCACCTACGATTGCCGGTAACCTAACCCAACCAGACATGTATAAACCTATTAAAACTACTCTAGCCGGGCTGCTCATGACAGCAACCCTAGGCTATGCGCAGGTTTCACCCGAAGCCGGCAACGATGTGGATAATGAAGACGTCCTCACCCTCAGTCCGTTCTCTGTCGAAGAATCCCAAAACGGAGGTTACGCCGCCACCACCACCCTCGCTGGTTCGCGTATCCGATCGGACGTGAAGGACCTCGGTTCTTCTCTCGCGATTATCACCAAGGACTTCTTGGACGACACGGGCGCGACCGACGGACAATCGCTCCTCTCCATGGTCGGAAGTATTGAGGTTGGCGGGACCCAAGGTAACTTTGCTGGCACCACCGGCAACAGCACCAACTCCACCCGAGTTAATCCCCAAAACGGACAGCGCGTGCGTGGGCTGGTGAGTGCAACGACTACTCGGGATTACTTCCAGACCAACATTCCGTTCGACTCCTACAACACTTCCCGCGTGGAAGTGAACCGTGGACCGAATTCGATTTTGTTCGGACTGGGATCCCCCGGTGGAGTCATCAATAACAGCACCAACGTTGCCCGCATTGGCAACAACAGTGGCCAAATCTCCTTCCGCGTTGATCATCGCGGCAGCCATCGTGAGACATTTGATTACAATAAAACTCTCATCGAAGACCGCTTGGCCATCCGCATGGATGTACTCAATGAACGCACCGAGTTCAAGCAACAGCCCGCCTTCGACAAAGACACGCGCTACTACGGCGCGTTTGATTTGACCCTACATAAGGACAAGGGCGACAATTGGTTCGGGAAAACCTCGTTGAGAGGCTCTGTGGAATCAGGTCGATCAATCCGTAACCCACCAGATGTCGTTCCCCCCACCGACGGATACTCCTCTTGGTGGAATGGTGTCGGTGGCCAGGAGGCCCTGAACCAGATTCTCAGTGTGCCCGGTCAGGACATTAACAACATCGGTGCCGCCGGCGTGGCCTCAGAATGGGTCCTCGGTGCCATCAACGCCGGACTTGTCCAAGTCCCCGATGGATCTACCGCCGAGGAGTTCGCCGCTGCCCAAGGTCGTTTTGTCCCCCAAACTCTGCACGACCGTATTCAGCGGGC
>Ga0208413_1000705_pt1 | contig 23869 bp, 25 predicted proteins | sample AntAceMetag02UKD_FD_184761 | JGI IMG/M metagenome (GOLD analysis project Ga0208413, IMG submission 184761) | Saline lake microbial communities from Ace Lake, Antarctica - Antarctic Ace Lake Metagenome 02UKD (SPAdes) (version 2) | ecosystem: Environmental > Aquatic > Non-marine Saline and...
CAGCTATAGTCCATCCAGACTTTGATATGACTGCAAAGTCCGATGTTGATCTAGTGCTTCTGCGCTTTAGAGAGGCGTCATCATTTCCCGTGCCCTATCCATTGCAGCAGGACCCTGACGAGCTCGGTGCTACTGTGCGGCTTGTCGGCTGGGGCTACTTTGGCTTGGGCACTAACGGTCGACAGTTTGATGACGGTAAATTAAGAATGGCGAAAAATGTGATTGAGCAGGCGGGTTCTCGTTTGCAGCTAAAGTTTGATGACCCGAGGCGCGCAGACGACAGCCCGCTGGACTTGGAAGGCATGCCTAGTCTCGGAGATAGCGGTGGGCCAGCACTCATAGAAACCGGTTTTGGCTTGGTGCTTGCCGGGGTCGCGGTTGGCGAAATAATGGGGCCAGATTACTCGGAGGAAACTCAGGGTAAATACGGCTCAGTTGCAGTTTACGAACGCTTGTCTCTCCATATAGACTGGATTGAAACAGTGATCGGCAGCAAGCTGCCGTTCGATAGTTAGAGGCAAGTTAAATTGATAAAAAAATTATTGCTTTCGTTAGTGTTGGTTGTGGTTGTTGTGTTCGCAGCGGCATTTTTTTACCTAGACTCAATAGTCAAAACCGGTATTGAAGCGGAGGGAAGTGACGTCTTGGGGACGAGTGTCTCAGTTTCTTCAGTTTCAATCTCGCCACTCAGTGGCTCGGGAACTATTCGTGGCTTGACCATTGAGAACCCAGAAGGATTTACTGAAGACAATATAATGCAGCTTGGGGAAGTGACAGTTTCGTTAAACCTCTCGTCACTGCTCGGTGATATCATTGAAATCTACGAGATTTCAGTCATCGAGCCGGTCATCACTTATGAGACTAAAATCACCACTGATAACATACGCGCTCTGTTAGCTAATTTGCCAAGTACGCCAGGCGCTGCCAATGAAGATGTGGCCGTTGATGCAGGTAAGGGGTTTATAATTAGAGAGTTCAATTTAAGAGACGCGCAAGTAAATTTAATCGCTTCAATTATTGAGCAATCGGTTGTACTAGGCGATATCCAGCTTCTTGACATTGGTACCGAAAATCAAGCGGCAACAGTCTCGCAAGCACTTGAGAAAATCCTTGGTGCTGTTAGCAAAAGGATATTAAATGCTGAAATGCCAAGCTTTAATGATCTGCGGGAAGCTGTGCAAGGGCGTCGTCAGGAAGGAACTCAGCAGGCTGAGGAAGCGCTCGGACAAGGCGTTGAAGAAATTGGCAGCCGCCTTCGTAATATTTTAAATTAAGTAGCGTACGGGCTAGGAAATTGTGGCTAGGGAACTGAAGCGCAGTCATAGAGGCTTAGCAGTGGATACAGTGCTACGTGGTTATGCAGCCACTGCCAAGCTTTATTACTGGGCTGTTCCTGTTCTAGGTTCTAGTCAAAGGGCTACCTGTAAAAAGTTGCCTGCTAAACGCGGCCGTGCAGAGTTACTGTTACTGGGTTAGTCCACAGAAGGAATCCGAGTTCGGTAATAGCTGGCTGCTGTGGCCTAGGGCTCTATAGGCAATCAAGCCAAGCCATTCTCGCATTGCCAGTGCGAGTAGGCTCAAGTTCTCTGCGAGGTTGATATTCAATCTTAAAAGTTCGCCAGTCCTTGACCGATGATCCACTGGATAAGGGGTGATTTCCCAGCCTTGTTGGCAGAAACTACCTACGGCTCTGGGCATGTGGAAGGCGGAGGTAATTAAAATCCAATTTTCACCGTCTGCTGGGTTCACCAAGGCTTTGCTGTTTTTGACATTTTCAATAGTGTTGCGCGAATCACTTTCGAAAAGTATTGCTCTGTCATTTATTCCTAGCTGCTCGAAAAACACTTGTGCAGTGTCGGCCTCTTTATACTGCTGCTCAGAGATCGCTCCACTGCCGCCACTGAATACCAGCTGTGCATCTGGATAGAGATTCGCTAAATAATAGAAGTTAGTGAGTCGCTCCGCGGCCTCGCTTAATTCCGTCTGCCCCCACGCATTGGACAAAGCTGGCGAAGTAGCACCTCCTAGGACGATCACACCCTGGCTGCTGGCAGGCAAAGCTACGTTAGCAGGAAACCGGTTTTCTAAAGGAGCTATCAGCCATTCGCCCAGCGGCAGAAATCCAATCATGATTAGGCTGAAAGCAAGCACAGAGCCCAAGCGTCTGGATAACCCTACTCTGCCTATTACAGAGGCGAACCAAGCGCCTACCCCCAGCATTACAAGAAGGCTATCGGGTGAGGCAAATGCCCATAGTAATTTAGATGTGATGAAGAAAAATGTATCCATTAATGCCACTTTTACAGAAACCTACTATGGCGCTATTCAACCTCAGCACAATCCTCGGGTAAAGCGGCAATCTACCTAAACCTAGGTATTGACAGTTTAGCTAGGCTTTTGGAGACCTGCTTGGGCCTGCCTAGGATTAGTTAGGTAGATTGTGAATGTGAATTTGGTACACTAGGCGTTTTTAGTTTTTATAGTTCTAATCCTAGGAGTAAGTGAAATGACAATTAAAGTGGGCGATAAAGTGCCAGCGTTAGGCTTTTCTGTAATGACAGAAGAAGGCCCCAAGCCAATGAGCAGCGAAGAAGTTTTTTCTGGTAAAAAGGTCGTCTTTTTTGCGGTCCCTGGTGCTTTTACGCCAGGCTGCTCGATGACCCACTTGCCTGGTTTTGTAGTCGATGCCGATGCAATCAAGGCTAAAGGTGTAGACACTATCGCCTGCATGTCGGTGAACGATGCCTTTGTGATGGGAGCATGGGGAAGCGCCCAGAATGCAAAAGAAATTTTGATGCTGGCTGATGGCAACGCTGATTTTACAAAGGCACTGGGTCTAGAACTTGATGCTTCTGGCTTTGGTATGGGTTTGCGTGCGCAAAGATTTGGGATGATTGTCGAAGACGCAATAGTGACCTATTTGGGTGTTGAAGCGCCAGGCGAAATTAAGGTTAGCTCTTCTGAGGCCATGCTAGCGCAGCTGTGAGTTATTGCTGATTTGTGCGCGTCCGCTTAATACTGCGCGGCGGGCACGAATGCCAGTGGTAAAAATTCTGAAAGCCTATTGCCAATAACCCAAAATTTGGCGCAGTTTTTTGAACAAGTCCTTGTGTAGAGTAATGAACATAGCATGGTCTGACTGGTGTGGCCAGCGCTTAAGTAAGTGGGTAAGCAGACAAACAAATAAAAACTAATAAGGGCTCATGATGACTACTTCTGTGAAACTACCCGAGGCAAAACTAGCGCCACCGGGCAAGGAGTCTGACTCCTTGCGCCCGCGCATTGGCCTTTGGTTAGGGCCTCTGGCTTTTCTTGGCATTCTTCTTTTTCTAGACCTTGACCCTCAAAATCCTGCTGCGACTCGAATGGTCGCTATTGTTGCTCTTATGGCTATCTGGTGGATTACCGAGGCAATTCCTTTAGCGGCTACAGCATTATTGCCCATCGTCTTGTTTCCCCTGATGGGAATAATGCGAGGGCGCGAGTTGCCAGCCGCAAATAAAATAGACTTAAGCACAGCATCGTTTAACGGCGATTTTAGCGCCGCTGATTTCGATATCATATTTCCTAATGTGGCCAATCAGTATATGGATTGGATCATATTGCTGTTTATGGGCGGGTTTATCATCGCTATCGCCGTTGAGAAATGGAACTTGCATAAGCGTATCGCATTGCATATTTTGAAGGTCATTGGTGGTCAGCCTCACCGCTTAGTTTTAGGCTTTATGGTGGCTACTGGATTTTTATCTATGTGGCTGTCAAACACGGCAACAGCTCTTATGATGATGCCCATGGGCATGTCTTTGATTCTTTTGTATGAAGAGTTAAATGAGAAGACGATTGCCGAAGGCGGGACTGTCAGTGATCGAGCGCCAAATTTTGCATTAACTTTATTATTGGGGATTGCTTACTCTGCTTCGATCGGTGGATTTGCCACGCTTATTGGTACGCCTCCCAATGGCGTTCTTATCACCCAAATGGCGCAATTATTTCCAGATGCTCCAGAGATAACTTTTTCAAGTTGGATGCTTTTTGCATTGCCAATGAGTGCAGTTTTCATGGTGTTGGCTTGGCTGGTTTTGACGCGCTTTGTGTTTCCGTTGCCGGCAACAACGCCCTTCAGTGGTAAGGACTTTATTAAGGGTGAAATTGAAAAGCTAGGGCCCATGGCGGTTGAAGAAAAACGAGTTGGGAGTGTCTTTGCCTTAGCTGCGATTCTCTGGATGACCCGGAAAGATAGACTTTTTGGAGCAGAGGTCGATGTGTTTGGCTGGAGTCATTATCTTGATCAGCTACTGCTAAGTGTGGGCTCAAACCCGGTTGGCTATCTTATTGATGATGGCACGGTGTCTATTGCAATGGCGTTGCTGCTGTTTATTCTTCCTGCTGGTAAGCAAATTGGTGGCAGGCTGCTGGATTGGGAGGACACAAAGAAGGTTCCATGGGGGATTTTACTTTTATTCGGTGGTGGTCTCGCCTTAGCTAAAGGGTTCAGCACTTCAGGTCTCTCTTTTTATATTGCATCGCAGCTGCAAACAGTCCTTGGAGACGCCAGCCCGCTTGCGATTGTTATAGGTACCTCTGGTGTTGTTACGGGTTTGACCGAGGTGATGTCTAATACCGCCACAATTTCTTTAGCCGTGCCAATAATGGCCAGTATGGCCCAAGCAATAGGTGTACACCCGCTATTACTGTTGATCCCTTCTACCCTGGCGGCGTCCTGTGCCTTCATGTTGCCGGTATCCACCCCACCCAACGCTATTGTTTATGGATCTGGACGTGTGCCAATCATGAAAATGGTTATTGCAGGGTTTTGGCTGGACCTGTTGTCTATTGTGTTGCTCACAGTGTTTGTCTACACCCTAGGCCACTTAACATTCGGTGTGCTGGGGGAATTCCCTGATTGGGCAATGCCCTGATTGGGCAATGCGCTAGCCATATTTAGGATGGCATTGACTCTAATTATTCCAAAGTATAGCCTTGGGTGTTTTTGCTGGCTGGTGTTTTATGCTAATGTTGGGCATTCCGATAGTATGGAGCTTGGCGAATCTTCAGATATTTAGCGGTTTTTGCGTAAGATATTTGAATAAAAGGTGATTTTGCTGTGCCGATTGAGTTGATCTAGCCATAGGTTTTATCCAAAATAAAAAGAATAGGATTAGTGCTAGAAGTGACGTCAATCTTGCAAAACGGCACTGTCACTTTAAGTCCGGCAACGCAGTATGAATGATTCACAAAAAATAAAGACTAAACTAGTTCCTTGTCCAGCAGGTGATGACAAGTGTACAAATTTGTCGGAAGTAATGCGGTTGCGCGACGAGGTGCGACAGCTCTCTGATATGGTTCGGACTGACGAACTCACAGGGCTGTTTAACTTTCGCTATTTTAATCAGGCTTTAAGCTTGGAAATGGAACGAACCAGGCGATCGGGCCAGCCAACCTGTCTCATCATGTTTGATCTTGACCATTTTAAAGACGTGAACGATGTGCATGGTCATGAGGTGGGAAATCTCGTATTGAAGCATACTGCTGCACTGGCCAAGAAAGCAGTGCGTCGTTTGGATATTCCCTGTCGCTATGGGGGGGAAGAATTTACTATTGTCCTGCCTGATACAACTCTGCGCCAAGGCGTACGGTTTGCCAACCGATTGCGACTTATTATTGAACATTCGCCGGTTAAAGCGAGTGCTTCAATGTTGGGTATTGAAGCAAGTTTCGGAGTTGATGTTTATAGCCGTGGCGACACTATGGCCGAAAAAGAGTTTGTCGAAAAGGTGGATGGCTTTTTGTATTTGGCTAAGCTGCAGGGTCGAAATCAAGTTTGCCATGAAAAGTATGAGGCAGACGTTGGCGTTTCTCTAGATTAAAAATCTGCGCTGTTGAGCAGCTTCCAAGACGAAGATAGTTAGCCTTACAAAGTCCTGCCTTCATAATTCTTTTCCTTTTTCTTTTACTACTTCTACCTTTATCTCTTCGGATTCCGCTTTGAATCTCATTACGAATGCGTCCGTCTAACCTGCTGTGCCAGATGATAAAGAATGGCAGCAGTGGCTCCCCAGATTCGGTATTTTTCAAAAATGACTTCTAGGATAACTCTTTCCTCGCCATTGAATTCCATGCTGGTCTTTATATAGGCTTCAGGATCGAGTAATAGCTCTAACGGGGCATGGAAGATGTCAGCAACCTCGTTAGGTGAGGCGACAAACTGCAGCCCACTGTCTATTAAGCCTACAAAAGGAGTAATGCGGAATCCGGACGGCAGTGCCATGTCGCCTAATTTTCCCAGCACTTGAACTTGGTTCGCTAAAAGACCAATTTCCTCCTCGCTTTCTCGAAGGGCTGTGGTTTGAAAATCTGGGTCTCGCTCCTCCTTGACTCCCCCTGGCAAACTAATTTGACCTCCATGACTTTTTAAATGGGCTGCTCGAACCGTTAGCACTATTTCGCTTTTGTTAGTCTCGCTGTTCCGTGTAACAGGAATAAGCACGGCTGCCGCTCTATAGCTTTTAATATCCCGCATGGCCTCCAGATTCACCATTTCATCAGGGTGGGCGATTGGTGCGGGGTTATCGGAGTGAGGTCCAGCAAAAAAATTAAGCAAACCTTCATAAGCGATTGCTGAAGCTGTTGATTGAGGTTTAAACATAGCTATCGAACTTACCTTGGGCGTTAATAAAACAAAAGGAAAATGTACAAAGTTGCCAGATCATTTAGCACGAATAAAAATGCCGGCATTAGCCGGCATTTTTATTCTTATCCAACGGCTATAGATCTTTCTAGAACTATTGTCCAAACGCCATTTTCCATAGGCTATTGTCGCCTAAGCGCCTAAGCATTTTTCTGGATTAACGAAATTTCCAGTTCATTGCAAAGAAAGCTCTAGCCGGCTCACCCGGGAAATATCGATCACCTGTAAATGTGGTCCAGTCTGCACGCTCTGCATACTTCTCATCGGTGATGTTCATAACGTTGAGGGACAACTTAATAGCTTCGTTTAGTTGATACTGAACGCGTAAGTTGGCTATATCGTGACCTTCATAATCTGCCGTATTCTCGGGATTTGTGTAGTATTCACCCATGTTCACCCACTCTAACTCGGCTCTTATATCGGACGTTGCGCGCCAGCTAAGTCTGAAGTTTCCGAACGTGTTAGGTGCCGTATCGACATCATTTCCTTGAATATTTATGCCACCTGAAAGCTGTGAATTTTCGTAGGTGTGAGAGGCTAAGTTATAGACGCCGTTGAAAGAAAGCGTTTCGGTTATGTCTATGCCTAAAGCGAATTCAAGACCTCTGTGCCGAGTGTGATTGTCATTTAGATTCTCACGAGCACTGTTGGTTAGAATCTCATTTTGCTTATCCATAAAATAAACAGTCGCTGAGTAGTTCCAAGAATCACCTGCACCTTTGAAAGCCAGCTCGTAGCTATCGAGTTCTACTGAGTCTAATTCCGCAACGGTTTGCGCATTTTGTAGCCTGTACAACTCGGTAGCCTGTGGCGCTCGGAATCCGCGCTGAGCTCTAAACTGCAGATCATGCTCATCATTTAAGGCATAGCTGAGGCCTAGCTTAGGCGAAAGATTGGTGAAGCTATCATCGCGATCGGCAGGTCGGCTGTAGCGACAGCCAAATCGGCACGCCACCCCTAGCTCATTAGTGCGGCCATTGATCATGTTGTTTTCATAATCGTATTTCGTGTTCTCTAAGCGCAGACCAAGGGACACGCCCCAGCCATTGTCATACGTTTGCTCATAGTTTACGAAGGCGGCTAGTTGGCGAGCATCTACGTCATAGTCATAGTGCTTGCCCTGAGGAATAGAGTTGCGAAGAAAGAAAGAGCCTTCTGTAGGATTGGGTTGAAACTGCTTTAGGCTGCCTTGGGTATCTTCAATATCAAAACCAATAGCCAATTGGGCGCCGCTGTCTAGCTCCTTATAACCGGCAACTTGAGTGCCTAGGCTGCGGTGCTCAGTATCTTCAATAGGCTGGCCTGGTAAAAAGTGCTGCATGAAAGTCATGTTCACTTCGCGCCAGTATGGGGTGATAACAAGATCCCAATCTTCAACGCGGCGACTAATCGACGTCCATACACGGCTGTTAACTGAGTCTCTGAATGCTTCTGGATTTGGGTTGGTACCTCGAAGGTTGCTGTCCTCAAAGGCATTAGTGCCGGCGACAAATCCTGCGGTTTCTTGATTTAGGTTGATGATGGTAAAGCCGCCGTCAAACTCAGTGCCGCCGTCGCTAGTGTAGTTGTAAAGCCATGAAAGCTTTTGCTGATCAACACCGCTATCATCTCGATAGCCTTCTTCGTCTTGGCCGGTGAATAAAATCGTCTGCTTAAAATTGCCGTAATCTTGGCCGAAGGCGCCTTTGATTCGTCTGGAACCGCGCGGGCCTTGCTCTAGGGTTATCTCAGCTGCGTCTCCTGGCTCTGGTAATACTACGTTCACAAGTCCATGAACCGCATTTGAACCCCAAAAGGCACTGCCAGGTCCGCGCACGACTTCAATGCTTGCTGCATTTTCGGTGTGGGTGTCGAACATCTCATTGACGTTGCAAAACCCCTGTGAGCGCACAGGGATACCGTTTTCCGCAATCAAAAATGATCCACAGGCACCGGCACCGGTAAGAACTGGAGAGCGAATCGCCATTAAGCTTTCTTGGCCATTATTGCGGTGAATTGCAACGCCAGGTAACCGGTTCAGGGCTTCTTGATAGTGGCTGGATTTGATTAAGTTAAGCTCGTCTTGGCTTATTACGGAAACCGATGAATTTACATCGGCAAGTCCTACCGAGCGTCGATTAGTTGAGGTGACTTGAATTTCTTCAATGGCTTGCGCGCCATTGAGTGACTGACCTAGAACCGGAACTGCATTAAGCGCGGTCGCTATAGCAATACTTGTGGTAAGTAGCTTTGGTAACATTGATCTCTCCCTAATTTTTCATCAGCTATTAAACGAATGCTCTGAGGCATTTTTGATATCGTTTAGTTAAGCTTCATATATCGTGTCGCTCGACATTGACTTGTTAAGCCTATTGTCGAGCCATTCATTAATGCCGTGAAGACGTTGCGGACAGCGAATATAGCATAAATATTCGTCCAATTCATACGACTTTGCACCACTGCGATGAACCACGTAAACTGTCTGACCAATTGAATATCAAGCACTAAAAAAGGTTTTTTTCACAGGTTTATTCTAGTTTTAGCCTGTGCTAAGCGATGCAATATAGTGAGTGTAGATTATTTAAGAACAGTCACAAATAGTGGCCTCAAGGGGGTGTTTCTAGATGAAGACGAGAGTTACCGAAATGCTTGGTATCGAGCACCCCATTGTGCAGGGCGGCATGCAATGGGTTGGCTTGGCAGAACTGGCCTCTGCAGTGTCTAATGCTGGAGGTTTAGGAATTATTACGGCTCTTACTCAGCCGACACCAGATGCTTTAGTTAAAGAGATCGAAAAGTGCCGTCAGATGACTGACAAACCTTTCGGTGTAAATCTTACTATTCTTCCAACAATCAAACCTGTGCCCTATGAGGAATATGCACAAGCGATAGCAGATTCTGGAATAAAAATCGTAGAAACTGCCGGTCGGAATCCCGAGCCATTTTTACCACTATTTAAAAAGGTGGGTATCAAGGTCGTTCATAAGTGCACATCTATTCGCCATGCTCTTAGAGCAGAGAGAATAGGCTGCGACATGGTAAGCATCGATGGTTTTGAATGTGCAGGCCATCCCGGCGAAGATGATGTTACCAATTTAATATTGTTGCCTTTAGCAGCGAGAAGATTAAAAATCCCATTCCCCGCATCTGGTGGTTTTGGTGATGGTCGCGGTTTGGCCGCCACGTTGTCGATGGGGGCAGATGGCATTAATATGGGTACGCGGTTTATGGTGACAAAAGAAGCGCCTATTCACGAAAATGTAAAGCAGAGTATGGTTGAGGCTAGTGAGCTCGATACAGCGTTGATCTATCGCAGCCTCAGCAACACAGCTAGAGTATTTAAGAATAGTATTGCTAAAAAAGTTGTCGAAATTGAATCTCGCGCGGGTGAAACAAAATTTGAAGACATTCAGCCATTAGTCGCTGGAGTAAAAGGCCGAGCTTTGTTTAAAGACGGTGATTTGGATAGTGGGATTTGGTCAGCGGGAATGATAGTAGGTCTTATTGATGATATTCCAAGTTGTGATGAGCTGATCTCGCGCATAGTAGATGAAGCAGAAAACATGATCACTAAGCGACTAGCGCAGATGATGACTGACTAGTAAGAGACGGTTCACTTAAAATAGCTGTCGGTGAATAGCTGTAGATAAGTAAAGAATGCAAACGAATCAATAAAAAATACAAACGGATAAATGGAAAGACTATGCAAATAAAAGATAAGGTTGTTGTAGTAACCGGTGGCGCCAGTGGAATAGGTAAATCTCTTTGTGAAAGGTTTGCGGCAGAAGGTGCACGTGCAGTTGTTGTATCTGATATCGATCAAGCAGGTATCGATGAAACCGTCAAAAGTATCGCAGGCCAAACATCAGCTATTGGTTTTAAAGCCGATGTTGGTAAAGAGGAGGAGGTCGAAGCTCTTGTCCAAGTGGCCCTAAGGCAATATGGCCATATCGATTTATTCTGCTCAAATGCCGGCATATTTACTGCCGGCGGCGAAGACGTTTCGACTAAAGCCTGGCAAACAATATGGGACATTAATGTGATGGCCCATGTTTTTGCGGCGCGATCAGTTTTGCCATCTATGTTAGAGCGCGGGGAGGGCTATCTTCTGAATACTTCTTCTGCCGCCGGTTTACTTAGCCAAGTTGGTTCTGCTCCCTATTCAGTTACAAAGCATGCCGCAATAGGGTTCGCTGAATGGCTGTCGATTACTTACGGTAATCGAGGCATAAAAGTGTCAGCTCTTTGTCCACAAGCAGTTCGCACCGCGATGACAGCGGGTGGCGATGGCAGCGGTGGTGTTGCAGGTTTGGATGGCTTGCTAGAACCGGATCAGCTTGCCAATACAGTGATAGAGACCTTAGCTGAGGAGCGCTTTTTGGTGCTGCCTCATCCTGAGGTGCTTACCTATATGCGGCGCAAGACAGAAGACTATGATCGCTGGCTGGGTGGTATGCGCAGGCTGCAGGAGCGATTCGAAGACATTTACCGTGAAAGAGCAAAATCTGAAAACTCATAAAACTATGAATAGTCTACTCAAGTGCTGTCTGTGTTTGGCTATGACATTTTCGCTTAATGCGCTAGCACAAGAACGCATCGAATTAGCGGACGGTAGTACCTTGAGTGTGTTTATGGTGCTGCCCAAAGATCAGCTCACAGAAGCTAGCCCACTGGTGGTTTTAATGGGTGGCGGACCAGACAATGCGTCGATTTCCAAGGACACGTCGCAGTGGCTCGGTTCCGGCTTTGCTAGCCGAGGTTGGACAGTTGCGGTGCCTATTTCGCCTAGTAACCGATCGTTTCGAGGGGCACAAAGCAATGCTAAAGTGGAGCAATTAATTGCAGCGCTGCAAAGCAGACCCGGCGTCAAGGAGGGTAAGGTGCTTTTGGCTGGTGTATCTAATGGCGGCATGTCGGCATTGGAAATAGCCAAGCGAGATCCGCCCAGCTATTTGGGTGTGGTTGCGGTGCCGGCCCTATTTAGCGATAGCGTAAAAGATAAGGCTTTTGAGGAGTTTCCGGTTTACCTGCGCATCGGTGGCCAAGATCAGCTGGGTTGGGCAGACAGATTTGATGCAACAGTCGCGAATTTGACCGAGGCAGGAGTGCGTTTGGACGCAGAAGTATTAGATGGCGCGCCACATATGTTTAGAATGGACTGGAGCACACTGGGTCCTTGGTTAGAAGGTCTATAAAGTAGGCCTATAAAAAAGGCTAGAAGATTTATAAGAAAGTAAGAAGATCTATAAAAAGTAAGAAAGTTTATAAAAACTACGAATTACGAACGCAGCCCTAAGCGCTAACTAAGTTCTATGGGCTCAAGAATCTGATTAATCAAAACGGAGCAATACATGAAGCTTAATAAACTACTATCTACACTCTCTTTTTCGATGTTGGCAACACTTGCCGGATCGAGTTTCGCGGCAGGTCCTGCCGCCACTATTGACCAAGTTGGCTGGATGACTGGTAACTGGGCGGGACAGCTAGGACCAAACCAGCTTGAAGAGAACTGGATATCCACTGAAGGCAAATCCATAGCAGCCATGGTTCGGATGACCGGTAACGATGCCACTAGCATGTTTGAGATGATTACGATTGAAGAAGTGGATGGATCATTGGTATTGCATATTCAGCAGTGGGACCCGGGTTTTGAGGCTCGCACAGAGTCCCCACAAAAGATGGTGCTTTCTGAAATATCTAGCGACAGCGTGAAGTTCGTTGCAGTGCCAGAGTCAGAAGGTGGTATGGCGTCACTTGGCTATAGTCATCCCGATGCGCAGAGCTTTATCATTCATGTAGGGCGCCCCGACGGCGGTACTCTAGATATTCCATTGATGGCTCGCAGCATCTGGAAATAGCTTCATCTCAATTCAGTTCTAGAACTAGTTTTGAGCGATATGATAAGTTTAAAAGAGAGCCTTGTAGGCTCTTTTTTTTCTTTTTTCCCGCTTTGACTTTTTAATTCTAGGCAGCGCTTAATATTGTAAACTGTAACCGAAAAATCTTAAGTGCCCTTGCCCCACTTTGTAACACGAGGATTTTTTTAAATTACGCAATTAATTCTCTAGTCCTCTAGGGCTTTCAAAAAGAGCAGCACATCGGCGGCTGTTCGTGCTGGGTCTTCTTCCATCGGGATATGGCCTAAATCTTGATAGATAACGGTCGTGCTATTAGGCAGAATCTCCTCAAACTGCGCAGCCACTGACACCGCAATGACTGCGTCCTGCGCACCCCACATAATCAGCGTCGGCTGGTCGAGTACGCTGAGATCTTGTGGCTGATCTCGTTGGTCATTGTACGATCCGGTTCGACCGAGAATCGCAGAGCGGGTGCCTTCGCGCATGATTAGATCATAGTAACGGGCAATCAGCTGGTCATCGACAACGGGTGAATTGTTGTAAGCTGAGCGCAGCCCTTGACCGATCAACGGCGCTGGGTCCAAGTTACGAGCAATAGCTTTAAACCAGCCTTGCCTGAGTAGACTGAATGCAACTGGCCCTGATGCCTCGCCCGGTTCAAGCTCAGTCCGCGCCCAGTGGTTTGGCGGCACCGAATCTACTAGTACCATAGCTCTGACTCGATCGGGGTTTTTAAGAGTATAGCGCCAAGCTGCGCCTCCACCCATAGAGTTTCCTCCCAGCACGAAGCTGTCCAGGCCAAGCTCGTTTGCCACAGCCTCGATTGCGGCAGTGAATGCGTCAGCGCCGTAGTCTTCATTTGGCACTTGGCCTGTGAGTCCGTGGGCAGGGAGATCCAGCGTAACAAGCCGGTAGTTCTCTCCTAGAACCTGAACCCAAGGCTCCCAAGTATGCAGCGATGCCATCGCGCCGTGCACCAGCACTACGGGAAGACCCGCAGCTTTACCTTGGTCTCGGTAATGAATGCGACTGCCGTTCTCTAAAGTAAGAAAATTCGATTGCGAATTCGAATACTTCGCATCGACAGTCGATGCAGGAATATCGCCCTCAAATAATAGGACCGACCCAACAAGAGTGACGACGACAATCACGCCAAAAAACCACTTCAAAAATCTCAAATCACACCTCTATTGGATACTTAAGCAAGCTATTAGGACTCTATGATAGATGCTTCGTCTTGGTTGGGATATAAAATTGTTGCCGTTGCGGCTGTCACCTAGCTAGGTCAATTGCGCTTTTCCGTGAGGAGCTTCGGCTTGGTGCCAAAAGCAGACTTTAGAAAATGTGGTCTGTCTATCATTACTCATTTGAATCCACGTATGTTTGGGATCGTAGAAGCACTGGCCCTTTCTACCTGCGCATACTCACATGCGACAAATTCGAAGACCTCATAGCTTGAATTGGAAAAGTATTTCTCCGAGAGCTCAGCATATCGGGAGATAACCTCGACCAGTTCCTCGAATAACTTTAATTTGATATCTTCACTTAGCTGAAACGGCTTCGATACAAGAAATCTATCGCAGGGTTCCATAGCCGAGAATTTCTTAACCAGGGCTTTAAATACCTGTGATAACTCTGTTTGTAGCACCTTACTTTCGCTCGAGAAACCAAGGGGTGCTTTAACTTTAAAGCCCACTCGATTGCCTTCATATAGCCGGATTAATCCTATGTCTTCTAGCTTACGAAGATACAGATGCAATGACGCTTGAGTGAGCTGATTCTCGACTCTTACCTCTTCCGGTGTCTTCTTGTTCGCATAGAGTTCGAAAAAGAAGCTCATAAGGTTTGGGTTACAGTAGAAAGCAGTATCTTGTTCTGAGCTAAAGATCGAGTGTTTGGGTTTCTGGCGTTCCAGTGAATTCCAGATTTCTTCGAAATCAACTTCCGAGGCTTCGCATAGCGCCAACAATCTAGACATTGAAATATCGGATGAATTGATCTGCCTTTTTATGGTGATCTCAGACACACCAAGCCTTTCGCCTAGTTCACGGTAGGTCACGTTTTGGATTTCAGGTGATTCTTAATTGAGACAAGGCAAGATTGAATCTTATTATTATACTTATTCATCATATTAAAGTATCAAATAGGGATACCTCGCTCAAGAAGCTTTATAACAATTTAGATTGGTTTTAGTATGAAACCTCAATCGTAATTCAATCACTTAAAGGGATATAACACTTGGTCGAACTCGACGTGTCTATTCCAAGTAAAGAAGTAGTGCTTTCAGGTACTTTGTGCCTTCCTCATGAGGGCGGCAAGTTCCCTACAGCTTTGTGGTTGCAAGGGAGCGGGCCAATCGATCGAGATGACAATATACCTGGCCAAGCATTGAACAACTCCAAATCCGTAGCGCATCATCTTGCGGCTAATGGAATAGCCACTCTACGTTTTGATAAACGCGGCGTAGGGAAAAGTACTGGCGAGTATTTATCAGCAGGTCATTCGGATCTAGTTGAAGATGGCCTAAACTGTCTCAAGTTCTTATCCAAAAGTAACCATTGTGATTCTCATCTTCTTTTTGCGATTGGGCATAGTGAAGGCGCAATCATCGCCCCGCAGATTGCTCAAAAGCTTGAAGGGGTTGCTGGCATAGTTTTAGTATGCCCAACAATTGAAGATCCAGAGTCCCTTCTCATGCGCCAGGCGCAGGAAATGAAGAACATGGTTGACGCACAATCTTGGTTTAAGCGCCCGCTGGCAAAGCTTTTTACGAAAGTAATTGATCCTATTAAAAGCAACCGAAAAGCTATTGCAAAAACTAAAAATACAGATGCTAAAGCAGGCAGGCTTGGCTTTTCCAAACAACCATTTTATTGGTTCAGACAATTCTTGGCTCTGAATTTGGTAGAAATCTACAAGAATACAACTTGTCCGATTCTTGCACTTGCTGGAGAGAAAGACTTTCAGTGTACCCCCTCTGATGTGTACAAAATTGCAGGTGTCGTGCAAGGAGAATACGAATTTCATATTATTGAGGATATGTCACATATGCTAAGAAGCGAACCTGGAGAAGCCTGTGTATTCAACTATGCGGCACAACTAAAGCAGCCTATAGAACCAAAGGTGTTGACGCTAATCTGCGGCTGGCTGCAACAGAGGTGCCGACAGTAGTGCGTCTAAGTAGCACGTACCAAAAGGCGCTTATTAACAAATTAATTGATAGTCCGACCGTCGAAAGCAGGCAGTCAAATACAAGAAGCAGGAATGTGGTGTTCCTGCTGATTTATTTAAGTAAACTTTGAACGTGTTCGGTTTGCGATTGCGACGAGCGATAACATGACCGGTACCTCTACTAGTACGCCTACAACGGTTGCCAGTGCCGCGCCGGAATTCAGCCCAAACAGACTGATTGCCACGGCCACTGCCAATTCAAAGAAATTGGATGTGCCTATTAACGCGGCGGGTGCTGCAGTACTGAAGGGGACCCGCCACCAATAGGCCCAGCCATAGGCGATAGCGAATATCCCATAGCTTTGAATAATTAGTGGAATGGCTATTAATAGAATCACCAGCGGTTGGCTCAAAATAGTTTGGGCTTGAAAACCAAACAAGAGAATAACTGTCGCGAGCAGGCCCATAACAGAAAAGGGTTTTACTTTGGCCGAGAAATTACCGATGCGATCTTCATTTTTTGAGCTGTCTAAGGCTTTTCTGGTAACGTAACCTGCCGCTAGTGGAATCACCACATAGAGCGCGACTGACAGCAATAAAGTCTCCCAAGGCACGACGATATCGGTAACTCCGAGTAAGAGCGCTGTGAGCGGCGCAAAAGCGAACACCATAATGATGTCGTTAATAGACACTTGGACTAGCGTGTAATTGGCATCTCCTCGGACTAGTTGGCTCCACACAAATACCATGGCAGTGCAGGGTGCTACCCCTAGCAAAATCATGCCGGCGATATATTCTTTTGCGGTTTGCGGATCCACTAGCCCGGCAAACAGATATTCGAAGAAGAAGATACCAAGGGCTGCCATGGTAAACGGCTTAATCAGCCAATTTACGACAAGTGTTATACAAAGCCCTTTCGGCTTTTTACCTACGTCTTTTAAAGAGCTGAAATCTACATTGACCATCATTGGGTAAATCATTACCCAGATGAAAACGGCTACCACCAAATTAACGCTAGCGACTTCAAGTGAGGCGACAAGCTGAAAAAGGCCGGGCGAGAAAGCGCCCAGAGTTATGCCCGTGATTATGCAAAGGCCTACCCATATTGATAGATAGTTTTCAAAAAGGCCCATGGGCGACGCAGATTCAGTTTTCATAGCAATTCATTCTCAATACGGTCTTTAAGCAGTTGATATGCAGCATCGAATGCGGCGTCGATCTCAGACTCAGTGCCCAAAACTTTAGCAGGGTCCGGCGTGCTCCAATGGAGCTTTTTAAAAGCGCCCAGAAAAATGGGACAGGTTTCATGTGCAGCTTCATCACATACGGTAATAACGAGGTCAATCTTCTTGTTGGCGAACTCATCCCATGACTTGCTGCGAGTTTCACCCATCTCTATACCGTGGCGCTTTAAGCTCTCTATCGACTTAGGGTGTACGTAACCGGTCGGATGACTGCCTGCACTTGCTGATTGATATATACCTTTGCCAAGATGATTGATAAGGCCTTCAGCGATGATTGAGCGACAGGAGTTGCCTGTGCACAGAACGAGCACTTTTTTCAATCTGCCGCTCCAGCGCTTTTAGTAGCTGAGGTGTCAGCTGCTGGACAGCAACCAGATTTAGGCGCTGAAGCAGTGTTGTCGGCGCTTTTTTCGGAGCCTTCTTCGCCTGAAAATAGCTGAACATCCGCCATGGTTTTATAGGCCTCCCAAGCTACGCCTGAGGGATCTTTCACCCAAGACTTCTCTGAACGGGCGTAACAGCAAACGTCTTCGCCTTCGTCAAACAGAACCATATCAGCCTTTTTTAGGCGTTCTCTGAGTTGCTCTAACTCTTCGTCCTTCTCAACCTGTATGCCTAGGTGATCAACGCCTGACTTATCTGTGCGGTTAGTTATAGCAAAATTTACTCTAGGATCATCGAGCATCCATTTTGCATAGTCGGCTTTGGCTTTAACTGGCTCTGCGCCAAACAGCGCGTTATAAAACTTGATACTGTCGGCGATATTTTCAACGCCTACATTGATGTGCATTCGCTTCATGGTGTTCACCTTGGTATGAGCGGTTATGGTTAATTTGGATTAACAAAGATTCTCAAGTTTGATAATTGAGCATCCAGTTTTTTTATTTTCACTGATATTTGCAAATTCAGAGCTACAACAATCCTTTACCATAAAACCGATTAAGTCCCTGGTGACATCAAAGTTTGCAGTATAGATAACCGAGCGGCCCTCTTTACGCGAAGACACAATGCCGGCATTAAACAGGTGGTTAAGGTGAAACGACATTGTGTTGTGTGGTGTGCCTAGGGTTTCACTAAGAACCCCAGCAGCAAGGCCTTCAGGGCCCGCTTGAACTAATAGGCGAAAAGCGCCAAGACGGGTTTCCTGTGACAGTGCATCGAACATAATTGCGGCTTTTTGTATATCCATATGTCCAGACTAATCGACATAAAGTAGAATGTCAAAATTATCGGTTAGCTGGATAAGCGAAGGTTTTGGAGGAAACCATGGCGGCACTGGCGCTTAAGCGATCAAAAAAGGTGCTTGCTCGGGCCTAACCGATGGCTTACTTACGAACCACTAGAAACACGCCGCAGGCCATCAGCACTAGTCCGATAAAGCGCTGCAGCGTGAATGGATGATGATTGGCTCCCATCAAAGCGAAATGGTCAATCGCCGCCATTGACAGCAACTGGCCCAGTAATACAAATGATACCGCATTGCCGATACCAAACCGAGGAGCGACCCAGGTGATACTTAGAACGTAGAACAGGACGAACAGACCGCCAAGATAGAAATGAATCGGAATGCCAGCTGGCGGCAAGCTGTCGGGAAGGCCTTGAACTATTAGCAAGTAACCTACTGATGCTAACAAACCAACGCTGAATAGAATTACCGCCGAATAGGCTGGATTTGCAAGTCTGGCGCCAAGCCCGGCATTAAGAGCCGCCATTATTGGAATACCTATTCCGGCGAGTAGCATCAGCGCGCTATAAAATCCGGGGTGTTGTGGGAAATAGCTCATAAACTCAACTCAGGCAGTAGGGTGGTTACTAAACCTTAATCTTAAGGCAGTAGATCGTCTAGGCATAGGCCTGTGCCGTTAAGCTGGCAATCGATAAGGTCCAGTGCGATATGTAGGCATAATCCAATACCAAGGATTCGTGTTTTCTTCGGAATCAACAAGACAAGGTAAAATAAAATAGGCCATAGGGTGTGCAACGGATGAAAGCCGATACTACATCGAGTTGGATCATAGATTGGCACGGCGAGTAAATGATCCGCATCTATAATCAAGCATAGCAGCAGCAGCGCCGTTGTCTTTAGCCAGGTAGATCGATAAAAAATACCGGCTAGCAGTGGCGGTAAAGCAAAATGGAGCGCTATATGAAAAATGGCCTGATCCTGTTTATAAAAGTTAACTGTTAATTTTTAATAGGCGAACCTTGGGTTGGCTCAGGCTAGCTAAGCCTGTTTGAAATGGCCAGGGCAATGATGGGCCCAGTAAAGACCTCGCTGATACAGATACTCCAAAACACCGATACCTTTTTGTCTCGCAAGTACCAGCGCGCACAAAGGCGGTCTTTGGCATAAACCTCGCCTTTAATCATGCCGTAAACGCCATAGGATGCCATAAAGATGTCAATTTACCTGAATAATCCCATGTTCCAAGCCTCTTCGAGGTTTACCTGTGCGCTTTTAACTTAAGCATAACCGGTATCCTGTAAACTTCAAATTGTCCTTTGGGGTGTCGCTAGAAAAATCCGCTGAACCTCCGAACTCCTTGATTTAATTTGCTTTTTGAATCACCATGAAGGTCTAAGTCGGCAATTTTCCCGACCACAAACAAATATAAAAAGCAGTGCTTCGTAATGCGCCCAGAAAACTACTTTGCTGATTTCAAGCGAGCCATAGCCAGTGGGAATTTTCAGCTTCTCATTTTCGCTAGCCTTATTGCGGGCGGTTTCCTCTTTTCACTACTGGGCTGGTCGACCTTTTCAGAAGACGATGCTCATGTTATGAGAGTGGCGATAGAGTCCGGTTGGCTTGATCCTTATTATAATGGAGATATCTATAAGCAGCTTTCGGCTGCCAATTTCACTCCCGTCGTTCTCACTCTTTTTCATGCAGTGCTAGTTATCCTGCCGCTGGGCAGTGCAAGTTTCTTAATCGTCTCGATAATATTCATGGCCTTGTTTATTGCCTTGGCAGGTGTTCTCGCTCGTGAAATCAGTGGCAGTTCGCGCGGGGCTTGGCTGGCTATGGTGCTGGTTTTCTCCAACCTAGCTGTCGCTACATTGGTGAGCAGATTTTATACGATGCACTATATCGTGGGCGGGGTATTTGCCTTACTCGCGCTGATTTTGAGTATCAGAAAACCGCTAGGCTCAGTCGGCCTATTCAGTATTGGTACTCTTCTCGTCCTTGCGCTCCTTGCAAAAGAAGTTTATGTGGGGGTTCCGCCCATAGTCTTATTGGTGGCGTGGCGAACCTCTAATTTTAAGCTGGCAATTTCCGCTATTGCCGCAGTTGTTATCTACTTCTGCATGCGGTTACTGGTATTGGGGTTGCCAACCGAATATAGCAGTGGAAGTGGCTATCTGGCTTCTGTATTTTCTATTGGTGGAGAAAGTTGGGCAGCGTTCTTTGAATGGTATCTCGAAACTAAATGGCTTGTATTGCTGGCGGCGCTAGCGGCGTTTTTCTATTCGCCTCTTAAGTTTATAAAGCTATTGCCTTTGCCTTTGCTGTTTTTATTGCCTACTTTTTTAGCAGCTCACGGCTATCTTAACCCTCAGCTTCACGGCGATAGAATATTCCTCGCCTTTGATAGCGCTATGGCGATTGCGGCGGCGATAATTTTAGCGCCTTTGCTGTCTGAAAAAGGATACGTGGCGAAATTCGGATTGCCAGCGTGCTTGATTGGCAGTCTTGTTCTACACGTCCAGTATATCGGTCACTATAGAGTTCAAGAGCAGGGCACAGCGGATTACAAGGTTACTCAATATCTGATGAATTCGGAGAACATCATCGATAATAAAACCTTCTTTGTTCCGCTTTATTTTGAGCAGGGAGAATTGATGATTGTCGAAAAGGCGTTGAATAACCGGACGTTTCTAGCGACCCAAAACTGTATACTGGCCCTGCAGGCCCCTGTTGAGAACTTAGTGGTTTTTGATCAGAGCGGCAACATCAGCAGCAGAGAAGAACTGGAAGCCAACTGCAGGCCAGCTGACACGGCTCTTGAAGTGATCATTGCGCCACGCGTAATTAAAGGCGTGGTCGAGTGGAACCTCGATATTAAACCGGGATTTGCGGGTGGGGTATTGTTTGTTGATCGTGCTATCGCTGTTCCCGTTTCAAGCTTTTCAATGTTGATGGTGGCTCCCGCCTATGGCGAGCGGTATCAGCTGTTTGCCTTTAAAGAAAACCAATGGTGGTTTTCAGGGATAGCTGAAATGGAGATACAAAAATGAACTTTATACGAGGGTTCGAAAATCAGTAGAAACTTCACATTAATCATACATTTTCTTTTCGACTATCTTTTGCCTCCTTTACTACGTGATAGTCGCTGGTTTATGTCACCTTTCTTTTATTTGGTGTTTGGTGACAAGGCCAAGGTATTCCTAAATTTTAAGCAAGACGTCGCCAATGTGCCCGACGATGACATCAATCAGTACTATGAAGCTCTGGCCGACAAGTTCATTAAGCGTGAGACTGACCTTAACAAAGAATGTTTAAGTTTTATCAAGCACAATGTTGTTGGCAAAGATGTGCTCGATGTAGCTTGTGGCGGTGGTTTCCTTGCAGAAGGTCTGGCAAGCCAAGGTTTTGACGTTGTTGGCGCCGATATCATAATACCCGATCAAAAATCTGCTAATCCTAGGTATGAAAAAGCGGTAATTACAGATTTGCAGTTTTCAGATAAACAATTCGATACTGTTGTTTGTACTCATACCTTAGAGCATATTCGGGATGTGAAAACGGCGTTAAACGAAGTTGAGAGGGTTTGTAAAAAGCGCTTAATCATTGTGGTGCCTTGCCAGAGAGAGTACGCGTTCACTTTTGATTTACACCTTCATTTTTTTCCGTATGAATATAAGTTAAGAGAGTTGGTGGGCCCAATGGGTGTTATTCACAAGCTCGGCGGAGACTTCCTCTACATCAGAGAGATAAGATGAATACTTTTTTGCTGATAGCGCTGGCAGCACTGTGTAATAGTTTTGCACTGACGACGTTAAAGCTGTCGGGAGATAGTTTAAAGACACCAGGAGATTTAATGACCTTGCCGAGCAGTTCGTGGTTGTTGATTTTCGCAGGCCTTGGTCTATATGCAATCTCCTTTGGTCTTACTATAAAAATATTTTCGGTGAATGAATTTTCCCGCACGGTGCCTGCGTTCATCGGCATAAGCATAGTCTCGTCATTGCTTTTGGCGTTATTTTTCTTTGAAGAAAAGATTTCTCTAGGCCTGATCTTTGGGTCTGTTTTAATAATTGCCGGGGTTTGGGTTATCCATACAAAAATAATATGAACAAAATAGTCAGTATCTTAGTGCCGGTTAATAACGAGGAATTGGCTCTGCCCACTTTGTTTGCACAGCTAGACAGAATCTTGAAACCTCTGTCTGACAGATATAAGTTTCATGTGCTTATTCTTGATGACGGTTCAGTAGACAAAACCGCCGGTATTGTTCGTGATCACGCCTCCAGTGTTTATTCCACAGGCCTGTGTAGTTTTACTCGAAACTTCGGTAAAGAGTCGGCAATTTCAGCTGGTCTGGAGCGATGTGAAAGTGACGCCTACATAATCATAGATGCGGATCTTCAGCACCCGCCAGAATTGATTCCTGAAATGATCGTTCAATGGGAGTCAGGTTATAAGCTCGTAGAGTGTGTTAAAAAGAGTCGCGGGCAAGAATCATTTTTATACAAAATTTGCAGCCAGCTGTTCTATCGATCAATGAAAAGTTTGAGCTCTCTCGAGCTTGATAATGACAGCGATTATAAGTTGCTAGATAAAGAAATCGTTTTAGTGATACGCGGCTTTCCCGAGAAAAATCGATTCTTCAGAGGACTGATCAGTTGGATGGGATATCCGACCTACCAAATACCTTTTGAGGTTCCTAATAGAGAGCAGGGAAAATCGTCTTGGAAAATGTGGGGGCTGATTAAATATTCACTCTCGTCACTGTCATCTTTTTCTTCTGCTCCGCTGCAACTAGTCACCGTTATTGGGGTGCTAATGTTGATCTTAAGTTTGCTAATTGGCTCCCTGACCCTCTATCAATGGGCTCTCGGTAACGCTGTGACGGGCTTTACAACTGTAATCATATTGCTGTTGATGATTGGCAGTATGTTGATGATCAGCTTGGGCCTTATAGGCTTGTACATCGCCAAAATATACGAAGAGGTAAAGTCGCGTCCTGGCTATGTGGTTAAAGAGGAGCTTAACAGTTCAGCTAACCATAGCGGCAAAGTAAAATAGAAAAGGCTGTTAGAAAGATGTCCAATGGACATCCACAGTTTAACCATCCTGAATAAGGCTGTTCTCCAGTTATGACCTTCCTCATGCCCACATCATTTGTCTAAGTTATATGCTGATGTACTTTAATAGTTGGTATCGCCGTTTCGCGCGCAATTCATCTAACTAAGCATCGACAAAACATCATCAGGAAGTCAAAGACACATCAATTTAAGCTTATTTTTTGCGCGAGGCTAAAGAAGATGCCCGGCACTACTAACCGCATCTTTAGTTGAGAGAAATGGTTTTGCGCACACCACTACTATCGAATACGTAGCTAAAGCTTTCGTCAGACAATGCGGTTACTGAAACTAAAAAAGCATCGCCGGAAAGTAAGTCTCTCTCATTCATGCTGCCTGAAAATACTACTGTAGCTCCCAAGGATCTGGCTCGTACTAGGACTTCAGAGCTTGGTTTTCCCGCTACAGACACGGATGCCTGTTCCATATTTAGTCTCAGGTTGGTATTGGTTGACGTTGTAATTAGCCTAAAAGCTCCTGTGGGCTTATTTTCATTATCTGTCCCGTCCTGAAATAAGTTGACACTATGGAGACTTATTATGGGAACGCCTATCCCCGCTAGATTAAAGCGCTCACAGCGCGATTACACGTTAGCCTTTAAATTGTCGATAATTAGTCGCGTTGAA
>Ga0208413_1000710_pt1 | contig 23769 bp, 20 predicted proteins | sample AntAceMetag02UKD_FD_184761 | JGI IMG/M metagenome (GOLD analysis project Ga0208413, IMG submission 184761) | Saline lake microbial communities from Ace Lake, Antarctica - Antarctic Ace Lake Metagenome 02UKD (SPAdes) (version 2) | ecosystem: Environmental > Aquatic > Non-marine Saline and...
CTTCGTGGGGGATACCGTGGAGCTTCCCGGTGTGTGGCGCAGCGATACTCTCGATTGCCAGCAGTGCGGAGCACAAGAGTTTTGCGGGCCCGGGGAAAACAGGCCCGGGTGCACGGGGCATGTGGTGTGTGCACTGGGAGACGTGGCGGCAACTTCGCAAGGCCTAGCCCCTAGCGATGGGGACGTTGTTCGGGTTGTTGTGCGCCCCGAATGGTTGGTTCCCTCCGCTACGGGGATTCCCGCGAAAGTATCGGGAGTCTCCTACGCCGGGCATGACGCGCTCATAGAGTTTCAACTGGAGGGCCAACGGGAACGAGTCCGCGCGCGCATTGCGGCGCCGTTCTTGCCGTCAATTGGACAAAACTTTCATTTGGCGCTGAGGCATCCGGCTCTCGTGTTTCCGGGACATCCCCAGAGCAGCGAGCTAGCGTAGAGGTGTGAATTCTTTCAGCGGACCTTCAGCGCAGTCGGTTCTGACGAAAGAGCTCCTTGGCGACATCCGCGCCAGAGCGGCAGGGTATGACGAACGCAACGAGTTTTTTCACGAAGACCTCGACGTTTTGCGAGAAATCGGCTACCTCGTCCCCCGTTCGTTGACGCAGATGATCACCGATCAGCGATCACTTGCCGCCCACGCACCGGCAACGGCTTTGGGAATAGGCATGCACTTGACGTGGATGGGGGTGGCGAGAGACATGGTCGCCGGAGGGCATTCAGAATTTCAGTGGATTCTTGATGAAGGCCGTCAAGGCGAGCTCTTTGCCTTTGGGGTGAGCGAAAAAGGAAATGACCGCGTCCTCTCGGACTCGGTGACGACAGTCACCGAGGTTCCCGAGGGTTTTTCCTTCCACGGGACCAAGATCACGGTGTCTTTGTCGCCGGCCTGGACGAGGATGAGCCTGCTGGGTCGACTCGGCGACGAGATTCTGCACGGATTTATTACCCGCGGCCAAGAGGGTTGGTCGCACAGTGCGGACTGGAACACGCTGGGAATGCGCGCCACCCAGAGTTACACCACGGCACTGTCTGGAGTTGTTATTGACCCGTCACGGCTGGTGCGGAGGATCCCCGTCGGGCCGAACAGAGATCCTTTCACGGTGGCCGTATTTCAGAACTTTCTCCTGTTGGTGTCCTCGGTGTATGCCGGAATTGCAGATCGAGCACTGGAGCTCGCGGTCGTTTCGGCACAGGAAAAAGTCAGCGCTTTTGAAGGCAACGAGATATACGCGGAGAATCCGGACGTTCGCTGGCGCGCTTCTGACGCTGCAATTGCGCTCGACGCGCTGGGTCCGCAGTTAGCCACTTACGCCAGGTGGGTGGATGAGGGAGTCGATGGAGGAGAGAAGTGGTTTCGCCTTCTTTCGGGGCTCAAGCACCAAAGTGTGGAAACAGGCCGGAGGGTTGTGGACCAGGCTCTGCGAATCACAGGCGGTAGCGGGTATAGCGCCGGTCATGAACTCTCTCGGTTAGCCCGCGATGTGTTGGCCGGCATTTACCATCCCAGTGACACGGAAGCTGTTCATCACACCGTCGCGATGAATCTTTTTTCTCCGCGGAGCTAGGAAGCACAACTCTTCCGGCGTAGCATGAGCCAATGGCACAGCCAAAGCGCATCGACGATGTTTTTATTGATTCTTATGGTGTCTCCATCCATTTTCATACGTGGTCGCCTCGGGGGGCACCAAAAGCTGTTGTTCAGCTCACCCACGGGTTGGGTGAGCATGCCCTTCGGTACGGATCCCTTGTGGACTCCCTGGTTGGTGCGGGATACGAAGTGTGGGCTGAAGAGAATCGTGGCCACGGTGCTACAGGTCTCGAGCAGTGGGGCGGGGACTATTCAAAGCTAGGAAAACTCGGTCCGGGTGGCATGCGCGCCACGGTGAAAGCCGTGCGAGATTTAACGATGATGATTAGCGAACGCCGTCCTGGAGTTCCCATTTTCTTCCTCGGCCACAGTTGGGGCTCCCTCATCGGCCAAATGATTCTAAACCAGGGCGGAGCCAAAGATTATGCCGGTGTCATTCTGACCGGAACGGCATATCGGGTCCCGGGGTACATGAACGCCGGCAATCTCAATGCCCGCCACAAACACCTGGGCACGATTGGGAGCGAGTGGCTGAGTAGGGATGTCAAGGTTCACGAAGCCTGGCGGGATGACCCCCTCACCTTTGTTGCGAACACACTGAAACTTTTTGGTCCTCTCGACGCTGTCAGGCTCATAGGTGTGCCGAAGGCCCTCGGGGTGGATATCCCCCTGCTGATCATGATCGGGTCGGAGTGTTCTGTCGGCGGCGAGCGAAGCGTCACTAAGCTCGCCAACGCCTATCTCAAGGCCGGCTCGAGTGATGTTGAAGTGGTCATCTATAACGGTGCCCGGCACGAAATTTTCAACGAGACCAACCAAGACGAGGTCCGCGCGGATGTCTTGGACTGGTTAGCCAGCAGGCTCGAAGCACTGACCGCGTAGTCTTTATCTGTGCATGCTGAGTACAAAGTCCCGGGTGGAAAACTTGTCGTGGTCGACCTCGAAGTCGATCAGGGTCGCATTTCTGCGTGCCGCGTAGCGGGGGATTTTTTTCTTGAGCCAGACGAGGCTTTAGAGGACATCAACCGTGCGATTGTGGGGCTCTCGGCTGGCGCATCGGGGGACGATATCGCGCACGCGGTGAGAGGGGGGCTCGCCCCGGACGTGGTCATGATGGGCTTTTCCCCTGAAGCCGTCGGTACCGTTGTGCGCAGGGCCATCACCGGAGCGACTGGTTTTAGGGATTACCGCTGGGAATATATTGCGCCTGCGGCGCTGGAGCCCCTGCAACAGATGGCACTGGATCAGATCCTCGCCGAAGAAGTGGGCGCGGGGCGACGAGCCCCCACCCTCAGGTTCTGGGAGTGGGCTAAGCCGGCTGTCGTAATCGGAAGTTTCCAGTCCTTCAAAAACGAAGTTGACCTCGATAATGCCCAGAAATATGGCATGGAGGTCGTCCGCCGAGTGAGTGGCGGCGGGGCCATGTTTATGGAGCTGGGAACCGCGATTACCTATTCGCTCTATGCCCCGGCTGAGCTGGTATCGGGAATGAGCTTCCAAGATTCTTATGCGTTCCTCGATGACTGGGTTATCCGCTCGCTCCGGGGCCTGGGGATTGATGCCCGCTATCAACCCCTCAATGACATCGCGAGCCCCGAAGGAAAAATCGGCGGTGCCGCCCAAAAACGCCTTGGTAGCGGGGCAGTTCTTCATCACGTGACGATGTCCTACGACATGGATGGTGACCGCATGGTCGAGGTGTTGCGCATCGGGCGAGAGAAGATTAGCGACAAAGGTGTCTCGAGTGCCAACAAACGTGTGGACCCTTTGAAGGCCCACACCGGGCTGACAAAATCCGCTCTCGAGCATCACCTCGTGGGCACGTTCCGGGAGCTTTACGGGTTGGCCGAGGGGGAGATAACCCCAGAGGAAATGAAGCGCGCGAACGCTCTGGTTGAAGAAAAGTTTGCGACCCCTGAATGGTTGTATCGCGTACCGTGAGCGCTCCCGCCCCCAGGACGCGTCGTCTTCGCCTGCGCAGCGTCGTGCTGTCCTCGTCGCTGGGACTCGTTCTTATCGGGGCTGTTATCGCTTCAGCGGTGACAGGCCAATTATCTATTTCACCGCTTGATGTGCTCGGCTCCATCCTCAAATGGGGAGGTATTCCGACCACTTTCGCCCCGGTCGATCCCATCATCGAGGCAACGCTCCAGGTCGTCCGGTTCCCGCGCATCGTGATGGCCCTGACTGTGGGGGCAGCACTCGCGGTCGCGGGCGCAGTGATGCAGGCCGTATTTGGGAACCCGTTGGCCGAACCGGGAGTGGTGGGTGTTTCGTCTGGAGCAGCCCTTGGCGCGTCCACCGCCATTGTTTTTGGGGTCTCTGCGGGCGGTGGAGGGGTCGCGCTCCTTGCCTTTCTTGGGGCGCTGGGAGCCACTTTGCTCGTCTATGCAGTGGCGAGAGCAGGGGGTCGAACGGAAGTGGTCACCTTGCTCTTGACCGGAATTGCCATCAACGCTTTCGCTCAAGCGGGGCTGGCGTTCGTGTTGTTTCTTGCCGACACTGCGAGCAGGGAACAGATTGTGTTTTGGCAATTGGGATCACTTGCTGGATCCGTGTGGTCTGAAGTGCTTATTGTGTTGCCCGTCCTCATCCTGGGCACGATTCTTGCAATCCTGATGGCGGGGAAGCTCGATCTTCTGTCCCTGGGGGAAAGAAATGCCCGCCATCTTGGCGTTGATGTCGAGCAGCTGCGGATTGTGGCCATCGTCTTGGTGGCCTTGCTCACCGGGGTAGCGGTCGCCTTCGCGGGGATTATTGCCTTTGTTGGTTTGGTTGTTCCCCACATCATTCGCATGGCACTTGGCCCCTCGCATCGTGGCCTCCTGATTGCCAGTGCGGTGGGAGGCGGTGCACTCCTGGTCATTGCCGACCTCCTGACCCGCACCCTTGTTTCTGGTGCGGATTTGCCGATTGGAATGTTGACCGCGCTGGTCGGCGGACCTTTCTTCTTTGGCCTGATCTACCAGCAGCGTCGTCGCAGCGGAGGGTGGGCATAGTGGGTAATTCCACCGCGGTTGCCGAACTGGATTCTGTGGGTCTGGTTCTTGATGGCAGAGCGATTCTGAGGAATGTGTCCCTCCAGGTTTTCTCCGGGGAAGTCTTGGCAGTCGTGGGACCCAATGGCGCTGGCAAGTCTTCGATTCTCTCGGTTGTTGCCGGCGATGTTCCCGCGACCAGTGGGACGGCCCGCCTGGAGGGCAAAGACGTGGGGCGTTACCGCCCGGAAGAGGCAGCGCGCGCGCGCTCGGTCCTTATGCAGTCCAACCAGGTGTCGTTTCCGTTTAGCGTGGGGGAAGTCGTCGAAATGGGTCGCGCTCCGTGGGCGAGGACTCCACAGTTTGTGGACGATAACGCGGCCATTGCTGAGGCTTTGATGCAAGCAGATGTCGAAGCTTTGGTTGATCGACGATTTAACCAGCTTTCTGGTGGGGAACGCGCCAGGGTGTCGTTGGCGCGAGTCCTTGCGCAAAGAACTCCGCTGGTGCTTTTGGATGAACCCACCGCGGCGCTGGATCTGAGGCATCAGGAGGACGTGATGGTCATTCTCCGTCACTTGGCCAACCAGGGCCGCGCTGTGGTGGTTGTGCTTCACGACTTATCCGTTGCAGCAGGATACGCCGATCGGGTGGCGATGGTGGTGGATGGCCAAATCGAGGCAGTCGGGACAGCGAAAGAGGTGATTGTGGCTGAGAGGGTGTCGAGGGTTTATGGCGTGGAGGTGGATATCGAACAGGTGGGAATCCCACCAAGGCCGGTGGTACTGCCCCGGCGTTAGGCCCTTAGATCATCAAACTCGGAATTCTTCATCATATATTTGGCAATGTAGGGGCAGGTGGGCCTCACGGTGAGACCTCCCCTGTCACGAATTGCGTCCAAAGTTCCCTTCACCAGCGGAACACCTAAGCCTTGGCCTCTCTTTTCTCGAGGCACTTCTGCCCTGACCAGGTCAAGGGTGGTGCCAGTTTGGACGTATTCCACTTCTCCGAGAAACCCCCCACCGTCGCTCAACACGTAGCGCATGGCATCTGGTTCGTGGGTAATCTTCATAGATTCACACTACGTCGAATGGGCTTTAAGCGCTAGCGCCATTGCCACCACAATCTTTTCCAGAATGTGGTGGGGGGTGCAGAGCATCACGCGCAGGTGTCCCACACCGGCATCCCCACACAGGGCACCATCGGTCAGACCCACCTTCGCTTCATCAGAAAAGAACTGCGCCCAGGAACGTTCGCCCTTCACATCGGGCAACCCCGTGGCATCAAGCCACGCAATGTAGGTTCCCTCCGGCATCTGGTAGGTCATCTCAGGCAGGTGCTCAGCAAGCAAATCGGCGAGAAGGGTGCGATTGATGTCGATGTATTCCAGGACATCTGTCAGCCAGGGCTCACCGCTGCGATACGCAGCGGTGTTTGCGAGGGCGCCCGGTGTCGCTGTGCCATGGGAGACCATGTACCCCAGAGCGTGGAGTGCTTCCTGGTGGGAATCATTCGAAACAATCAGTTGGGCACATTTGAGGCCTGGGATATTCCACGATTTCGAGGCCGACGTTGCGGTAATGGTGTGTGTGGCAGCTGTTTCGGACACCGAAGCGTAGGGAACATGCTGGTGGCCGGGAAACGTGAGGGGGGCGTGAATTTCATCAGAAAACACCATGCCATCGTGGGAGTCGACCACGGTTTGTAAGGCTTCCAGCTCACCTCGGGTATAGACACGACCCAGAGGGTTGTGCGGGTTGCAGAGAATAAGAACATGACCACCGGACTCAAAAGCCCGAGCGATGCCGTCAAGATCCATCTCCCATCGTCCCGTGGGGCCCTGAACCATGGGCACCTCAATGACGTCTCTGCCTCGTGCTGCTGTGATGGTGAGAAAGGGCATGTACGCGGGTGTGGGAATAATGACTGGCGTTCCCGCTCGAGCAAACTTCTCAAGAACCAGGTCATACGCGCTGAGCACATCAGCGGTGGGATAAATCTGTGCTGGCGGGATATCCCAGGCGTAGTGTGTGCGAAGGTAATCACTGGTCGCCTGACACATGTCCTCCTTGACGGCGGCGGGCAAATACCCCAGAAGCGCGGTGTCGGTCATGTGGCGCAGCGCGTCGGTAATTTCAGGGGCGGTGCCAAAATCCATTTCTGCGACAAAAGCAGCTAAGTGACCAGGCATCTTGGTCCATTTCATACTGCCTTGTGCAACAAGGTCATCGACAGTGATGTCATCGAATCTATGGTGTGTAGCCATGCACACATCCTCGCAATCTTCTCTCCCTCAGTCTGTCACTGGACTACGTGCTGGGCACTCTCGGCTCACTAGACTCGGGGGGTGGGAGAACAGGTGGAACGCTACAGCTATCTCGGACCGATAGGGACCTTCACGTGGGAAGCCCTGGGTCAAGTTGAAGGTGGCGACACAGGCGAATGGGTCAGCGTCAATAACGTCGGCGAAGCGCTTGAGGACGTTCTCTCGGAACGAAGCACATACGCGATGATTGCGATCGAAAACAGCATTGAGGGAGGCGTGAGTGCCACCCAAGATGCCCTCGCCGTGGCCCCCGAGCTTCGCATCGTCGGCGAATATATGGTTCCCGTCCGCTTTGTCCTTGTCACGAGACCGGGGGATTCCCTTGACTCTGTTTCGACGCTGACGGCGCATCCTGTCGCTTACGCGCAGTGCCGGCTGTGGCTGGAGAAGAACCTGCCCCACCATCTCTACATTCCCGCCACCTCCAACGTTCATGCGGCACTCTCCATTGTCGAAAACGACCTTGCGGAGGCGGCCATTGCCCCTCCGGGCATATCCCAACAGGCGCAGGTTCAGGTGGTTGCGGAGAACATTGGTGACAATCCGGACGCGCAGACACGTTTCGTCCTGGTCCAAAAAGGTGGATTGCCTCCCCACAGGACAGGTGCTGATAAGACGAGCATCATCGCAGAGCTGCCCGATGATGGCCCGGGAAGATTACTCGAGATGCTGGAGCAGTTTGCTACCCGGGGTGTCAATATGAGTTTGTTGGAATCTAGGCCGATAGGTGACTCCATGGGACGGTACCGCTTTGTCATTGACCTCGATGGTCATATCGAGGACGAAAGGGTTGCCGATGCTCTCATGGGGCTTCGACGGTTCAGCCCAAAGGTGATTTTCCTCGGTTCTTACCCCAGAGCCAATGGGCACCGTCCCGACGTTTCTCCCCGATATAGCGATGATGCTTTCGTCGAGGCCAGAGCGTGGCTCGAGCGCCTCCGCGCCGGTTCCCTCGACGAGGCGTGACAGACTAGGGCCGTGATCGACCCACAACTCTTGCGCGAGAATCCCGAGATTCTCAGAGGGTCTCTTCGCAGCAGGGGCGGCGATGAATCGCTTGTCGACCGCGCGATTGTTGCTGATTACTCGCGCAGGGAGGCCATCGCCACCTTCGAAGCTCTTCGTGCTGAACAAAACGCTCAGGGAAAACTTGTCGCCAAAGCCCAGGGCGCAGAAAAAGATGCCCTCCTTATGGCGGTCAAAGATCTCGCAGTAAAAGTCAAAGAAGCTAGCGCGCAGGTGAGTGAAGCCGAAGAGATGGCAGCCACCGTCATCGGAGCGCTGCCCAATATTGTGCTCGAGGGCGTTCCTGCGGGAGGGGAAGAAAATTTCGTCACCCTCAAAGAGGTAGGGGCCATTCCTTCTTTCGAGGGTGAACCGCGGGACCACCTTCAGTTGGGCGAGGCTCTAGATATTATCGATATGGAACGCGGCGCCAAGGTGTCCGGGTCGCGCTTCTACTTTCTCAAAGGCGCCGGCGCTCTGCTAGAAATGGCGTTGATGCAGTGGGGGATGAAAACAGCCATCGACAACGATTTCACCCCGCTGATTCCCCCCACACTGGTGAAGCCAGAGGTAATGAAGGGCACAGGATTTCTCGGCGAGCACGCCGATGAGGTCTATCACCTCGAAGAGGATGACCTCTATCTCACGGGAACCAGTGAGGTGGCGCTTGCCGGCTATCACAGTGACGAAATTATTGACCTAGCCAAGGGGCCCCTTCGTTATGTGGGGTTATCCACGTGTTACCGCCGTGAGGCAGGCTCCTACGGTAAAGACACCAGGGGTATTATCCGGGTGCATCAGTTCCAGAAGCTGGAAATGTTTAGCTATATCGCTCCCGATGGCGCCGAATCAGAACACGAGCGCATGCTCTCTTTGCAAGAAAAAATGTTGCAATCTCTGGGACTGAGCTACCGAGTTATCGATGTCGCCGCGGGTGATCTAGGCTCTAGCGCTGCGAGAAAGTTTGACGTTGAAGCATGGGTTCCCACGCAGGGCGCCTATCGCGAACTCACGTCCACCTCAAACTGCACAACGTTTCAATCCCGCAGGCTGAATGTGCGCTTTCGTCCCGAGAAAGAGGGTCGTACCGAGCCGGTAGCCACGCTGAATGGGACGCTTGCCACCACCCGCTGGATTGTCGCGCTTTTAGAGACTCATCAGCAGTCCGATGGTTCGGTGGTGATTCCCGAAGTTCTGCACCCGTATATGCACGGCGTAACCGTTCTCAGCGCTTCCTAGTCCAGTCCTGATACAACTAAAGGTGACATGACAGACTCTTTTCTTCCCTGGCTGGTAGCACTCGACATTGACGGCACCGTGCTTCACGAAGATGGGACACTGTCCTCAGACGTCATTGCAGCAGTTCAGAAAGCCCGGGATGCGGGTCACGAGGTGACGCTAGCCACCGGACGCTCGGTATCGATGACACTGCCAATTTTGGAGCGGCTCAGCATTGTTCCTGAATATGTGGTGTGTTCAAACGGAGCAATTACCCTCAAGAGAGACACAGAGGCTCCGTCGGGTTATAGCCGCTTCCACGTGGAGCGCTTCGATCCCACCCCTGTTTTGACCAGAATCAAGGAACGCTTGCCTCAAGCGCATTACGCCGTTGAAGACGAGACAGGCTTGTACCGATACACCGATTGGTTTCCTGAAGGCGCGCTTGATCTCCTGAGTGAACAAGTGAGCTTTGAAGAGTTGCTGACAACAGCGGCAACGCGAGTGGTGGTGATTTCGCCCGGCCACGAAATTGACGATTTCTTGGAGGTCGTCGAGAGCATGGGCCTTCATCAGGTGAGCTACACCGTGGGGTGGACCGCCTGGCTCGACATTGCGCCAGAGGGCATCAATAAGTCCACCGCCTTAGAGCGTGTCCGAAACATTCTTGGTTTCGAGCTCGATCGAGTGATGGTGGTGGGCGATGGCCGCAACGACATTGAGATGCTGCAGTGGGCGGCGCACAGCGGACGAGCCGTCGCGATGGGTCAAGCACCCGAGGAAGTGCGCATCCACGCCACGGAGATGACCGAAGACTTTCTGAAAGACGGAGTTGCACTAGCGCTTTCTGCCCTCCCAGAGTGAGCAATCGAGGCGGTGGCCTAGAATTACAGACGGAGGGCTGTCCGAGCGGCCGATGGAGCTAGTCTTGAAAACTAGTGGGCAGAAATGTCTCGCGGGTTCGAATCCCGCGCCCTCCGCCACCTGCAGGCCGGCGCAAGAGATGGGGAAAATCTGTGGCTGATAACGCCAGGTCAGCTGTCCCCGAGCTTTTTGAGTCGGGAGAGGATTACCCCGAACCCTTACATTTCCAGCGCAAGCGCTTAGCGGGCTGGAAACTGATTGCGGCGCTTGCGGGAGGAACGGTAGGTGTTCTCGTCCTCAGCGCGGGGGGCGTTATTGCCCTCACTTTGCAGGATCTTCAATCCAGCATCGTCACCGTCGAACTGCCCAATGCGCGAAAACCGATATTGCCCACCATTGGAGAAATCGAAGGGGGGTTCAACGTTCTCATTGTGGGCTCTGACACCAGAGCTGGCCAGGGAGAAGGTTTCGAGTTCGTTGATACAGAGCTCAACGACGTGAACCTCTTGGTTCACGTGTCGGAGAATCACCAAAACGCCGTCGTGATTAGCTTCCCCAGGGATCTCCTCTTAGACATTCCAGCCTGCCCCACGCCGGATGAGACGGAGTCCACACCCCGCACGATGGCGCCCTTGAATACCACCATGGGTATTGGAGGTCTGCCGTGTGTGGCACTGACCATTGAGCAACTCACGGGGTTAGATGTGGGGTACGCGGGCTTGATGACCTTCGCCGGTGTTGCACAGCTTTCTACCGCGGTGGGCGGGGTGGAAGTATGCGTGAGCGCTCCTCTGATTGACCCGTGGTCGGGCATTAATCTTCCAGAAGCCGGGTATCACACCCTGGAAGGTTATGAGGCTCTCGCCTTTCTCCGAACACGCAAAGGGGTGGGAGATGGCTCCGACCTTTCTCGAATTTCCTCCCAGCAGGTCTATATGTCGGCATTGGTGCGCACTTTGCAACAAGACGGTGTTCTCAACGACGTCGGTAAGCTCTACGGGATAGCGCAGGTTGCAGCGCAGACCATGGTGCTCTCCACCAGTTTGGGCAGTCTTGACGTGATGGTGGCTATGGCGAGGGCGCTGAGGGGAATACCGAACGAGAACATCGTCTTTATTCAGTTCCCCGTTCTGGACGCGGATCCTGAGCTATACCCGGGCAGGGTTGTTCCCTCTGAAGCGTTGGCTGCTGACGTTTTGTCCCGGTTGAAGCTGGATGAAGCATTCACTGTTGCATCGGGAGCAGAGGGATCTGGGTCAACTGCTCCTGACGATGGGGGCGCGGATTCAACTGCCAATCCCAGCGATACGGAAGTTGTCGAGGGCTTAGTGGGCCAGACTGCCGGGGACGAGACCTGTACGGTTCCTCGCTAGTCGCCGGGTCGATATAGTTGTGTGGGTAGTGGGGCCAAGGCCACACTTCTGGAGACGTCGCATAGTCCGGCCGAGTGCACCACCCTGCTAAGGTGGAGAACCCTTACGGGTTCCGAGGGTTCAAATCCCTCCGTCTCCGCTCCGTCTCCGCTCTGTGATCCCTTAAGACGTAGCAAACTTTCGAACCCTCAGGGGTTGGGGATTTTTCTCGATTCTGGCGTTCTATGGGCGTTGTGGGGTGAATAGATGTTGCCGGGCTGCGAGCGCAAAACTGGCCAAAGAGTTGTGGGTTCACCTGTGGGTCGCTCGCCTGCCCAACGGTTAATTTCAGCCGAATTCCGAGGCGACTGGGGTGATCAGCTGCTGGAATCTGCACGCTGTGGGCTGCGGTGGGGTCTCCTGCCTCAACCGGGGCACGCGCACGCCGTCTGCGGGAAAGGCCTGTCGCCTGGTTGCAAGGGAAATATCGGAATGTTTCCTATGTCTTGAGAGATGGGTTTCCTATGTCCTGAAAGAGAACACTGTCAGCCCGACAGTGTGATCTCTCAAGACATGGGAAACTTTCGAACCCTCAGGGGTGGGGGAGTTTTCCTGATTCTGGCGTTCCATGTGCGATGTTGGGTGAATAGATGTCGCCAGGCTGCGAGGGCAAAACTGGCCAAAGAGTTGTGGGTTCACCTGTGGGTCCGCTCGCCTGCCTGACGGTTAATTTCGGCCTAATACGGGGGCGAGGATGGTGATCTGTTGCTGACGTCTGCCCGCTTTGGGCTGCGGTGGGGTCTCCTGCCTCAACCGGGGCACGCGCACGCCGTCTGCGGGAAAGGCCGGTCGCCTGGGTGCGAGGGAAATATCGGAATGTTTCCTATGTCTTGAAAGAGAACACTGTCAGCCCGACCAAAAAATCGCGGAAACTCAGGGGTTTCCGAGATTTTTCGTTGGTGAAATCTGATCCGGCCATTTAAAACCCCTAGTGAAACACCATCTGACCTGCGCTTTGCTCGGTTCGCGAGTGTCGCCTGCGGGTGGTTCCGGTGGCCTGGGAGCACGTCGCGCACCTGGTCTGTATGACCAGCCCAAGCCCGCTTCCGTTGCCTCCGCCCGACCTGCCGCCACTGCTCGATATCCGCGAGCTGTCGGAATATCTTGGCGTGCCCGTCTCGACGATCTACGACTGGCGCTCGCGCGGCGTCGGTCCCCGCGCATATCGCTTCGGCAAGCACTTGAAGTTCGCCGTCACCGACGTGACCGAGTGGATCGAAGCGCAGCGCGACCCTGCGCCTGCTGCACACTCTCTCCGTCCTCAGGGGTGACACGATGAGCCGCCCGCGTCTGACGATCGGAACCTACGGTGAGATCACCACCCGACGTCGCCCGAGCTGACGCATCGAAGCACGCGCCCGCTACCGCGACTGGGATGGGGCCACCCGGCTCGTACAGGCGAGCGGCGACAGCCCGGCCGCTGCAACCCACGCGCTCAAAGCCAAAATGCGTCGATCGCAATCTGATTGCGCCGAGCGCAGGCTCGCTCACGGCTGACAGTCCGTTCCCGGATCTGGTGGCGTACTGGCTCGAAGACATTGATCTGGAAGACCAGCTGGCGACCGCCACACGGCAACTTTATGAACGCGATATGCGCACGCTCGTGCTGCCTGCGTTCAAAGATCTGACGGTGCGCGAGATCGGTGTTGCCCGATGTGACCAGTTTCTGAAGAGGCTCGCGAAGAATTCGTATTCGAAAGCGAAGCGTGCTCGTGTCGTGCTGCGACTCGCGCTCGCACTGGCCGTGCGACACGAGGTGCTCTTGCGAAATTCCGTCGATCATGTTGCACGGTTGCATCGCGATGTGCGGATGCCTGACACATTCACGCCAGAGGTGATCACCGGGATCCGCGCCGCGATCGCGTATTGGGAGGCCGGGCGCGAGGTCTCGCGGCCGAAACCCGATGGGCAACTCGGCGCAATCATCGAGGTCATGCTGGGCACTTCCGCACGCATCGGTGAAGTGCTCGCGATCCGCCGCCGTGACATCGACCTGAGCGTGCCGTCCGTGCGCATCACCGGAACCATCACCAGCCCGAAAGGCGAACCGACGACGCGGTAAGATCACCCGAAGACCGCGCGCTCCCGACGCACGATTCAACTTCCGGGGTTTGCCGCGACAGCTGTACAGGGGCGATTGAGGGAGCTGAACACGATCGACCCCGACGCATTGCTGTTCTGTTCCCGCGAGGGCACACCATTGACGACGAACAATGTACGCCGCCAGCTCCGCCACGTCCTGGATCTGGCCGGGATCGACGGCGTCACTCCGCACAAGTTCCGCCGAACCGTCGCGACCACAATCAACGAAAGAGCCGGTGTCGAGCTGGCTGGCATCTCAGCTGCTTGGGCACACCGACCCAGCGATCACGATCAAGCACTACATTCGCCGCAACGAAACCGTCGACCCCACGACGGCAGGCCTGCTGGAGAAGGCCTTTGGAGTATGAATGCTTGTCATTCACAGCCGCGGGTGTCACAATGATGCCTAATTGGGAAGTTATATGACATGACAGATTTAACGGCTACTGAACTTGCAGCTCGGCTTGGCGTCACTCGCCGTCGAGCGCTCGCGTTGCTTGCAGACGGCAGGATCAGTGCGCGTCGCCTCGCGAATGGCACCTGGCTTGCCGACGCAGACGCGGTAGCTCGATTCGAGCGCACGGCACTGCGAGGCAGCGGTCGTACCCTGAGTGCCGATGCCGCGTGGGGAATGTTGTGGGAGCTGTCTGGGATAGAAGTCGGTTGGCTAAGTGCCAGTACCCACGCACGCGTGCGCCGCCGCATCAGGGAGGCCACTGCGGCAGAGATTTCGACCGTTGTCGCCGCGCGCACGACCGCACACTACTTCGCTGCAGCCAATGCTAAGCGAGCCAGCGCCAACCTGATTCAGACCGGCCGCACAGCATCAGACGTACTCGCTACGTTCGGAGCTGATCTGATCACCGACCGTCGTCGAGTATCCGGTTACGTGCGCTCGGGCACGGTCGCTGACTATGCCGCGAGTAACTTCATGATTGCGAGGGCTGATGGTGGCGACGTGCTCTACGAAAACACTCTGCCTTTTGAGTTCGCGGGCGACATTATGCCAAGTGCCGTCGTCGCAGCGGACCTCGCGCGCAGCACGGATACGCGTGAGCGAGCAGCAGGTATCCAGGCGATTGAGGAGTTGAAGTACCGATGGCTGGCCAAATAGTCGACGTCGACATGGCCGATGATGACCTGCTGCCCGGGTGGCGCACAGTTATAGAGCTGGCCGATAGCGGCATATCGAGACACTGGACGCTCGTGGGTGGACTGATGGTTGATGCACATGCCCGGCGTGCGAGCGTTGTGATGCCACGTCCGACCGAAGATGTCGATGTTCTTGTTGACTACGCGACAAACCGGTCAAGCCTCATCGAAGCGCAAGGGGCATTGCGGAAGATCGGCTTTGAGCTCAGCGACAGCGAGTATCACGCCTACCGCTTCAAGCGTTTCGATGGTCGCAAGCTCGATCTCATGGTCGCCGATCATCTGCCGTCTCGAATGGAACCTCGGCTCGGCAGGCGCCCCGCATTTTCTGTTCCGGCAGGGGAACAGGCGATTCGGCGGCGAGATACCTATCGGCTGAACTTCAGTGGCGGGCAGACGGCATCGCTCGGCGTACCCGACGAGCTCGGCGCATTGGTGGCGAAGGGTGCGGCTTGGTTGGTCGATAGTCGCGACCGCGAGCGTCACCTGGACGACGGCGCGGTATTGTTCGCGTGTGTGGGCGACGCGTCGGCACTCGACTATGCGGGAATGAGCAAGAACGACCGAAAACGCATCAGCGCATTGATCTCGCACCTGACGGAAGCATCGCACTCATCCTGGATCGGTCTCGACGCAGTCGCCCGTGAGCGCGGGCTACTCTCCCTCATGCTGATGCGGCAGGCAATCGGCCTCACGTAGCTGCTGTCTAAGGGAAGGGTGCCAAGTGAAACGAAACGTACTGAGATAGGAATAACTGTGTACATTTTTGGTGATCGAAAATAGTGATAAAAATGCTGCATGTGTCACTCTTTTTGTTCCAATGGAGGTGGGCATGGAGACCGTGCTGCTGCCAGACCTCTTGGGTTACCAGAACCTCGCTGAGGTGGGGCTCACGCGCAGCCAGCTAATGCGCCTGAGCGAGGTGGGGGAGTACGAACGGATTGCACCGGGTCAGTTTCTGCGTACAGGCGCAACGGACGATACAACGGCCGCATGGATGGCGATAGCTGCGAAGCGGCCGCAAGCGACGCTCTGCCTGCTGACAGTGCTATCGATCTATGACCTCACGGACGAGATTCCGACGCGCAGCAACGTCGCCATTCCACGTGGCGCGAAGCCCCTGACCATCTGGACTGCACCGATCACCTGGCATCACTTCGACACTGCAACTTTCGACATCGGCCGCACTGAACACGCACTGGCTGACGGAAGAACGATCGGACTCTATTCTGCGGAACGCACGATCGTCGACATGTTTAGTCTCAGGCACGACTTGGGTAGCAACCTCGCGATTGACGCGCTCAAACGCTGGCTCCGTGTGCCGGAGAGCAGCCCATCCCAGCTCTTGGCGATGGCCGAGAACTTCCCAAAGGCGAAGCCAGCACTGCAAAACACTCTCGAAATCCTGCTGTGACACATCGAGTCGAGATTATTCCGTACTCATGGGTAGAAGCACGGACGAAATGGGCACGTGAGCGCACCTTATAAACAAAGGATCGACTATTGCTCGTGCTCCGACGCTCGCGGAAGCGGGCGGCCACATCGAGAAGAACGGTGCCGCAAACTTTGCGGCACCGTTCTTCTGTCTCCGGCTATAGATACAAACCTGCTGCCGTTGGTCGTCACTCGGATCGACGAGCTTCAACAGACTGCCGCGTGGTGCACTGCGTTTGACGATGCCTCCGAAGATTCCGTCCGCCTGGCGTCACCCGATAAGCCGAGCTCTGATTTCACCACGCGTCTTGCAGATCGGGGTTTAGGGTCCCGAATCAAAAAATTCCCAGCGCGCAGGAGCCCGAGTTTCCTTGAGGATCGAGTCGATCTAGGCTCACCACGCGGTGCTGATCACTCGGTGTGTCAGTGGCCTACGCCATACTGGATGGCATGAGTGGGGCAAAGATGAGCGGGGGCGTGATGGCGGAGCCGCGGCATGTTAAGTCCCGGGAGCGGGTGCGGGATCTTGGCGAGGTGTACACGCAACCGCGCGAAGTGAACGCGATGCTTGACTTGATTCCGGATGCCTTCGACTGCATCGATACGCGTTTTCTGGAGCCTGCCGCGGGGGATGGGAACTTTCTCGTCGCGATTCTGGCGCGAAAGATCGCCCTCATCGACGAGGAGAAGTTCGGCGGAACCCCTGAGTGGTTCGAGTTCGCACTTTTGCGCTGCCTTGCTTCCATCTATGCCATCGATATTGATGAGGAGAACGTTGCAGAAGCGCGCGAGCGCGTGCTGGCCATTGTCACCGCAGCGGCAGCATTCGACGACGGGGATGCCTCAGAGGCGTTCCATCGGGCCGCGCGCGAGATCGTCCGAACGAATGTCGTGGTCGGTGATTCACTGAACGGCGCCGAGCAGATCGTCTTCATCGGGTACACGCCGCTGCCGGGCGAGCGGTTCCAGCGCGTCCCGTCAGAGCTCGAGCCACCGGCGATGGATCTTTTCTACGAGCCACCTGTCGCTCTGCCGACCGTCCACTTCTCGGGGATGGGGGCATGACGGGCGCTGTTGCCGCACAGGTTTCGGCTGTGCATGTTCCTGATGTGCTCGAGACTCTCGCACAGCTACCGAATGACGACGTGTACACGCCGCCGAAGGTCGTCGCCGCGATGCTCGACATCCTGCCCGAGCACGTATGGTCAGAGGCGAGCTACACATGGCTCGACCCGGCGACCAAGTCGGGCATCTATCTTCGCGAGGTATTCAAGCGCCTCATGGTGAGCCTTGCCGAGTGGGAGCCGGATGGCGCGAAGCGCCGGGAGCACATCTTGCGCAACATGCTTTACGGCGCCGCAACGACGCAGCTCAACGGCGACATCGCCCGCCGCACGCTCTACCAAACCAAGAATGCGACCGGCGTCGGGGTGAAGGATCCGGCTCTGGCGGACCTGGTCGTGCACTTCGACGATCCCGATGGGAACATCCTCTACGTCGAGACCGAGCACACACTCGATCGCAAGGAGCAGTTCTGCACGACCTGTCGAGCTCCCGCGAAACTCATCCGCGAGCGGCGTGAATCTTTCGCCTACTCGTTTATCCATGGCACATACCCCGCGAAGGAGGTGGCCGAAATGAAGTTCGATGTCATCATCGGGAACCCGCCCTACCAAATCGGCATGGATGACGGCAAGGGCAACCGGACCGCGAACATCACGCCGCTCTACAACCTATTCGTGGAGAAGGCCATCGCGATGAATCCGCGATACGTCGTCATGATTACGCCGTCGCGATGGTTCGCGGGCGGCAAGGGGCTGGTTGATTATCGTGGTCGGATGATTGCAGATCGCCGACTTCGGACACTCGTGGACAACCCGAAACTCTACGATGTCTTCCCTCAGGCGGAGATCAAGGGTGGCGTCTCCTATTTCCTGTGGGATAGAGATCATGACGGCGACTGCGAGTTCTCAACGCGAGTTGAGGGGCTAATCCGCGACACCTCTACGAGGGACCTTCGACTGGGAAGGGGGATTGTGCTTCGCGACAACTTCGGTGCAGAGATTGTAGGAAAAATAGCCAGTGACCCCTTGGAGAAGGGGTCTCTGGCCGACAAGGTGTCGGCCAGTGACCCCTTCGGGCAGGCTATCAAGACCAACTATGACGGCCACGAGGAAAAGAAGACTGGCACCATCTGGGAAGCATATGACGAACCTGGTGAAGGTCGAATTCCGCTCGTTTACATAAACAAGGTCAGATACGTCCAGCGAGGTGCGCTCCAACGGAAAAAGGAGTGGGTTGACCGCTGTAAGGTTCTCATCCCAATGGCTGGAGATGGTCACGGGCGGGATGTGTCGTTCGTGATTGGCGAACCACTCGCACTCGCACCCGGGTCTGCATGCACTCAGAGTTATCTTGTCGCCGGCACGTTCGACACCGCCGCTGAGGCAGAGCACTACGCATATTTCTTGACAACCAAGTTCGTCCGGTTTCTCATTCTCCAACGCAAGATTTCTCAGCACCTTACGAACACACGATTCGCCTTCGTTCCGCTGCTCGAGATGACTCGCCGTTGGGCCGATGCAGACCTCTACGAACGGTTTAACCTCACGTCAGACGAAATTGCTTATATCGAACGTGTGATCGGCCCTCGCGAGCCGATACTCTCCCTCGACTCACCCATCCCCTCGACGCACCTCCCCGGCGGACGGAAGTACCGTGCCGGCGACGCCCCGATTGACGCTGACGAGACCGGAGACGACGAATAGTGGCGAGCACGATCTTTCGACCGACAAACTTCTCATTGCGAAACCTCGTCGACAACATCGGACGCGGCGACATCGCCCTTCCCGAGTTGCAACGCCCTTTCGTCTGGGCGAATTCGAAGGTACGCGACTTGTTCGATTCGATGTACCGTGGCTTCCCCATCGGCTACCTGCTGTTTTGGGAGACCGGCGCCCAAGGAGCGGTGCGACAGATCGGCACCGGAAGCAAGGAAGCGAAAGTTGCCCGCTGGCTCATCGTGGATGGCCAGCAGCGCATGACTTCCCTTTTCTCAGTCATAACCGGGGCCACTGTGATTCGTGAGGATTACCGCGAGTCGCGGGTGCAACTTGCTTTCCGGCCGAAAGACACTCACTTCGCCGTGCGGGACATCACCACCGACAAAAACCCGGAATTTCTCAAGGACATCACGCAGCTTTGGGTCGACTACCGCGGCACGGTCTCGAAGTTCTTCACTGACTACGAAGCATCCCGTGGTCCTCTTGACGAAGGCACGCGCAATGCCTGGGAAGACGCCTTTGATCGGGTGCGTGATCTGCAGAGCTTCCCGTTCAGCGTTGTCGAGCTTGACGCTTCCGTCGGAGAAGAACAGGTCGCAGAGGTGTTTGTCCGCATCAACTCCGAGGGCGTCAAGCTCAAGCAGGCCGACTTCATCTTGACGTTGATGAGCGTCCATTGGGATGAGGGACGCAAGCAACTTGAAGAGTTCGCTCGTGGCAGCAAGCTACCGGTGAAGGGACCCTCCCCTTTCAACTGGTACCTTTCGCCGTCCCCGGACCAGCTACTCCGCGTCAGCATCGCGGTGGGCTTTCGTCGTGCCGCCCTCAAGCACGCCTACTCGATCCTTCGAGGCAAAGACTTGGAGACGGGGATCACCACCAGCGAGAGCCGCGAGGAGCAGTTCGCCCGGCTGCAAGCCGCCCAGAAGGAAGTGCTCGACCTTACGAATTGGCACGAGTATCTCAAGTGTCTAGAGCGCGCGGGTTATCGTGGCGGGAAGATGATCTCGAACAATAATGCGGTGCTGTTCTCCTACGCGATCTGGCTTATCGGTCGGACGGAGCACAAGGTGCCGCTCGATCAACTCCGTGAGACCATGGCGCGTTGGTTCTTTATGGCACATACCACCGCTCGTTATTCAGGGTCTTTCGAGACTCAGGCTGAGCGGGATTTTTCCACGATTGCCGATCTCTCCGCAGATTCAGCGCTCGGTTTCGTAGGTGCGATCAATCGGATCGTGACCGACACTCTGACGCGCGATTTCTGGACCATTACGATGCCCAATGAACTCGGCACTGCGGCGGCAAAGAGTCCGGCACTGCTTGCATACTTTGCTGCACTCAATATTCTCGATGCCGATGCGCTGTTGTCGAGTGGCAAGGTCCGTGAGCGACTTGACCCAGCGGTCACTGCAAAAAAGGGCATCGAGCGGCACCATCTTTTCCCGAAGGAGTACTTGAAGCGGCTCGGGATCAAGGACTACCGGCAGATTAACCAGATTGCGAATATGGCCCTCGTCGAGTGGAGCGACAACATCGCGATCCTCGACGGTGCGCCCGACGAGTACTGGCCACAACAGGTTGCATCAAAGACGTACCTTAGTGCCGATCGCCTTGCACGTCAGGAACACCTCCACGCTCTACCCGGGGGCTGGACCGAGATGGTCTTCACGGAGTTTCTCGCGAGCCGCCGGAAGCTCATGGCCGCGGTGACTCGCGAGGCCTTCGAAGAGCTTTCTGCGAAGAGCTATGAGGCGGTATACCCAGCGGTTTCGCCAGACACATTCGTCGCGGAACTCGCTGATGCCGCGAGTGAACAGCAGGTGACGGTGCTCGACCTTATAGATGCCGGTCTGCTCACGGTAGGCAGCATCCTGATTCCAGCTGGCGGAAGCGACGCGGTCGCAGAGGTCGATGCCGACGGCACAATTCTCCTCGACGATGTTTCGTATCCCACGCCCTCCGCTGCGGGCAAGGCCGCCGCCGGGACGAATGTCAACGGTTGGAAATATTGGATCGTCGACGCACCGGCAGGCGAACGGCTGCTCGACGCGATCCGCTCTGAATACCGGCTCGCCAACGTCGCGGACTCAGATGATGAGGCATCCGAGTGACGAACTACATCTACGCCTACACACACGCGGGGAACGCGAAGGCGTGGCGGCGTCCGAGCGGGCAGAAGGGCGACTCTTGGATCAAGGTGGGCCAGACCGTAAATCCTGGCATTGATCGGGTCCGTCAGCAGGTCGGCACCGCTTTCCCTGGACTCCAGGGCGTGGATATTTTGTTTCACTCTGAACCAGCCACGAAACCTGACGGGTCAGGCTTCACCGATCACGACGTGCATCGAGTTCTCACCAGCGCCGGAGTGGTGAACCCGGGTGGGGAATGGTTCGAAGCGACGGAGGATGAGGTCTGGGCGGCGATCCGTGCACTGCAGCGGGGTGTTCCGTACGATCCGACGCGCATCCAGGGTTTTCCGATGCGGCCCGAACAGCATCGCGCGGTCGCCGAGACCGCCGCGTTTTTTCGGGCGCATCCTGAGGGTGCCCCGAAGTTCCTGTGGAACGCGAAGATGCGTTTCGGCAAGACCTTCACCACCTACCAGCTCGCGAAGGCGATGGGTTGGACGAAGCTGCTCATCCTCACCTACAAACCCGCTGTGCGAAGCGCGTGGCGCGATGACCTGCTCGGCCACGTCGACTTCGTTGATTGGCAGTACGTTGACCGTGAGACTCCGCCGCGGGACGCAGACGCGATGCTCGACAGCGGCAGGCCAACCGCCTGGTTCGCGTCTTTTCAGGATGTCATCGGGCGAGATCCTGCTGGTCACCCCAAGCCTCGCAATGAGACCCTGGGTCTCGTCGATTGGGACTGCATCGTCATCGATGAGTTTCACTTCGGCGCTTCGACCGCGGCCGCTCGCGAGGTGTACGACCCACAAGACAAGTCGGAAGCCGCCCTCGCGGCGATGTTCGCGAAGGCATCGGATGCGGCATCCGATAGCGAAGCGGATGTCGTCGTCGAACCCGACTTTGGGCTCACGACGAAGTATCACCTGCACTTGTCTGGTACACCGTTCAAGGCAATCACTAACGGAGACTACGACGAGTCTGAGGTCTTCAACTGGACCTACATCGACGAGCAGCGCGAGAAGGCAAACTGGAATCCTTCGGAGGGGCTGAATCCTTACTCCGAGCTTCCGCAGATGAAGATGTACACCTACGCAATGGGAGCTCCCGCGGGTGACTGGGATGACGGCGGGGAGTTTGCCGGTTTCGACTTGAACACCTATTTCAAGGCGAAGAAGGACGGCGATGCGTACGTCTTCGAGAAGCCGGATAATGTGGGTTCTTTTCTTGATCTGATCCGCGGTAAGAAGGCACTGCCGGAGCACGTGATAGACGCGTCCGAGACAAATGCTCAATTTCCCTACGAGGCTGCGGAATTTGCGGATGCCGTGCGGCACTCGGTGTGGTACATGCAAGATGTTGCGGCGTGCGAAGCGATGGCTGAGCTGCTGAGGCTCGACCCTTACTTCTCGGGCTTCGAAATATATGTCGCAGCTGGCACGAAGGCGAAGATTGGGGCCAAGGCGCTCGAGCCGCTCCAGGTTGCGATTCGTCATGCTGAAGATGCAGAGAAGTCCGGTTCGATCACGCTCTCATGCGGCAAACTAATGACCGGCGTGACCGTGCCAGAGTGGTCATCGATCTTCATGCTTCGTTCGCTGAAGGCTCCCGAGTCGTACTTCCAAGCCGCGTTTCGGGTGCAATCTCCGTGGAAGATTGACGGCGAGATCAAGAAGCAGACGGCCTACGTGTTCGAGTTCGACCCAAATCGTGCGCTGTCGCTCGTGGCACTCTATGGCACTGAGCTGGCCAACAACTCCATCGATCGTAAGGCCACGCAGGCATCGGTGCTTGGCGAATTAATCAACTTCCTGCCGATCTTCGCGATTGACGGTGGACGGATGGAGCAGCTCGACGTCCAAGCAATCCTCGACTGGGCCCACGGCGGTATCGGTGCAAATGCTCTCGCTCGCCGCTGGCGATCGGTGGATCTTTACAACCTCAACGGCGTCACGATGGATCGGCTCCTTCAAGACGCTGATCTCATCGCTGAGCTCGAGCAAATCGAAGACTTCCGCACGATCCGCGAAGAGGCAGAGAAGATCGTAACGGCATCGAAGAAACTCACCGCAGTGAAGCGCGAGGGCGGGGGAGCGAACGAGCAGAAGAAGCCGAAGAAGGAGATCGCCGAGAAACGTCGGGACCTGCGCAACAAGCTCAAAAAGGTGACGGCGAAGGTACTGATCTTTATGTACCTCACTGACTACCGAGAAGAGCGTCTCGCGCACGTTATTGAGTCACTGGACACAGAGCTATTTCTGCGCTCGACCGGTCTTTCGCTTGAGTCTTATCGGAAGCTCACCGAGCTCGGAGTGATCGACGTCGGCAACATGACTGATGCGATCCAAAAGTTCCGCTACTTCGAGAAGAAGAGTATTGAAGGACTGGTATCGGTCGAGAGCGAATGACGCTTAAGGAAGTGAAGCTTCTGAAAGAAAACGCGATCGGTTCTCTGTCGATCTGACCGACCCATCTAATCCCCATCTCAATCACCCGTGACGGATCGCCATCGACCCGCTAGAGAAGACAAGTGTGAATCGCTCGATTCCCCTTACGACCAGGGAAAACTCGAGATTTTCGCAAGCTTTCGGTGGGGTCAAAAAACCTCCAGGGGGTCGCAGGTTCAAATCCTGTCAGCCCGACACTGTCAGCCCGACACTGTCAGCCCGACAGTCAGCCCGACAAGAGAAAACCCGCGCGTGGGTGCTGGCGCCCCTTTTTTGTGGACACGGTGCTGCCTGTAAACAAAAAGGAGGCTGCCGGGTGTCGGCTGCAGGTATCAAAGGGATGAAGCCTGT
>Ga0208413_1000715_pt1 | contig 23728 bp, 13 predicted proteins | sample AntAceMetag02UKD_FD_184761 | JGI IMG/M metagenome (GOLD analysis project Ga0208413, IMG submission 184761) | Saline lake microbial communities from Ace Lake, Antarctica - Antarctic Ace Lake Metagenome 02UKD (SPAdes) (version 2) | ecosystem: Environmental > Aquatic > Non-marine Saline and...
AGGGGTGGGCTTCTAGCCCGCCCGCATCTGCCTCTCGGCATTCAGCCCTCCGCGCCCCATCAACCCACCATTCTCACCTAAGGAAACGAAAAGAACAAAGCTACCCCCTCCCCGTTGCTCCGTGCTTCAGCCGGCGTTCAGTGCCTCCCCGAAAGGTAGGGGTGGGCTTCTAGCCCGGCCCGCATCTGCCTCTCGGCATTCAGCCCTCCGAGCCCACGAACTACCGCCTCGTGGCGGTGCAGGACAAAGCGCTCAAGGCTGAGCTTCGGGCCGTCGCCTGGGATCAACCGCAAGTCAGTGACGCCAGTGTCGTCTTCGTCATGTGTGCCGACCTCAACGCGCACAATATCGACCCTCAGAAGATCTGGAGCCACGCTCCTCAAGCCGTTCAAGATATTCTCGGGCCCATGACCGCCCCATTTTATGAGGGCAAAGAGCGCCTCATCCGCGACGAGGGTGTCCGTTCTTCCGGGCTCGCCGGCATGACTCTCATGCTCGCCGCTCACGATATGGGCTACGACTCCTGCCCGATGATTGGTTTCGATGCCGATGCTGTCGGCAAACTCATCAATCTCCCCGCCGACCACATGGTCAGTTTCATTATCACCGTGGGCAAGAAGACCCAACCAGCCTGGGATCGCGGCCCTCGCCTTCCAGATGAAACCGTGCTGATCCACGACCGCTTCCCTGGTTAGCCCACTCTGCCTCCGACGGATAATCTTCGCGGCAGTTGGGCCAAGAGTTGCTTTCATCCCATCAGCACAAAACTCTGATCCATCGCCTTCCTCGTCGCGTTGACTAACCCATTGGTTGCTTTTGCGCATCCGCGTCATCCCGGTTACGATTTCGAGTGGGACTTGGCTCCCACCGTGGACGTCGTGGTGATCTTCGGTTTACTGGTGGCCGGCGCAGTATGAAATTCCCGCCGCCGCCGAAGCAGTTAAGCTGACTCGTTTGGAGTTTTCTCAGATCGCAACGCAGGGCCTGAACCGTAGTGGCCAAAATTGACCGCAACTTGGCCACTCCTTTTCGCAACGCCACCCCATCCGGCGCGATCAATCTCAAGCTCCAGGTGTTGTGATCCAGCTCACTCGAGCCGCATTAAACGCCGTCAGCGCCCCCCCTCACATTGCGCCCCTCCTCAACTCAAACAAAGCGCCATCTGATTCCCTCAGATCTTTGACCGCAAAAGAACCGCAACAAACCCAAAATTTCAGAATTATTCTGCGTTGTTTCCCGGCCAGAAAGTCGCTGATCAAGGATCAGCCAAATCAGTCATCTTGAGAGTTCTAATTGGAGGAATCTCCGCGAGCACCAGCGCTTCGCGCAGACCGAACCTCAATTTCGAATGACCCCAAATTGATCAATAACCCGTGTTCGATTCTGGTCGATTTCAAGTAACCCAATAGTTGACCCATGAGTGCATCGGCTCCCCACCAACCGATCCGAGGTCGGGCGAACTCCCCGATTCGGAGAAAAAACTATGACTTCTGCCCCGAAGACTCCAAGTCGTCTCGCAGCTCGCGGAAATCGCCTTCCTCGGCTTCGTGTACAAAACCTTCGGTAACACTTTTCAACCGCTCCCATTGCGCTCGAATCCCTTTTGCCTCCTCCGGCGTAATATTTTGGTCAGCCGCTGCGGTCGCGATAATGCCCAACATATCCGCAAATTGCTGCACGATCGCATTCGTCGAGGGAATCAAAGCTTCCGTCGATTTTTTAGCCCCCGAGTTTTTCACAAAGTAACCACCCGCCCGCTGCGCCACCCACTCGGCAATCCGTTGATCACCGGTCGACTTGAGCAGTTTCTCCACGCGATCGAGCGGATTTACCGCACCACTCCCCGCGTTGGCGACCGGTGCTTCGGCCCATTTGTAGATGAGCGACAGGGACAAATTCAGATCTGAGCACACCTGCTTGGCACTCGTGCGCTTTAACATATCCTTCATCAACTCATGCGATTCCATAGCGGCAAGCTGGTGATTCCGGAGTTTCAAGGCAATCCCGCGCATAAAAGAACCCTCAAATAGCCTAGATCAACTTTTGGGCGTGCCTCTTCCCGGCACATTATGCCAACTCTAACCCTTTATGAATATCCACGAGTATCAGGCTAAAACCCTGTTTGAGCAATATGGAGTGCCGGTTCCTCAGGGCGCGATCGCCAAGAGTGCCGACGAGTTCGCCACCGCCCTCGCCTCCCTCCCCGAGGGGCCGACTATGGTGAAGTCTCAAATCCATGCCGGCGGCCGCGGCAAAGGCACGTTCACCAACGGCTACAAGGGCGGCGTCAAATTCTGCCCCAGTAAAGCCGAGGCATTATCCGTCGCCGGCGAGATGCTCGATAACACGCTCGTCACTATCCAGACTGGCCCGGCCGGCCGCAAGGTGCAGACCATCTACTTCACCGTCGCGTGCGATATCAAAAAGGAATACTACCTCGCCATCCTGCTGGACCGAAACACGTCCTATCCCGTGATCGTTGCTTCCAACGAAGGCGGCATGGACATCGAAACCGTCGCCCACGAAACCCCGGAAAAGATCACCAAGGTCTTCATCGATCCCGCCATCGGGGTCGCCGATTACCAAATTCGTGAGCTCATTTTCTCTCTCGGTCTCGACCAGACCGAATCCAAGGCCGCCGCCAAGCTGATCAAAAAGCTCTACCACTGCTACTGGGAAACCGACGCCGCTATGATTGAGGTCAACCCCCTCATCACCACCCCCACCGGCGACGTCCTCGCGCTCGACGCCAAGGTCTCGTTCGATTCCAACGCCCTCTTCCGTCACCCCGACATCGTCGCCCTGCGCGACCTCAATGAAGAGGATCCGAAGGAAATCGAAGCGTCCAAGTTCGACCTAGCCTACATCGCTCTCGACGGAAACATCGCCTGTCTCGTCAACGGTGCCGGTCTGGCTATGTCCACGATGGACATCATCAAACACTTCGGCGGCAACCCCGCCAACTTCCTCGACGTCGGCGGTGGAGCCACCAAGGAAAAGGTCATCGCCGCCTTCAAAATCATCCTCGGTGACGCCAACGTGAAGGGTATATTTGTTAACATCTTCGGCGGCATCATGGACTGCAACGTGATCGCCGAAGGCATCGTTGATGCCGTGAAGGAAGTCGGCCTCGAACTCCCTCTCGTCGTCCGCCTCGAAGGCAACAACGTCGCCGCCGGTAAAGCCACCCTCGCCAACTCCGGCCTTCCTCTGATCTCCGGCGATAGCATGGCCGATGCCGCTCAGAAAATCGTTAACCTCGTCGCCTAATCCGATGTCCATTCTCATCACTCCCACCACCAAGATCATGGTCCAAGGCATCACCGGTGCCTTCGGCGGTCGCCACGCTGGCCTCTCCCTCGATTACGGCTCCGCCGTTGTCGCTGGTGTCACTCCCGGCAAGGGCGGTCAATTCTTCGAACATGGCGACGTTAAAATCCCCATTTTCAACACCGTCAAAGCCGCTGCGGCCGCGACTGGCGCGACCGTTTCCGCGATCTTCGTCCCCCCGCCTTTCGCGGCTGACGCCATTCTCGAATGTGTCGATGCGGGACTCGATCTTGCCGTCGCCATCACCGAAGGTATCCCGGTCAAAGACATGGTCCGCGTAAAACGCGCCATGGCCGGTAGCAAAACCCGCCTCCTCGGTCCTAACTGCCCCGGCGTAGTGACTCCCGGTGATGGGCCCGACTCCTCCGGCGGCTGCCGCATCGGCATCGCCCCCGGTTACATTCACCAGAAAGGCCACGTCGGTGTTGTTTCCCGCTCCGGCACTTTAACCTACGAGGCGGTTTACCAACTCACCGTCAAAAACATCGGCCAATCCACTTGCGTCGGTATCGGCGGCGATCCGGTCAACGGCACCTCGCATCTCGATATCATCAAACTGTTCAACGCCGATCCCGAGACCCACGGCATCATTCTCATCGGTGAGATCGGCGGCAATGCCGAGGTGGAAGCCGCCCGCTGGGTCAAAGACAATTGCACCAAACCCGTCGCTGGCTTTATCGCCGGAGCGACCGCGCCTCCCGGCCGTCGCATGGGCCACGCCGGCGCTATCGTCGGCGGGGTTGAAGATACCGCCGCAGCGAAAATCAAGGTTTTCGAAGAATGCGGCATCGAAGTGGCGATCACTCCATCCGATATGGCCGACGCCCTCCTTCGTTCCGCCAAAGCCAAGGGTGTCACGCTCAGCTGAGCCGCCCACGATTCGATCCTCCCCAAGCCCGCCTTTCTCCGGCGGGCTTTTTGGTCGCTGCGAATGACTGACTTCCGGCGCGCCGAATTTCCCGGATACTTAAATCGCATGCCTTCGGGCGTGATTGGAACCCATCCCACCGGTTCCCCCGACTCGATTCGCTCGGCCCCGTGAGGCCCATCATTGTCCGGCATTTCTGGCAGCCGGCGGCGAGGCAGTGCCACGAGCAACATCCAACCCCATCCGATCAATACCGCCCAACGATACCCATCGCAAACCGGTCGCCGCCACTCGACTTCGCTCCGCGCGGCCGAATGACAATTTCACGCTCCCCGTGGAGTGGCCCTTGAAAATGCATGCAGTTCGGTTCAACCCTTCTCCATGAATATCGACGGCAACCCCACTCGCACCATTTGGCCCGCCGCTGATGGATCCTCTGTCGAAATCATCGACCAAACCCTCCTGCCCCATCGCTACGAAATCGCGACATTGCGCACGCTCGATGATGCGGCTCACGCCATCAAAGCCATGCTCGTGCGTGGCGCGCCGCTCATTGGCGCCACCGCGGCCTACGGATTCTGGCTCGGTCTCCGAACCGATGCGTCTGCCCCCGGTATCGCCCACATCCACGCCACGCTGCTCTCCACTCGTCCCACAGCGGTAAATCTGCGCTGGGCGTTGGACCGCGTCCGCGCCCACGTTTCGCCGCTGCCTCCCGCCGCCCGCGCCGCCGCTGCCCGTGAACTCGCCGCCGAAATCTGCGACGAAGACGTCCGCATCAATCACGCTATCGGCCAATCGGCGCTACCGATAATCGAGGCCATCGCCGCGACCAAAACTCCTGGCCAAGCCGTCAATATTCTCACCCACTGCAACGCCGGGTGGCTGGCCACCGTCGATTGGGGCACCGCCACTTCCCCGATCTACCAAGCACACGACGCCGGCATTCCCGTGCATGTCTGGGTAGATGAAACCCGCCCGCGCAACCAAGGCTTCAATCTGACCGCGTGGGAACTGCTCAACCATGGCGTGCCGCACACCGTCATCGTCGACAATGCGGGCGGTCACCTCATGCAACACGGCCACGTTGATCTCGTCATCGTCGGCACCGATCGCACGACCTCCGCTGGCGATGTGTGCAACAAAATTGGCACCTACCTCAAGGCACTGGCGGCCCACGACAACCATGTGCCGTTCTACGTCACCCTTCCCTCTCCCACTATCGATTGGACCGTCAGTGACGGCGTGGCCGAGATCCCGATCGAAGAACGCGACGGTCGCGAAGTCACGCACATCGCCGGACTCGGCCCGGATGGCGACGTCACCACGATTCAAATACCCCCGACCGGCAGCCCCGCCGCCAATCCCGCTTTTGATGTCACCCCCGCCCGCCTCGTCACCGGTCTCGTCACCGAGCGCGGCATTTGCGCCGCATCCGCGGAAGGTCTCCGGAAGCTATTCCCGGAGTTTCCCCGTCTATGAACCTCCTTCGCCAAGAGGTCGTCAATTCCTCCCCCTAGCCCTCCCCGCGAAGCGGAAACCCTTGCCCGCCTCGACCTCAAAGCATTGGCTGCAGGTGAACTCGATCATTCTGCCCCGCATTGAATGAACCTCGTGATCGATCATTTCGAAGACTTCGGCTACCACCCCGTAGAATATTAACCCCTCATTATGTCCTTCCCTCGTATCATTCTCCTTATCGGCGCCCTCTCCCTCTCGTTACGCGCCACGGCGCACGACGATCAACAGTATGAGCTGTCCAACCAGATGGCCGATCTCGCGCAAAACTTCCTTAACTCCCTCGACGCCGATGGCCGCGCTGCCGCTGTATTCCCGCTCACTGATCCCGAACGCGAGAATTTCCATTACGTGCCGTTCGACCGCCAAGGCATGGTCTTCAAATCGATGAACGACTCCCAGCGGGCCGCCGCCATGAAACTGCTAAGAAGCGGGCTGAGTAATATGGGGGCAAAAAAAGTTAAACAAATCATGGCGCTCGAATCCGTGCTCCATGAACTCGAGAACCAGGCCCCCCACCGCGACTCCGAACTCTACTACGTCTCAATTTTTGGCGACCCCGGCCAGCTCCCTTGGGGCTGGCGCTTCGAGGGACATCACCTCTCCGTGAATCAGACCATTACCGAGGAAGGCATCTCTGGCACGCCCCTCTTTTTCGGCGCCAACCCCGGCCACGTCGCCGCCGGGGAACACGCCGGACTTCGCGTACTCGGCACCGAAGAAGACAAAGGCCGCGCGTTTGTCTCCGCCTTATCCCCCGCCCAGCGCAAACAAGCTATCATCAACTCCACCGCCATTCGGGAAATTTTGACGGGGCAGAAATCCAAAATTTCTTCCCTCGCGAATAGCGGCCTGCCTTACCCCGATCTTAGCCCCGCACTTAAAACCCAACTTCGCGATCTCCTCCAGTATTACCTAGATCGCCACGAAGAGCCTATCGCTCAAGCCGCGCTCGATCGTATCAAGGCAAACGGCATTAAGAATATCGTGTTTGCCTGGGCCGGTTCAACCCAACTCGGCGAGAAGCACTACTACCGCATTCAAGGTCCCACCTTCGTAATTGAATACGCCAATACCCAAAACAATGCCAATCACCACCACACCGTGTTTCGTGACTTCACCCACGACTTTGGTCGCGACGTGCTGCTCGAGCACTACCGCAAATCCCATTAAACTTTTGCCCCAAGGGGCGGTAGGAATAGAGCGTCATGCGTAGGTCGTTGGTTATCTTCTCCGGACTCGCGCTTTGGGCTGTTTTAGCGGTATTAGTTCGTGGTCATTTCTCACGCGGCAAATGGATTGAGCACGACTTCGTTCGCGTCAAAGTTCCCCGAGGGTGGACCGAGTGGATAACTCCTGCAAAGCCCACGCAGTGGTCGGGTATTCCTAGTATTGAATACCTCACTCCGCAAATGCCGCACCGCTATATTCTGCCATTCTGCTTCTCTTATACGATTCCGTAAGGTTTTCGATTGAGGTCTACCCCCAAGACGATCGGCCCAACCAATGGACATCGTTAGACGCAGTGAAACAAGCAAATCGAAGCCAATCAGAAACCACTAAATTGGAGGAATTTTCGTTATGGGGGAAACTACACGGACGAGGATTCGACCTAACGAAGGAGTATGCCCTTCCGATTCATACCAGAGCCCGTTTGTTCCAATTCAAACAGGGCAAATCTACTATCCTGATCCTAATAAAAGCGCAGAGTGTGGATGCGGACGAAGCAGAAAAGAGTTTCCTAAAAATTGTCCGCACATTTGAGCCGCTACTCAGTAAAATTCGGATTATCAAACGATGAGCGACGGTCCCCGACTAGGGGATCCTCAATCGCTGCCCCGGCTGCAACGAATTCGAGGCGCTAAGCGTCTCCCGGTTCGCCTGATAAATTTCCTGCCATCTCGACCCCGTGCCGTAGTATCTCAAACTGATTCTAGTCAGAGAGTCACCTTCCCTCACCACATGGAATCGGTCCGTTGCGCTATTATCGCCTCCGTCGTCGGAATCTGCCCTCGGTAATGCTCCTGAGCGGGATACCGAACCGCCCAAGTTCGTATTAGGATTCAATACTCGCGCCGCCGATGCAATTTGATCGAGCGTTGTCTGCGCCTGACTCAACCTTCCGCTCAGGGAACGGTTGTCACGGCTCAGCGACGCGATCTCCCTCTCCAAGCGATTTCGCTCATTCGTCAGGGTCTGCTGCAAATTAAGACTGGAGGTGCGTCGAGTCGCGATTTCCGATTCCGCCTCGCGCACTCGACGGGAAAGCTCTTCCACTTGTCCCGTTAAATTCGACGTGGTCGCCAGCTGCCGCTCCAGCGACGTTACCCGAATTTCTGAGCTATCTCGAGCCGCGTTGGCCCGCGCGAGATCACTTCGACTCCTCTCCAATTGGGCCGTTAGATTCGAGGTCGCCCGAGTAAAACTCGTCAATTCCGACTCCAACTTCAATCGCTCCGCCTCCCGCGCGGCATCCACCGCTGTCTGTTGTTCGTTTAGCGCCACCTCAGCCGCCGAAAGCTCAGCTTTCAAATCCATATTTTCCGTGGAAACGACTTCAAACTGCCCCCGAATCTCCGCCATCGCTGTGCGCATGCTCGCCACTTGCTCCGGCAAATTCGACAGACGCGCTAAATTCGACTCCACGTTAGCCCGCGCCTCCTTCTGCTCGGCTAATTCCGATTCTAACGCGGACGCACGCGATCGCGCTTGATCATCTCTCGAGTTCGCGTCGGCCAATCGATTTTGCAACTGGCTCATCGACGCCTGTAATTGTTCATTCGCGCCCGAAAGCTCGTTGACCGTCGTCGCATAGGATTCCGCCGTCGCGAGATCACGCGTCAGCGTTTCCACCTGACGCACCAATTGATTCTCTCGCTGCTGCCAATCTGCGGTGGGTTTCGGTGCGGCTCTCGCTTCGCTCAGTGCCCGCTCCAACGCCTGATTATCCGCTCTCGCATCAGCCACGGCCGTTTCCAATGCGACAACCTGCGTTGGCATACTCACCAATCCCGCCAACTGGCGCTCCAACTCGGATTGGGCCTGGCGCTGGTCCACGATCTCCCGTTCGAGCCGCGCTTGCTGTTGCGCCGACGCCTGTTCACTCGCCCCCGCTGCGGCGAGCCGACTCTGCATTTCGTTGATCGAAGCCTGCAACTGCGAGTTGGTGCCGGAAAGTTCGTCAACCGTCGTGGCATACGATTGAGCAGTGGCGAGATCCCGGGTCAGGGTGACTAACTGGCGATTCATCGCGGACTCACGTTGTTGCCAAGCCGCTGGAGGCTTTGGGGCCGCCCGAGCTTCAGCCAGTGCCGTTTGCAAAGCCAAGTTCTCCGCCCTCACATCAGCGAGATTCTCCGCCAAACCAGAGACTTGCGCGGGCAGTTTGGCGACACCCGCAAGTTGTGCCTCTAGCGAGCCCAATTGGAAACCTCGGGCATCAAGATCTCCTTGCAATACCGCTTCTCGGCGCTGCGCCTGCTGCTCGCGCGTATTGGCATTCGTGAGTCGAGATTCCAACTCGGCCATCGTGACCTGCAATTGCTCGTTCACTCCCGTCAGCTCCGTTACCGTCGTCGCGTAGGACTCGGCGGTGCGCAAATCTCGCGTGAGGGTCTCGAGTTCCCGCGTCAAAGCCGATTGTTGCAGTTGCCAATCCGCCGGGGCCTTCGGTTCGGCCTGCGCCTCCACGAGAGCGGTCTGCAGCGCCAGATTCTCCGCCTGCAAACTGCTGTTTTGATCATCAAGCACCGACGCCTCTACCTGAAGTTGGGTGACCTGTGAGTCGGTGCTCTCGGCATCGACCTCCCGTGATGCCAACAATGCTCGATTCGCTTCACTCAACGACTTCGCGGTCTCCCGAGATCGTTGGAGCTGAAGCGTCAACGCCGAAAACTCCTTTGCCGTCGACGCTCGGTCATCCGACATCTGCCCCTCGTAATTCCTCACCTGCGATTCCAAATTCGAAACCTGCGAGCGCAGAGCTTCGTTGGTGCCCGCTTCATTCACTGCCGAAGCCTGAGCCGCCAGTGCCGCGTCCACGACTCGCTGCGAAGCCTGTAAGTCTTCCTCCAACCCGATCTGCTCCGCCGTGAGATCCGCGATGAGTAAAGTCTGCTCATTAATCGCGACTTCCGCGGCGTCCAATTCTTCGCTCATCTCCGTTGCCGCCGAAACCGCCGCGTCCCGCTCCGATCGCACACTTGCTAACTGGCTGTTCAATGGCGCCTGCGCTTGCGCTTCTTTAATCAGGGCCTCCACGCGTCCATTGGCTCGATCCAGTTGAATCTGGACCTGTTGGAAACGCTGCTCCGCCGTTTCCTTTTCCGTCCTCAGGCTATTCATCCCTGCCAGCCCAGATCGCGCTGTCGCGATTTCGGTTTCTAATCCCGCAATAAAGCCGCGAGCCTCTTCCAACGATTGTCGCGTGGCCCCGAGTTCCACTTCCACGGCACGTGCTGATTCAAGTTCGGCGGTAAGTGCGGCGATGCGTTGCGTCTGCTCACTGATTGCCGTCTCCGCCGCGCCCCGTTCCGCTCGCAAGGTCTGCAATTGGCTATCAAGCGACGCGTTCGCCTGCACCTCCCGAGACAAACGATTGAGTTGATCATTCGCCGCGACCAATTCGCTTTCAACTTCACCAATCCGACGCTCAGCGACCTCGTTATCGCTTCGAAGGTCGTCTGCTTGCGCCAAATTTACCCGCGCCTGATCGACTAACATCGCCACCTCATTTCGAGCCGCTGCCAACGCCTCCTTGGTGGTCGCGAGTTCTGCCTCTACCATTTGAGCGATCTCGAGTTCGTTCGAAAGCTCCACAATTCGTTGATCGGTTTCCGAGGCAGACGCAACCGCGGTTGCCCTGAGCTGTTCCTCCAATGACGATACCCGCGATCTCGCCGTCGTAATCTCGGATTCGAATCCGGAAATCAAAACCCCCGCCGCGGCCAGAGACTGGTTGGCCTCTCCTAGTTCTACTTCCACTAAACGGGCAGATTCGAGTTCCGTAGTGAGCTCGGCGATTCGTTGCGATTGCTCTGCCATCGCCGCTTCTGCCGCGTCTCGCTCAGCCCGTAACGTCTGTAAATCGCTTTCCAAGGCAGTAGTTGACTGCGCTTCCTCCTTCAATCGATTGAGCTGCTCGTTCGCCGCGACCAATTCGTTTTCAAATTCACCAATCCGTCGTTCCGCGACCTCGTTGGTGCGGCGAAGATTGTCCATCTCCGCCAGATTCTTCCGCGCCTCTTCGATTTGTGTTCTCAACGTCGCGACTTCGTTCCGCGCCTGTTCCAACCCCTGCTTGGTGACCCCTAATTCCATCTCCGCGGCCCGCGCGATCTGAAGTTCATTCGAAAGCTCAATGATACGCTGGTCTGTCTCTGAGGCTGAGGCTGCCCTAACTTGCTCCTCCAAAGCAGATACCCGCGATCTTGCGTTCACTATCTCGGACTCAAACCGGGAAATCAAAAGTCTCGCCTCATCCAAAGCGTCGTTGGCCTCACCGAGTTCTACTCCCACTAAACGCGCAGATTCGAACTCTGCATTGAGCGCCGCTATTCGTTGCGACTGCTCGACAATCTCTTGCTCCGACACCGCTCTCTGCGTGCGTAACGTCTGTAATTCACTTTCTAAGGAAGCAGTTATCCGCCCCTCCTGCGTCAGTCGGTTGAGCTGCTGATTTGCGGCGACCAATTCGCTTTCGATTTCACCAAGCCGTTGTTCAGCGACCTCGTTTGCGCTTCGCAGATTATCCATCTCCGCCAAATTCGTTCGAGCCACTTCGACTTGTGTGCTCAACGCTGCGACCTCACTGCGCGCCCGGGCGAGCTCCTGCTTGGTGGTTCTTAACTCCGTCTCTGCGGCCCGAGCAATTTCGAGTTCATTCGAAAGCTCAACTATACGTTGATCGATCTCTTGGGCAGATTCTGCGGCCGCATTATCGATCTGAGCCCTCAACGCGGTAATTTCCGATTCGAGCGAGCCGATTTGCGAACGATCTGTTTCACGCCGAGCCAATTCGGTTTCGAGCACACTCACGCGCAGCTCTGCCTGAGTTAACAGCGCCGCAAACTCCACGGCCTCCTCGCGAATTTGCTGACTTACCTGGAGTTCCAATTCTAGGTTCTCGATTGTTTCGCGGGCGACCAATAGTTGTTCTTGGCCGGTCGAAAGATCCGCTAACTCCGCCTGAGCCGTTGCGAGCTCAGCGGTTAAACGATCCCCATCCAAACGTAGACTATCTGCGACGGCGTTGTCCTCCACCGTCCTTTCCCTCCGCAAACGCTCCACTTGCCCTTGCAGATTCGTGATCAAATTTTCACTGCGTTCGATCTCAAATCGTGCCGCTTCCAACGCGGTGACGGCTCCACGGGTTTCGGTCACTTCAGTTTCGAGGACCATGTTCTGCTGCTGCAGTCGCCCGATCGCTTCTGCATCGACGCCCACAATCTTCTCTTGGCTTGATTGTAATTCGACTTCCAACGTCGAGATATGCGAGCGAGCTTGGCGCAGTGACTCTTCCGCAACCGCCACTTGTTCCTCCAGCTGCGACGCCTCCGCCAATCGAACGCGAAGTGTTTCCGCCTTCACAGAGGCATCCGTGAGCCGGGCGTTCAAAGCGGCTATTTCAGTCTCCGCTTTTTGAGCCGCTAACAAATCGACCTCCACCATTTTTCCCCGCAACGATTCAGTCTCCGCTCGAGCATCCGCTAGCTGTGTCCTCAGGGCATCAAGCTCGTGCCCCACGGTGGATGTAGCGGTGGATATCGCATCATTCGCCCTGCTCTCCGCCGCCGCAATTTCGGCCTGCACCCCCGCCATCACCAACCGACTCTGCGTCATTGCGGCGCGAGTGCTAATCAACTCCGTCTCGAAAGCCCGTGCCTCGCTGAGTTGGACTTTAAGTTGCGCAATCTCGGCCTGGGCCAGTTCCGTGACCGATTGTTCGATCTCGCCATTTTGTGACCGCAAGGCTTCCACCTGTTGCTCTGCTTCAACCAACTGAGCGGTCAACGACGCAACCTCCGCTTGAGCTCTTTCCTCCACCGCAGCCTCCGCCAACGCAACCCGATCTTCTTGATCTAATAATTCGGCCTCCGCGCGTGCGAGTCTCACCGTCAAAGCTTCGATCTGTTCGCCCGCCTTCTCATTCGCCAACTCATCCACCTCCCTCGCCTCGAATCGGGCCCGATCGAGTTGTGCCTGTAACGCTACGACCAAATTCTGGCGATCGGCCAAAGCCTGTTGCGCGCCCGTGAGATCACTCACCATTCCTTGTAATCGAACGATTTCAGTTCGCAGGCTATCGATCTCCCGCTCACTCCGTTCCACTGCGATCGATTCTGTCGCGCGCGCGTTCTGTAAACTCGCCGTCAAATCGGTTTCTAGTTTGGTGACTACTCCCTCCAACTGCTCAATTTGTGCACTCAGTTCGGTCTCGCGCGTCGACCACGCCGCCGCATTTCCCTCGAGTGAACCGACCAACGCGGTCTGTTCATCCAACCGGGCAATGAGATTTTCTCTTTCTTCCCGCAGCTCTGCCAACTGACCTAGCGCGGCCTGCAAATCCGTCGAAATTTCGTCAATGTTAGTCTGTAGTAGCTGGTTTTCTTGAGTCGTCGACTCCAGCACCGCAACCGAGCCTTGGGCTTCTTCCAACTGGCGCTCCAAATCCGCGACTTGGCCGAGGATAGCCGCCTTCTCTTCGATCGTCGCTGAGAGAGCTTCAGCTTGTCTGCGATACTCCACCGCGGCTGCACGCGTCGAGGTCAACTCTCTCTCTAGATCAGAAACTTTCGCTGACAACTGCCCCGTAACCGCACTCGCACTGCGCTGAGTTTCCACCGTCTCGGTGTTGGCATCAGCCAAATTCACCCGCAACGTCCTGACCGACTTATTCAATTCACGTTGCTCAAGCTCCGCTCTTTCCAATCTTGGCCGTAGTCGCTCCAACTCCGAGCCGCGCTCCGCCGCTTCGGTCTCCGCTAGGAGCAGCTTGCTTTCAAGTTCCTCGGCCGCAGCCAATCGAGTGAATGCATCAGCCAACTGCTGTTCCAACGTCTCGATCACCCCCCCCCGAGCATCCTCTTCCGCTTTCAACGTAGTCAGCTCGTCGCTGCGGGCACTGAGATCACGGCGTAATTGCGCAAGTTCAGTTTCATTTTGTTCGATCGTTTCAAGCTGAAGGCTAGAAACGGTCTGAAAATTGAGAATTTCATCGGCCCGCGCGGTATTCTCCGCCGTAAGTGCCGCTTTGGCCTGAGTTAACTCGATGTCACGTTGCGCCGCCATGTCGCGCCACAATCCCAGCTCATCGGAGAGCCGCTGGACCTCGGCGGCCATCCGCTGCTTTCCCGCTTCATCTCGGACTTCCGTCACCTGATTCTGCAGCTCTACTTCCCGCGCTCGGGCCGTCTCTAATTCAACTTCAATCTCCGTCTTTCGCGTGGTCGCAATTTCTAAATTCTGCTCACTCTTCGCCAAACGGTTTTGGAGGTTTTGCCGCTGCGTATTCAGTGCGCTCCCATTCTGCTCCGCCAGCATGAGCTTCTCTCGGGCCGCTCCTAACTGACTCGACGTATCATCAATCTGAGCACGCAAAACATTCACGGCACTCGTCTTTGTTGCGATCTCAGTAGTGAGATTATTAATACGAGCCTCTCCTGCCGCTTTTCCCTCACCAGCCGCACCAAGTCGCGCTTCCAAACTCACCACTTGGGCTTGGAAAGTTGCCAAGTCCGCCGCCAAGTTTTCCGTCTTAGAAAGGCTCGTCTCCGTTGCCACTAGTCGATCACGCAAGGTTCGTAATTCACCGCGCAATTCACGATTTTCCCGTTCCCGCACATTGGCCGTGTCTGTCGTCGCCTTGAGCTGAGAGCGCAAGGTTCTCAAATTTTCATCCCGCTGAGTCACCAGTTGGTTTTGCGCCGCAAGATCCTGCGTCAAAGTATCCACTTTTTCATTCGCCGCCTCCCGACCTGTGTCCAAATCAAAGCGAGTCTCCGACGTTAACCGTAGCTCAGCGAGCTCGCTTCGAGTCACAACCAGCTCGATACTACGCTCATCCAACTGTCGCTCTAACTGTGCGGCCATGGCGCGCAGTTCATCGAGTCGAACGGCATCGGGACTTTCGGTCCCTGACGCCACCTCCAGCTGAGTAGTTACCCCCTCAACTTTACTCCGTGATGCCGCCAACTCGATTTCGGTGGCTTCGAGTCGCACCAAATTTTCGGCAAATTGCGCTTCGATGACGACAGCCCCAACAAGCTTTGATCGTGCCCCTTCAAGTTGCTGCGTGAGGGAAATTACCTGGCCCTGGATAGCTCCATTTTCCGATTCCCTCTGCTCGAGGATACCATCCAATTCAGCTACCCGTCGGCGCAGCGATTCGTTTTCAATCGTCTCGGCCTCTAGCGTCGATTCAAATTCGCCCAATCTCTCTCGAGCTGTCGTAAGCTCGGCCGCCATCCCTTCGGCCTGCGCACCACTGGCTTGCGCGGAGCTAACCGACTCGGTCAGAGTGGCAATCTGAGATTCAAGTAAAAACCGACTGGCATCCTGCTGCTGCATCGTATCACCCGTCGTAATCAATTCTCCTCTGAGGGCCGTCAACTCGATCTCCCGCTCCGATAAAGCGGTCTGCGTTGCCACGATTTGTAGCTCCAAGTTAATGACTTCCTGCTGGGTCTGCTGCAGTTGCTCTTCGGACTGTTCGAGCGATTCAACCTGTTCCGATAAAGTGATCAACTCGGTCCGAGACGCGGTGAGGTTTTCCGCGGTTTGCGCTAACTCCGCTGCCACGGACTGCAGTTGTTCTCGCATGGTGCTGTTTTCCTGCGCCACCCCCTCCGCTCGTTGTTCACTCTCGACGAGGCGTCGATTGGCTTCGCCCAGTTCGCTCTCGATTCGCTGGGTTGATTCGAAACTCGCCGCCAGCTCGGTTTCCCGCGCAGCCAAGGAACTATCAGCTTCTGCCACTCGCCGCTCTAACGTTTGCATCTCTGCCGTCAGACTCGCCGCCGAGCTTTCTAAAGCCGTAATTCGCCCTCTCGCGACCGACAACTCTCGTCCCGTGTCTGCGGCCTCGGACGCGATTGACGAAGCCGCTTCCCAATCGATTCGGAGCTGCGCCAATTCACCTTGCAATGAAGCATTCGCCGATGCCAAGCCGCCACTGACCTGCGTCGCCTGGGCAATCTGTTCCCGGAGCGCGGCGGTAGTCGAATTTGCATCGCTCAGCTGAGTTTCCAGCCCCTGGACCTCGACCCGTGCCAACTCGAGACTCGCACTAATTTGGGCAGACTCGGCCAACTGGTTGCCGCTCTCTACCAAATCTGATTCGAGCGATTCAATCGTCGCGGCCAGGGTGGCTTTTTCTTCGACCAGAGCGGCGGTCGCCGATTCCGACGCAGACACCCGCTCCGACATAGTCTCGATTCGCGCCCGGGCTTGCTCCAGCGATGAGCCCAAAGTTGCCGCTTCCGCTTCCGCCGCCGCCAAGCTACCCGCCAAGGCCGCCCCTTCTCCTACCCGCGACTCCAGCGTATCCACCGCCTGCCGTAATTCGGCCACCTGCGCATTCGATCCCGCCAAAGTCTCTTCGAGCTCCGCGATCCGTGAGCGCGCAGTCGTGATCGTTTCGGCATAAATGTCTGCTGTCGCATTCGATTGCGCCGACTTCAGCTCACGTTGCATCGCGGCGATCGCGCTGTCTTTCCGCAAACCCACCGCCTCCAAACCGGCAACTTGAGTTTTAAATTGCACCTGGCGTTCGTTCATCGATTGAAGTTCCGCTTGCAGTGTTTCGATTTCGCCGAGGTTCGCCGCGAGCTCCGCACCATCACCCTCCGCGTTCTTCAGACGATCAGTCGCCTGAGCCAAAGCTGATTTAAGCTCGGAGACTTGCGTTTGCTCAGCCTCCATAATTTCGGTGGCCGTCGCCGCGGCCTCGCGCGCTTGGGTCGCCTCCCGCCGCGAGGCGGACACCCGATTCGAAAGTTCCGCCACTTCACCGTCGCGACGCTCAATCGCAAAATCAGCATTCTCCAAAGATGCCTGGAGCGTGGTAATTGCTTCGTTGGATTTGAGGACCGCCGATTCTAGATCGGCGACTTCCGCTCGCAATGCTTCCGCTCCCGGCCCATCGATCGCTACCCTGACCTCCATCGTCGAGAGTTGATCACGAAGTGAACTGATCTCGGTTTGACGCGCAGAAGCGGCCGTTTCGGCGTTGGCCAATCGTTGTTGCAACGCGCCCGCTTCAGCCATCGTCCGCTGCAAATTCGCTTCAAGTTGAGCCCGTTCAGTATTCGCGATTTCCAGTAATCCCTGTAGATCCAGAACCTCGCCATTTGCTTTGGTGAGCTCCGAATACCACGTGTCGGCATCCGCTAGCCTGCCTTTCAACAACGTTAATTCATCATCTCTATTTTTTAGCTGGGAATTGAGCGACTCCACCACCTCAGCATCCGGAGAGGCCGCGACACTTTGTTCGGCGCTGCTTAACTCAGTGCGAAGTCCTTCCACCTGCACTCTGAGTTGCGCCAGTTCAGTGATCGAAGATGACATTTCGGCCGCCACCCGGTTCTGCGATGCCTGTAACTGAGCGATCTCCGCATTTCGCTTTTCTAGCTCTAATGCGAGGTTCGCGGCGTCCCCAGCTTCTCGTTGCTGCGCGCCCAGCGCATTTTCCAATCCCACAATCAGCCCCTGAGACTGGATCAATTCACCCTCTAATTTCGAAATCCGAGCCTGCGCGAGCTGCAGAGCAGACTGCGCGTCCTGCAATCCCGCGGCTTCAACTCCCGCCCCCGCGGCCCCACGCCCCTGTTCCATCATCCGTAATCGTCGACCAACGGCACTGAGCTCAAGCGTCGCGCGTCTCACCTCAGCATTGAGCTGTCGATTATCATCCGCTAACCGTTCCAACAAAACAACCGATTGGCGCACCGTTCGCTGATTCTGGTCCCCCGGAACCGTCAAGTCAGACAAGGTATCAATCACACTCTTGATATGCGCCAGGTTCGCCGCCTCGGCACCAGTCAGCACCGGAACGTCGGAGGTCAAATTCGTGAGGTCTGCTTTCTGCCGCGCCAAGGCCTGGTTCGCGGCAACTAGGCCGGCATTCTCTTGGCGCAGTCGGGCGATTTCGGCGTCAACTTGAGCCATCCTCGCCGGGCCTTCGATCGAAGAAGGATTTGGTGAAGAGGCAACCGAAGCATTGTTTCTCGATGTCGCCGAAGTTCCTTCTGGGGTAGCCGGCACGAGTAGCCCTAGTCGATTTCGCAGCGCGGATAGTTTCACGTCCGCATCCGCCTGTTGGATACGATCCAAGCGGGATTTTACGATATCGCGCGCCTTCGGATCATCGCCATTCTCGACCGCTAACTGAAACCAGGGATACGCCTCGACCAAACTCTGCGGTAATCCGCCTCTCCCTTCGGCATACATGATGCCCAAGTTATTTTGGGCGGCGGTAAAATTCTGCTCCGCGGCAATCCGATAGAGTCGCGCGGCTTCTTCGTCATTTTTCTCTACCCCTCTGGCTTCCTCATAGAGCAGCGCCAAGTTATAAGCCGCCCGAACGTAACCCTTGTCCAAGGCTGCGTCATACCAGAACACCGCCTGCTGGGGATCGACCGATACTCCCACCCCGGTTTCGTAGGCCATCGCCATGTTGAACTGAGCATCCGGAATCCCGGCATCAGCCGCCTGCCGAAACCAAAGCACCGCCTCAAGCTGATCGACTTCCACGCCCAGTCCGCGCGCATACATGTTGCCCACATTAAATTGAGCCGCGGGGAACCCCAATTCCGCCGCCCGTAGGTAATATTGAAACGCCCGGGTGATGTCGGTTCTCACTCCGCGACCGATCTCATAGATCAAGCCCAGATTGAACGCCGCCGGAGCAAACCCACGATCGGCCGCTTGTTGATAGGCGCGGATCGCGGCATCGATATCGACCTGAACGCCGTCGCCACTGACGAGGGCGTTGGCCAATGTGTTCAACGCCTTCGAATCCCCGCCCTCGGCTTGAGTTCTTATTTGATCAATATCCACCTGCGCGAGCACCGGATCTGCGAACGCCAGCACGCCAAACGCCGCCGCCAAACCCGTCCACTTTCGTAAACGTGGCTGGTGGCTTGAGTTGGCTTCGTTTCTGTCCGGCAAAAACACAGTCTCCCTTGTGGGGAATTTACCTCAGGGGGCAAGGCACCGTTACAAGAGACTTAATCTATGATCCGGCAGGGTAATAACGCCGCATCCTGCATCCCATGGATGATCTTCTTATCGGGCGGACAAAAAGTCGCCAAAGCACCCGCCAAATTCACCTCGCCATCCTGCACAAAATAGTAGGGACAAAGTCGTAGCCGCCCCTGCTGGGTAGCCGAAACCGCCGGATCCGCACTCGCCGGCTTACCCTGGGCTGCCGGGTAGAGCGGATGCTGTAATCGCTTCGGTTTCCGATATTCCTGCAACAGGTGGAAATTCTCTGGCGCATCCTTCAACGCCAGAGCCAAGCCCGCTTGCCACTCTTCCTTCGAACAATCAGCGCCATAGACGACACTCCGCGCGCCCCACGCAGATTCGTGAAAACCTGAGATCTTCAGAATCAATTCGCGCTCCTTTTTTGACGCCTCGCCCAGCGCCCGCCAATCGGGCAAACCACGCCCCCCCACCAGCGGACCATCGAGGACCGCCCCCGGTGGGAGCGGCGCCGGGTCAACGACCCAAGACTTTGGGATCAGCTTTCGCAGCCGTTTCAACACTTTCCCCGGAAGTGCCTCCCGCCAATAGTCCGCCAAAAGGTGATGATGAAACAGCGCTAAGCTCAGCTTTTCCTCCTGAAAGGGCCTCATCGGAGGGGTGATTATCACTTCTCCCGCTTCCCATGCTTCAAAAATGTATTTCGCCGTGGGGATGTTCTCGAGGTCGAACAATTCGAAAAATCGGTAGATGATTTCGATCTTTTCGGGATTCCCTTCCAGATCGAAACAAAGCGACGAGCTCAGCGGAAAAATTTCATCCGGCTCAATACAAAACACCCGACGCCCCTTTCGCTGCAATTCCTCTGCCAACCACCGCATCTCCGGGCGATAGGTGGCCGCCTCTTCGCTGACCACCAACGCAATCAGCGGATTGCGTGATCCCGGTCGCAGATTCGCGAGTGACTGATAAAACGCCTCAACCATCTGGTCCCCCGCCCCCAACACGTTTCCTTCGCCCTCATAAAGACGATTCAGAAACGCCGTCAGTCCGATACCGCCGGGCACCGAGTCCAGTTCACTCATCGCGAACCCGTCGTCGGTCACCAACAAATCTGGGCGCAGAACGGTCGGCGTGATTCCCTTCAGCCGCCCATGACGAGCATGATCGATCAAATACTGAGGTTTCCCGCGATCCAGGTAATCGACGACCCAAGGTGTCACCAGTGGCTTGTTGCGCAGCAGGTTTTTACCCGCCGCGGATCGCAAATACAGGTTCTCCAATGCCAAATGAAATTTCCCACACGCCGCGCCAATTTCCTCCAGTTCTGTCACCTCCGCCCGAGTAAGCGGCCAAGCCTCCGGCGATAATTGCCACGTCTTCGCCTCAAACAGCGACGTCGACGCAAATGCGTTGGTTAAATGTTCACGAGTCAGATCAGCCATGGGAGGAACCAACCAAGACATCGTAACCGCTCGAATTTCGCGAATCGAATTGCCAATTTGCCTGCATCAGACCGCCCATCCGACTTAATCGTCGACCTGAATATCTTTGTTACGTTGGCGGGGACTTCCCGCGCGCAGCCACCCGTTCACGAAGGAATCCAAGTCGCCGTCCAACACCCCTTGCGTGTCGGTCGTTGAAACGCCCGTCCGAAGGTCTTTCACCATCTGGTAGGGTTGCAAAACGTAAGAACGAATCTGTGCACCCCATCCGATCTCACCTTTCTCACCATAAAACCGCTCCATCTCGCTACGCTGCTCATCGAGCTTCCGTTCGTAGACCCGCGCTTTTAAAACGCTCATCGCACTCGCCTTGTTCTTAATCTGCGAACGCTCGTTTTGACACGTCACCACAATGCCCGTCGGTAGATGGGTGATTCGCACCGCTGAATCAGTGGTATTGACGCCCTGCCCGCCCTTACCGGAAGAGCGGTAAACATCGACCCGAATGTCGTCCTCGTGGATATCGACTTTTACATCGTCATCAATTTCAGCGACGACATCGACCGCGCAAAACGACGTGTGCCGACGTTGATTCGAATCGAACGGGCTAATCCGCACCAATCGATGCACACCCCGTTCCGCATTGGCGTAACCGTAGGCATTTTCACCCTTGATGAGCAACGTCGCCTTGGAAATTCCAACCTGTTCACCCGTCTGCACGTCCAAGACTTCAATCGAAAAGCCCTGTCGCTCCGCCCACCGGGTATACATGCGAAACAGCATATCCGCCCAATCGTTGGATTCCGTGCCTCCCGCTCCCGACTGAATGGAGAAAATCGCATTATTGTGGTCAAAGCGACCCGTCAAGAAGGCCGCAATTTCGATGGCATCAATTTCGGTCAATAGTGCCTTGACCGTCGATTCGAGTTCAGCCGTGTATTCCTCTTTTTCGTCGGCTGATCCCATCTCGATCAGCTCCTGCATGACATCGATATCATCGAGCTTCTTCCGAAATTTAACGACCGGCAAAACTGATTTCTTTAGCACATTGACCTGCCCTATGTGCTTTTGGGCACGATCATTATTATCCCAAAAACCCGGCGCTCCCATTTGAGCGTCAAGGGCCTCTATTTCACGGAGTTTTTGTTCCCCGTCAAAGGAACCTCCATAACTGCCCGGCGCGCTTTTTGATAAGCTCGATGTGGTCGTTTGTTTCTGGATCGATCATGGTGATAAAATTGCCGAACGGTCATCGCCGCAAAGACACCGCATCGGCGCAAGCGATAAAACACTTTCGCACGTAATTGGAGCGTCAACCGTGCGCCAACCACACTTCGGCTGGAATCCGACTGGCAAACTAGCCTAGGCGACTTCTTCGACTTGCACGTCGTGCGTCTTGCCCTCGATCGTCAGCCGCAGGTGCACCAAACTCGCCGACCCGGTTGGGGGCGTTGGCGTCGGAGCGGGAGTCACTGGCGCCACCGCTACCGGTTGACTCACCGGCGCTACCCTCTCCGGGGCGGGCTTATGCAATGCCGCAAATTCCTGCGGGAACATCGCGTGCAGCACGCAGGCCTCATCCGTCGTAGGCAACCCTGCCGCTTCGAGCTCAGAACGCAGTTTCGGCATCCGAGGCTCCAACGCATCCGCCGGACGCCCCTCGGTTGGTTTCTGGCCGGATCGTTTGATCGCCAACTTCAGTAAATCCGCGTCAATCGGCCCCGGTGTTTTTCCGTATTTTCCCAACGCAATGTCGATCGCCGGTTGCGACACGTTCTTCCACCGCCCGAACTTCACGTTCAGCATCGATTGGGAACCGACAATCTGGGAAGTCGGCGTGACCAACGGAATGTAACCAAGCGCCTTTCGCACGTGCGGAATCTCGGCGACCACATCCTCAAATTGATCCGACATTCCCTGCTCCTTGAGCTGATTACGGAAATTCGAAAGCATCCCCCCGGGCACCTGGTAGGCCAACGTATCTGCATCCACTCGCTCATTGGCCGGCGAGGTAAAGGCACTCAATTCCGCGTAAACGCCTTTGAAATATTCGCCCAGTTCCCGCAGCTTAGCCACATCGTAACTCGGGCACCGAGGATGCCCTTCGAGTAAAGCGAGCATTCGAATCGTATCGGGCTGCGAAGTGCCGTTGGCAAACGGCGAAATTGAGGTCTCTACCACGTCAACGCCCGCTTCCACCCCGGCCATGTAAGACGCCGCGCCCAAACCCGCCGTATCGTGAGTGTGCAGAATAACCGGTAATCCCACTCTCTTCTTAAGCTGAGAAACCAGATCGTAAGCCACGCCCGGCTTCATGATTCCAGCCATATCCTTGATCCCAATCGAGTGGCACCCCATGTCCCTAAGCTCCACCCCCATTTTAACAAATGCATCCATCGTGTGCACCGGACTCGTGGTGTAACAAATCTCGCCGCGGGCATGCTTGCCGCAATCGAGCACCGTCTGAATAGCCGTCTTTAAATTACGGGTATCATTGAGCGCATCAAACACTCGAAAAACATCCTGCCCAGCTGCCGCATCGGCCCGCACAAACGCCTCCACCACATCGTCCGGAAAACTCGTGTATTGCACGATATTCTGCCCCCTCAGCAGCATGATTTGCGGCGTCTTCGGTGCAATTTTCTTCAATGTCCGTAGCCGATCAAAGGGATTCTCTTTCAGAAAACGAAGGCACGAATCGATCGTCGCCCCCCCCCACGTTTCGAGCCCGTGAAACCCCATCCCGTCCAAAATCGGAGCCGCCGGAAGCATCTGCGCCGTCGTCATACGCGTTGCCGCTAGAGATTGATGGCCGTCCCTTAGAACGGTGTTATTAAATTCGACCGGAGTAGGCATGATGAGTAGGGGGTAAGATGAGGAAGAGGGGAAACTAAAACCAACCTTTGCGCCCGGAGACGTAAGTTGCCGCGAATTCTTCGTCCGGTTTGGTCAGATAAAGAATCCCTTCGATGAGGCCGATTACTCCAACCACCCAAGCCAACATACCCATGGTCAATACCGACACCAACAACATGATTACACCCTCTTTGGTGTAACCGAGGATGAATTTATGCACACCGAGTGCGCCGAGCAAAATACCACAGATTCCCGCCGCGATCTTTTTATCGGCTCCGGGGACAGATGAAGAACTCATAGGATAATTTTTGAGATTAAAGGGTAAGTTCCCAACTTGAGGAATTCTACCGCTGCTGTCCAAACCATTCCCCGATAAGTCACTACCCCCCAGGGCTATTTCGTCTGAAAGGAGCGTGATGAAGCGGAACGCTCGTGAGTGGGCGTTTTATCGCGGCGTTCGCAGGACGATGCGGCGCGCCGGGCCTTTTGATGGCCACGGCGCCGGATT
>Ga0208413_1000725_pt1 | contig 23479 bp, 32 predicted proteins | sample AntAceMetag02UKD_FD_184761 | JGI IMG/M metagenome (GOLD analysis project Ga0208413, IMG submission 184761) | Saline lake microbial communities from Ace Lake, Antarctica - Antarctic Ace Lake Metagenome 02UKD (SPAdes) (version 2) | ecosystem: Environmental > Aquatic > Non-marine Saline and...
ATTTCATCAGTTTCATAAAGGTATTTACTATAATGATAAAAAACTTATCAAAGATTATGTAGAATGGGATGAATTAAGAGAAAACTTTAAAAATTACATCAATATTCAATTACTCAAAGAAACTAAAAAAGATGATGATTTAAAAGAGTTAGGAGATTTGGGTTTATTATTTACAGGTCTTGCTGGAAAATTAGTAGAGTCGTTAGTCGATACCTATCTAAATCCAGAAGGATTAAGTATGTTGATAGAAAAAAGTGAAAAGAAAGATGAAATACCTAAACCAACAATAATCACATTATTAGGTGGTTTTACAATTATGGACTTTAACGGACATAGTTCTTTTTACATTACTTACGAAAATGAAGGAGAGGAGTTTCCAATATTCTTTAATAGAAAAGGCTTAACTTGGAAAATCACTCAAATTGAATTTCCTGAAGATCTATTAAGTAGTTTAAAATAATTGATTAAACCAAGCTAATTTAGTTATATGCTTAATAAAAATAAAATTTTATATTTTGCTATTATTATTAAATAAAAACATTAAATTTAATTAAGCTTATGAATAACATACAATTAGCACTCAAAGACCAAATTATAGATACAGTTAAAAATATTAAAAAGCATAATGTTGGCGAAATACTTAATTGGCTATTAAGAAACCAGATAGCAAAATACTCTTTAGCAAATGAGTATTATTTAAGCACCCAATTTACCTTAGATCATATTAAAAAAAAAGGTTTAGATGTTACAAAAAGATCAATTAAAACAAAAAAAAATGAAATTACTTACGAGCACCCCATTCCAAGCAAAGTAGTATTCAACTTAATCTTAAAAGCTCAAAATGAAAATGAAATTATAAGTATTCTTAAAAATACCGACTACATAGTAATTTTATCTCATATTGAAGATAAAAAACTAAGAGAAGTAGGTTTAGTTAGTTCTATGCCAATAAATTGGCAATATGGTGATGATACTTTTGCTAGATATAAAAAAGCTAAAATTAATGTTTTAACAAAAAAAATTAAAATGGTTGGAGCTATTAGAAGATAATTAAATAATTTATAAAAATAAACTTATTATTTTAATAAAATTTTTTATATTTCTTGGCTTTTTTAATGTTTAAATTAATCTTTTTTTATATTACGTTTATTCATGAATAAAATAAAAATTGACAAAAAAGATCTTTTGAGTTTCCTTAAAAAAGACCCTAAAGCTTGGTTAAAACTTTGGAAAGAAGGAGCAGCATGGGAAAAGGGGCAAGTTGAGGCGTGCTGTTCGTCTCATGCACTTGAACAACTTGTATCATTGTATGATTCAGAAAATGACATGACAGCTATGGGTATTGCAATGTTTTTGGAGCCCTCTCTTGATAGTAAAATAATTGATGCTATTAAAAAATGGGAATGTGATGATGAAGAACACAATGAAGAAGTAAAAAAAACTGCACGTATGTGCTCCATGATGTAAAGGATATTTGTTACCCAACTACATGAAAAAAAATGATGTTTGGAATGAAGAAATAAATCCTGATTTTATTTCTGATGTCCTTGAGAATTTAAATTCAAAAATATGGGATAGGGGCTATTTTAAAGAAACTGAAGAAGGTGTGTGGTATGAAATGTATGTTAATAAAGATGTAAAAAAAAAATTACCTAAAATTAATATTAATGAGGAGTCTTCAAAATTGTTTTCAAATTTAAAAGATATCATTATTGATCATTATCATGATGATAATCAAATAACATTTTTTCAACCGAAAAATGAGAATAAATATACATTTGTCTATCTTGAAAATTTATTTTCTTAAAAATATATAACAGATTAAATTTTTATTTTTTTTGTAGCTTTATTGCAAATTTTACAAAATGAATTTGGTCCACCGTGTTTACAGTTTCCGTTGCTGCATCCAACTGTATTACAATTAGTGCATTTGATAGCATGACCAGCAGTTTTACCACATGCTGGACATGGTCTTGATGGGGTAAAATTAACAGACATAAGTAAATTTATACTCTAACTTTAGTTTTCTTTTTTTTACAAACCAAACAATCTTCTCTTGTTCACCGTGTTTACACGTTCCATTTGTACACCCCAGGGTTCCACAATTAGTGCATTTAAAGCCTTGGCAACCGTTATGCTTTCCACAAAAGAGGGACATGGATTTGAAGGAGTATATGTTATTATTTCTTTAATTTAAACAATAAAATGGTCGGAGCTATTAGAAGATAATTAAATAATTTTAGTAATTATTAATTCATCCCCTGGTTTCAGAGTATACTTAAGGTGATCTTTTAATTTACTTGTAACTTCTGATTCTGTGGGATTGTTACTTAAATTTCCAAGGTTAATTGATGAATGATTTGTTGCAACAGTATTTTTTTTAATTGTGTACTAAATAGTCTTTGAAGGCATATGCTATATTATAGCAATTAATATAATAAAAAAAAGGAGATTTATGAGTTTAAAAAGTTTTGCAACAAAAGGTTTTTCTTTAGCAATGAACGGTAAATGCAATAACCATTCAAAGAAAGCATCTAATTATGCTAACAAAGCATCAAATTTATTTAAATCTTGCAGAACAACAAAAGATACAAATGAAAAAATTGAATTTAATTTAATTGATGAAAATTTATATAAATTTAAGGATACAAAATATTCTAAAGATGATATAATTGATTTAGTATAACATTTTAGTAAATAAAGAATAATGACTGCTAAAAAGAAAAAAACAAAAAAGAAAAAACCTTCAAAAGAAAAAAGTGAAAATTATTTAATCAAAATAACTCCCTTTTTTCTAGAACCTAAGTTGATAGGCAACAAAAGCCTAGTAGATAAAAAAAATAATCTAACTAAAGAAGGTGCAGATTATTGCGTCGATATAATGAAAACTTTTATAGATGTGATAAAAGAAAGAATGGGTGAATCTATTGGGGAAAAAATTTTAATTAGTTACAATTCTGAAGACTTTCATAAATTAAGTGAATTAAAAAATACATTTAAATCTAATCATTGGTCGAGTCTTGATGTGTACATTTTGTTAAAAAAAAAAATAGAAGGAAGAAGATTAGATAGTATATTACATAATATAAAGGACTATAGTTTTGATGCCTGGTATCCAGATAATGGAGGAAAAATAGTTACCCAAAGCTATGTCGATGGTAAATATGATACTGGTTATTTTGCACCAGGACCGGCAGGTGATGTAGACGAATATATAAGTGATAAAAATAATCCCATGTCCTTATCTTTGAAAAAATATAACGAAGTTATAAAAACTTTATCTGAATAATTTTCATTATAATAATTAATAAAAGCATTCAACTAAGACATACCGATGGTTTAACTTTTGAATTTTTATTAGATATGGCAAAAACATTGGATAATAAAAAAAGTCTAATGTTTTTAGGTGGTGGAAAATCTGGAAAAGAACCTTTGATTTTTCAAACAAATGGCAGTCCGTACAGAGGATTTTTGGACGGCAGAATAAATAAAAATCAATATCAATTAATTTTAAGATTAAGTAATATGGAGTTGAAGAAAGTATGATTGAAAGAACTTAAAACTATGGATAAAAAAGAAGCATTAAAAATAGTTCAAGAATCTGGGTCTGATTTAGCAAATCTATCTGATAAATTTAAGAAAGATAAAGATGTTGTCTTAGAGGCAATCAAACAAGATGCCTGGTCTCTTCTTTATGCTAATGAAAAATTAAAAGCAGACAAAGAAGTTGTTCTGGCATCGGTAAAACAAAATGGTTCTAACATTCAACTTGCCCATGACAAATTAAAAGCAGATAAAGAAGTTGTTCTAGCAGCGGTAAAACAAGATGGTCAAGCTATTGATTATGCGAATGAAAAATTGAAAGCAGATAAAGAAGTTGTTCTTGCAGCAGTAAAAAATGATTGGGCCGCTTATAAGTATGCAGATTTAAAATTACAGGATGATACAGATATCAGATTTATTTTGGTAAGAGATGAGGGGTATATTAATGAAAATAAAAAGCAGTCTATAATTTTACAGTTAAAAACTTTTTTTGACGACCTTATTGAAAATAATAAAGATCGTTTTGCTAAAGAAAATACATTTCAAGTTAGACCCGGTATTGGTTATGATAATTTTAATCTTGATTGGGTAGATGGAATGTATGATATGAGCCTTCAAGGTCTAATACATCATTATATGTGGGAAAAAAAACTATATCATTATTTTTTAAATGAAGATGAAATTAAAAATTGTGCGATAGTAATAGAAAATAATCCTGAGTATATATATGGTCCTGATGATGATCCTTCACAAACCATGTTAGATGAAATTCAATTCCAAACGATAGTATTTGTTGGAAAAAAACTTATTGATTTAGGGTTTGACGTGAAGGATACTTTCGAGGAATATATAAAATAATAATTAAAACTTAGATTTTTTTTAAATTACATAGAACACAATTTTTATCAAAATCACTATTTAAATAGAATGTTTTTTAAGATAATAATGTATTGTTTAATGATGGATAGGATTTAATATTGATGAAAGTTATGCAAGACCATAGATTCTTCTTTGGATTACTTTTTCTTCTTCTTCATTGCTTTTTGTGCAAGATCTAAAATTATATCAATATATTCATTATGCTCATCATCATCGCACCTCCAATCACCTATCACGTTCAAAACATTTATGTCTAAACCGTGTTTAATTGCTTCAATTTGAGGCTTGGTCATCTTTTTGACATCGGGGTCAATGGGAATTTTCACTTTTGGAAAGTGGTATTCAATAAGCTGTTCTAGCGCATGACTTGAACAACAAGATCCTATCTCACCTTTTTTTCTATCTGTATCTTTAATTAAAAGTTTATCCCAAGTATCTGGAATTTTTAGAAAAAAATCCACAAGATCTGCATTAAATTCTTTATCCATGATTAATAATATTTTTTTTTGATACAATAATCAATTAATAAATATCTTAAAAAACGTCTATTTATATTCATTTAATAACACTAAATAAAATAAAATTTCATCAATATCCTCTTTTTTAGAATAATTTTTTTAAAAAAGATCTTCTTGAGTTTTATCAAGGAACTAAACCATTACTAAGTTGAAATTTCAATCATCTCCCTTCCAAAACTTAACAAAACTATTTGTTAATTAAATCTAATTTGCTCTTCTCTTCTTAAATTTTTTTAAAACTTCTTTCGTGTCCATTAAAAAAATTTACATTTTTTTGTATCCTTTTTTTAATTTGGATTTGATTAATTTTTCTACCTCAGCTATAGCGGCATCTATTGTTTTGGCTTCTTTGCTAATGAGTTGACCATCTGTTCCAACTTTCCCATAACGAATATTTATTAATTCACCCATTGACTGTATTTGCCAAAATTTGTGAGATTTTGCATCTTTATACTCAAATCTAGTTTTAGGCGTTTTAGTCCTTTTACCCATTTTTACCTCCATTTTTAATTACTAAAGTTAATTTTTTAATTACTAAACTTAATTTAAATTTATCTAGATATAAAGCTTTTATTTATATAAGTTTTAAAGAAGAAAATTTTTTAATAATTTTTTGTTTTAATTTCAGAATCATAATCTCTCACAAAAAGACAATTTAATAAACTTTCATTTTTATTATTTATATTTTCTATATATCGATCCATAAATTCTTTATGCCAAGTAGGTAATATTAGTTTTTCATTGTCTTCATCTTTTTCATAAGTTTGTACATCATCTAAAAAATATTTTAAACTCCACATATATTGATGCTCAACACTTTTAGGGACAGATATATTTTCGTTATCATTCAAAGATCTAAAAAATTTAAAATCTTTAAGTAATTTCTCTATACCAGCCTCACAAAATGTTGCTGGTACTTCTTTGCTTCGATGTAAATCACATGAAAGAACTTCATTATCATCGGAGGCTCCTTTTCATGAAAATAAATTGAAATACGATTTAGATATAGCTGAATAGAACTTTTCTTCTGAGTAATATCCATTTGATGATAAATTTTTAAGATCTTTAGAATAATATTTTATTAAATCGTTGAATAAAAATTTTGCTACGTCTTTTGTAAGTTGAAAATAATATGGTATTCTAACAATTCTTACTTCAAAATTCTGAAAGTTAGGATTTGATGATACTACACTTAATTGAATTTTTTAAGGACTATTTCAGTAATCTTTTCCCAGAACACTACAATCAAGAGGACAATTAAAGCTGGTAGAATATATTTGATCATAAATCCATAATTATTGTGTAAGCTAAATAAGCAAGTTCAATAGCTAATAGTATTTCAAGTCCAGACATAGTTTAAGACTAACAAATTCCAAATCAGGTGTCTAGGTGATGGAATGATTATCACTTAATGAAATAAATGATTGTTAGAATTAGAAGGATAATAACAATCCAAATAGTAAGATTAGTTAACAGTTGTTTTAATTTAGAATTAGATTGTAGAAAAGCTGGGAGTACTAATAAGAGTATCCCTATCATATAAACAAAGGGTATTATCTGATCTGCCATTTTATTAATGTGTTAAATTAATTCTAAAGTAAACAGGCTGTTATCTTCATATTTTAATGAAAACTCTTTTTTTTACTTTTAAAATGCAAAGTTGGTTCTACCCATTCTTCAGGCCATTCTTTATCTGTAAATCTATCTTCCATCTCTTCATCATCAATTTTTAAACTAATGTCAGCTGATTTTAAGATAACAAACATTTTATTTTCTATTTCCTTATAGTCTATTTCAACTTTAGATTTATTAACTTTCAATTCAGTGGTTTCATATTCTTCTTGGTCTGGCTTATAATCACTATAATCAATGTAGGAAATATAACACTCAAACTGTTCAATAAATTTTTTGTGATCTTTTTTATCGTGTGGTAATTGAAGTTCAAAGGATCCAATTGGATCATTTCTTCTAATTATTTTATAATCTACCATGTCTTACCCTGTTTTTAATTTGCTAAAACTCAGCAGCTTCCAATACTTTTTCAGTAATTTCCCCAATATTTTTAATAGCAACACTCACATTCATAATTATTTTATAAAATATTTTACCAAATCATACAATGCATATGTGTCTTTAGCGCAATAGGTTGTTAACTTATCTTCTTGCAAATTTTTATCTTTTTTAGAAGATTTTGGATCTGTGTATAAAAACCAAGCTAATTGTGCACCCATGCCACCTTCTATTTCATCTTCTTCATTATAATCAACGGATGTTGGTATTGATTTTACAATATCTTTTAAAGAATACTTACCTTTCATCAAGGGGGAATAAAAATTCTCCCTAACAATTGTCAAGGTGTCAACAACCCTAGAAATTATATTATCAATATCTTTGCTATATTTCTTAAATTTAGCTTTAATTTTAAGGCTATTTAATAAAGATATTTCAAAAGAAGCATTGTGGACAAAGATTGTTCCTTTATCTTCCAAAACTTTGATCAGTGATATTAAAAACTCATTTTCAATATCTTGATTATCAAATTTTAGGAAAGAACTACCGTCATCTATTTTGATTTCCTCATCAATGTTAATCCATTTATGAACAGACCATTGAAATGGCAAACGGTCGTTAGGTCTTGTATCTTTAATAATAGGTACAGTTTGCATTACCGTTTCAAAATCTAAAAAATAAAAAGGCCATTTAAATTCTTTAAACACATCTTTAACTTTTACATTAATCCAAGGTTCGTTATCTATATGACATTTTTGAATGATTTTATGATATCCATTAACAAACCCTTTTCTATTTGTTTCTAGTAAGTTACTAGGTACATCTTTAAGCTTTTTGATTTTATTGAGTTTGCAAAATTCTTTAATTTCTTTGTTAAGGTGGGGTAAAATTTCATAATTTACTTTTGTTAAATCCTTTTCTTCAACTTCACATATTGATTTAAAGTCACAAGGATAAGGAATATTACAGTGTTTACCAACCGATATTTTTGGACATGGGGACTTAGGCTTAGAAATAATCTTTAATTTTTCAATAACATCTTTTATATTTTTTTCTTCAATAGACACTTCATTCGTAATATCTTTTTCCAAAATTAAATTTTTATAATTATCATCGCCTTTATAAATGAACTCTCTATTTATATATAAAAGTTTTGTATTACTAATTTTTACATTTGAATTTTTAACAACAAAACTCTGAATAGAAATATCAGTTATATTTCCTGGTTTTAAATCACTAACAGTTTTAGCTTCAAGTAAGTCCCATTGATCATTATTTCTAATTAAAACATCCGCTCTTATTAAAGTGTCTGAAAATAAAAAAGCGGCTTCGTAAATAACTTTAATATTTTTATCATTAATTGCTTTGTTTGTTTCATCTAGAGCAATTTTACTAATGTATTCATTTGAAAGATCTAAACCTAGACCATAATTATCTCTTACAATTTGACCAAATCTGTTTCCTGAGTGAAAAAGCGATCTATCTCTATGTTCACTTTCTTTGTGTAATTCAAGCCATAATTTTTTATGACATTGAATTCCACTAAGAATTTTAGTTTTAGTCAATGTATAATTATTTTTAACCATAAGAATAATTTAGAAATAAATACTTATTAACTAATATATATTATTTTTTAACTATCTAATACATACTCTATAACTATATAACTTCTGTATTTACCAGATTGAATAAAGGTTTTATCGTAAACAATCCTATAATTATTCAAATTTGTCTCAAAAATTTGATTTGTTTCATTAGAGGTATACTCTCTAGTCACTCCATTTTTAGTATCTTCTTTTACCTTTTGATTTTCATTTTTTATAATTGAATTACTCAAACCATCACTAACTATTACTTTAGCATTTAGTAGAGCTTTTGATTTGGCAATTTCAAAATCTTTTGAAGATGAAGTACCACAACCATATAATTTCTTAACTGATGATTTATATTTTCCGCATACACTTTCATTAACTTTTACAAAATCATTCATATTTGAAATGACTGTTTTTTTACTTGCATAGTTGGATTGCGCACATCCTGCTAGAATTAAACCAACTGTTATTATTATTATTATTTTCATATTATCCTCCTGTTAAGCTATAGATTGATATTAAAGTATTCCAAAATAATTCATTTCCTTGTTCGGAATGAATTAAGTCATTCCAAAAACCACCACTAATATAAGTTGTCTCTTCACAAACTTTTATTTCTTTAGTTGATATAATTATTCCATTTTCAGTAATTGTTTCAGTTTTATAATGACATTGGTTTGCTAATGCGTGTCCACTAAAAATAAGAAAAAATATAATTATAAAATATCGCTTACCCATAAATCCTCTTTTTTCTTTAGATTTAACTCTAATTTCAATTGATTAAGAATAGCTTCAAACAAAGAGATAATTGCTTGATTAATTTCTTGTTTAAAAACTTGTTTTTGACAACCTGAATTACATTCTGTTAAAACGTGAATTAATGTTTGCTTGTAATACTCATTAGATTTTCCATAACTATGAGTTGCAAACATTAGTAAGAATATAAAAATTGTTATTTTAATTAATTTAATCATTTCTTGGATAACATTTATTACATAGATAATTATTTATTTTTGACCCATCATAATTAAGATACTCATGGGCTATATTTAGGTAATTTTTTGGAGCATGTTTTAAACAAAGAGGAGGAAACTCATTCAATTTTTGTTCTTTGTCTATTTTTCGAAATTTAGCTTCTGTTTTTTTATAATCGTAGAAGTCTAGTTCGTTTGCAAAATCTTTACCTATTTTTTTTATAATTTTTTTTCTATCAGTAGTATTCAATAAATAAATTTATAGATGTTACCATTTTATTCTCTAGTGAAATAAAGAAGTATAAATTTCACTGAGTAAAATAAAGATTAATTTAATATTAAATTAATGAATTATATAATAATATAACAATGTGACTAAACTTAGAAAGCCTTTAACTGTAGAACATATTTTATCAAATATTATTAAAGATATTGATGAAAATAATATTAAAGAAATTACTGGTAAATCTATTTCTCATTTTAGAAAATGTAGTGATCCAGCAGATAAAGATCATAATTTACATTTTATAGATGCAATAAAACTAGACCTAATTTTACAAAAATTGCAAAAAGGCACACCTTTTTTAGATAACTTTGAAATTATGCTAAGTGAAGATCTAAAAAATATCAATAATAATGAAAATGTTTCTAATACTTTGATAAATATTGGTGGACGTATTGGTAATTTAATGGACGTTACAAGTAACTCCATAAATCCTAAAAGTCATGATGGAAAAAATATAAGTGACCTAGAAAAAGATAAAATTCACAGAGCAATTAAAGAAGTGGAAGATAAAATGGCTCTTCTTAAAATTTCTATAAAGTAAATTAGTTAATCATCAGATTAAAATATCCGTTAATAATTAGATAGTGTTATAACTATTTAATTTTATAAAAACTTTTTAATATCTTTTTCTTGAATTGTTAGATAATTTTTTATCCAAGATATTTTACGTTCTTTTGCTTCTTTGTTGTTTAGATTATATTCCTCAAAACTTGCGTGATCACCAGTTATAGGATCGTGAACGATACCACTATCATACTCTCCACTACTATACCCCATCCAAATTCCTGGTTTAAATTTATAAAAAGTCCCATATGCAGTAAAATCAAACTTTGCACTTAAATCCCTAAAGTTAGCATGCCATAACATTTTTGAATGGTGGAAAAAAAGAAAAAAAGCACTCCCCTCATATTCTTTACAAAATTTAAGTAAATTATCCTCATTATCTTTAGAAATTTTACTGACATCATTAGCATTTAATAATTTTTTTTGATTAATAAATTGATAAACATTCAAATCATTATTTCTTGTACATTTTTGTAGTGATTTTATAACTAATTTTGAAAATTTTTTTAAGTAACTAATGTTTTGATTTTCTTCAAAAATATTAGATTGGATTACATAAGCAAATAGTTTATCAGCCATTATTTAAAGTAATATAAATTAAAAGAAAAGTCAAATAACTTCATATATTTCAATTTTTATATTTTAATCTAACTAAATCATAAATTTCAATAAAAGTTAGTTTAAAAAAGGTATAATTTTTAATCTTTGTGTATTCTTCTAACCATTTATCATTTTTTAAGTTAGAAAAATTAAATATGTTAACCTTTCCTAAAAACAGTCTTTCACATAAAAATAAAAAACCTATTAAGTCTGTTTTTCTTGTAATTTTTTTACTTTTCAAATCACTAAAAGAATAATATGGGAATGTTGACTTCAGAAAAAAATTTTTATTTATTCTCTTTATTAAAACTGGCTCCCAGTCTATCAAAAAAATTCTTTTTTTTGTAAAAACTATATTCTTAAAATTAATATCTCCATGAACGATATTAAGCTTATCTAATTTATCTAAATTTAACGCAAGATTCTTTAACAGTATTAATTTTTCTGTTCTCCTAACTTTTTCTGATATGATAAAAATTTGCTTACTAATAATTTCATAATTATTAACTTCAAATAAAGTAAAGGGTACAAATAAAAAATTTTTGGAAATATGATTTATTTTATTACATCTCTTTCTAATATGTACTAAAGAATTGTAAGAATTTTTTAATGAAAATTTTTTAATTATTTCTTTTTTCAAATTTCAATTTTTTATAAAGATTTATATCCCTCACAAACATAACATTCTGTTTCAACTCCACTCATATCTTCTTCAAAATAAATTGTCTCTTTAAGACCAGGGTAGTCTATGCCATTACATATAGTCCAACCTTCTACACACGAACAATTTAATGTAAGCTTTCCGATATCAATATTCTCATTAAAAGATATTTTATTTGTATACCAACTTCCCTCGTTAACTGCTCTACCCCAGAAATAATTCTTATTTTTAAGACTTTTATGATTAGAATCAAAAGACTCAAAGTCAGATAATTTGATACCCAACTTATCTCTAGTTTCAGCATCTAAATTAATTGGGTCCCATTTTTTTAATAAGATGTCATTAGAATCATATTCTTCAATAAATAATTGCTGACTATCAGCAATCTCAGCACCATTACTGTGATGAATATCTTCATATTCAAACCAATTATGCATACGAGCTTTTAGAGGGACATTGTGTTCTTTCTCATATTGATCTGTTTGCCATCCCATAACATAATCTTTTAGCTCTTCATCACTTCTTGCATACCAATATTCGTATTGTTCGGGGCTAATAATCCCCATAGCTACTTCACCACCATACTTACCTATTAAAAATCTATATTTTTTTTTAGACATTCTTCAAATTTTTACAAAAGAGTTTCCATAGCTTCTTATTCTGTTAACTATCTTTCCTTTATATCTCTCTCTTATTTTATCCGAAGCTTTTCTACCAACAAATTCAAAATATTTTTCTTTACCTGGGAGATCTTTTATAAATCTTTCATTAACATCTCTTGTAAAATATTGTTGAGTACCTGCAGGAACCCAATTATTAATTTCATAAACTTCTTTAACAACACCATTGTGAACTGCATACGCTAATTTTGCATTTATATTTTCTGCAATAGTTTTTTGTGATTTTCTCCAAACACCCCTAGTAATTTCAAAAGTTTCCAATTCATCAAAATGAGCCCTGTAATCTCTGTTGATTAAAATTGCTATCCCTGAATGCTCAGGTAAAACTTTTACATATTCCTTATTGATTTGATTATACAATTCATCAATTGGAATTCTTTTAACATTATCTCCATGACCTTTTTGTTTATTTTCTAAATTTTCAATGCCTATTAAGTCAATACAAGCTGACTCAACTGTAAGAACTTGATTTTTATCCAATCCATGTGCCAAAATATCTAAAGTCAAAAGATTTTTTTCATCTAATTCTTTTAAGAGTTTTGATTTTGAGTCTGTTTTTTTACCCAGTTCTTTTAAGTGAGAAAGACATCTAAGACCTTTGCCCACACCAATATATATAGGTGTTTTTTTATTATTATTTTTTGTATCAACCTTACAATATACGTAAACATAATTTTTTAATTTATTAAAAAAATTAGTTTTTTTTTTAGAATTAATTATTTTTTTATAATTATTGTTTATCATTGTCATTAGACATCCTCTCCCATTCTTACTTCAAAATTTTGGAAATTAGGATTTGAAGAAATAATATTAAGGGCAATTTTTGGTTTATCTTTATAGCTTATGGCGTAGGCTATTTTAAGACCATCAAGATTAGCGATATGGATATTAAAATCTTTCATATTTAATTGATCAACCTCTATTAGGTCATCATAATTTTCCCACTCACCTTTCTCTCCACTTTGACCAAAAAAATAAAAATTTTCTATAAGGTCTTTTTCACCAGAATGATTAATGTCTTCTTTTAAATTTATACCATTTTTTTTAATTAACTCTTTTGTTAATGGAATATTTAATAACTCAGTTTCTTTATCATCTAAAATTTTAAGATACTGTTCGGTGCCCTCTTCCTCAACAACTGCACCATAGACGTGGGTAATATCATCATTGTCACTCCACTCTTTAAGTTCAGAGTCTTCATTAAATCCTGATACATCATCAACTAATGCCTGATTATCTTCAGCATATTTGTTATAAATTTGTTCAGAAATATTACCTAAAACGACTTCATAACCATATGGACCTAAAGCAAATTTAATTTTCATTATAGTTTTTTCATTGGTTTTACTTTTGCTTTATTAGCATCAAGAATAATTTCTTTTATATTTTCAGCCAGTAAAGCACTAACCATATTCATTTTTGCTATTGGGGTAACACTATTTGAAACTTCTACAATTGATGATGATAAGTAATTTAAACCATCTAACATTGTATCTAATTTTTGATCTCCTTTTTTAGACCTAGCAGACCTAAAACTGTTCATTGCCTGTTTTGCAAGAGATGAGGCTCTTTTAGAGTGTCTTGTGCAAGCACCCGCCTGTCCTAAAGCAACACCTTTTGTAAATAAAGTTCTAAATGACATAAAAATTCTCCGTAAGTTAGTTTAATGATTTGCACAATAAATCAATATTTACTAAATTTAAACAATAAATGAAAAGTAAAATTGCCTTATGTTACGATTTTGATGGGACTTTATGTTCTGGGTATATGCAAAATCAAAAATTAATTCCAGATTGCAATATTGATGTTGGAAAGTTTTGGACTGAGGTAACTGAATATTCTAGGAAAAATAAAATAGACCCAACTTTATCTTATATGTTGCTACTTGAGAACAGAATGTACGAAGCTGGTTTAGAAATTTCTACAGGTACTTTTTTAAACTATGGAAAACAATTAAAATTATTCAATGGTGTAAATGAGTGGTTTAAAAGAATAACGTTATATGGGCTTGAAAATAAAGTTGATATTGAGCATTATATTATTTCCTCAGGACTAACCGATATGATTAAAGGATGTTCTTTTTATAAAGAAATTAATAAAATTTATGCTTGTGAGTACATTTATAAAAATAACAGGGGTTATTGGCCAAAATTATCAGTTAATTACTCAAATAAAGTCCAGTACTTATACAGAATACACAAAGGTGCATTTGAAGTAAGTGATCAAGATGGAGTAAATCAAAAAAAATATTTTGGTGACTATATTCACGTTCCATTTGAAAATATGGTTTTTTTTGGAGATGGTGAAACTGATGTACCAACTTTTAATGTTCTAAACAAAAATAATGGAAAATCAATCTGTGTATATGAAAATGAAAATATAAAATCGATTGATATCGCTAATAAACTATTTTCAGATGGACGTGTACATCATGTAGTTAAAAATGATTATAGAGAAAATTCAGAAATTGATAAATTAATAAAAAATATTATTAAAGCCTAACTTTAGTTCCACCAGTTAATGTGCTGTTAGTTCCAACATTTTTGAAAATTACTTTTGCACTTGCGCTTGGACTATTTTTATATTGTTTTACCGTAACAACAACAGTGTTATCACCTTCTAAATGTGCACCAACGATTACATCTGGATGGGTATTTTGATGGTGTGGTGTGTGTTTTCTTCCATCAATTATTATTTTTTTTTGACCAGGATCCCAATGACAACTTTTGTGTTTCATAAATTTATTATATAAAAGTTATAACTCTCTATCAAGTAGAATATCTTTTCTATTATTTTGAATTCTTTTATACAAATATGTGACTATAGAAATTAGAGAAACAGGTATTAAAAATTTCAAAAATCCACTTGAATAAATATGAATTTTTTCTGTAATTAATGATGATAAACTAAAGATTGTTATAGTCAGACCATTGACCAAATAGAACCATATAAAAATAATATCAATAATAGTCATCTTTTTAGGCTCTGGCTTTTCGACTGAAAAATATAAAGCAATTGCTGATAAAAAAGTTGTAGTCAATATACCAATACTTTCAGATGATTTTTCAAACTCAAGAAAAACTGAATAATATACCAAAAATATTAAAAAAAACATTGGTATACCTATTTTAAGTAATGTTGAAGTATTTTTTCTCCTAACAATCCAAGCTAGTCTATTTTCTTTTGTAACATTTACTACTTTTTTTAAATCTGTATCTTGATAGAGAAAGTTTTTTTTATATTTAATTCCAGAAAACGAATTTTCTATTATCCATTCATTAATTTCAAATTCATTATCAACAAGGTCTAAAGGTATGGGCTGTAAAATTTGCTCCGAACTATCTTTTAAACTTGTTGAAATATATAAGCTTTGCCAGTCAAAAGGGTAATTATCAGCAATCGCAAGAAAATCAAAATTAGCAACAACATAATATCTTACAGTCTTATAACTATTCTCATCTTTACGTTCCCATATAACTTTAGAGGAAAATTTATCATTGCTAGATGATAAATTATTAAAAATAATATCATCTAAGGGATTGTCTGATTTTGACACTATATCTAAATAAAATTCAGCATTCCAAGTTTTATCTTGAATATTTATATTGGTTACTCTTAAAACATCGATGTAGTTATAAACGGTATCAAACTCTACAAGTTGCTCGTTAACTGTACAAAATTGTTTGGGATAAAAAATTTTTGGTATTTTAAAATTTTCAGTTTGAAGTGAATTTGGAAAAGTGAAAGCATAATTTTCTCTGGTTAAGTTAGAATTATTGTCATCAAATGCATATTGAATTCTCTTACCAACAAATATATCATTATGACCATTAAATGATCTAAAAGTATCAACAATCTTATCTTCTAATTGATCCTCACGAATAGGGTTTTGCTGATCTTCGTTACTAAATATTTTTTTTAAACATTCAAAAGCAAGTATGGGTACTTCTAATCTAAACGTACTATCTAATAATAAGATTTTTTCGGTAGCAGTAATGTTATCACCGTATACTTTTGAAATTAAATCCTCAATAGCAACAGAAGGTATGTCATGATTACCCACTAATTGTATTAAATCAAAGGGTAGTTTTTTAAATCTATTTTGTAATGATCCGAATGTAGTGATGACTTTATTTAAGTGACCTTTTTTCAACAAATATTCAAATAATGGTTTAAAAATACTTAAATTTAAATCTAAAACAATTAATTCACTTTCTTTTAAATCCTTTAATAATTCCTCAATTTTTTTTTCTAATTTATCTAGTTCAAAATCTTTGAAAGAGAAACTATTAAAATAACTTTGATCTTTATGTTCCTTTAATAAACTTTCATATAATCTTAAACCTTGATGAAAAAAATAAACTTTTTCAGAAGTATATTTCTTAATTTCACTATTAATAAAGGCTATTTTTGCATCTTGATCAGCTCTAGATAATTTAAAAATTCTTTTTTTTACATCATCCTCGTAATCACTTATTTTATTTAGAGTTAAATTTTGAGGAAAGAAAAAGAACTTTCTTTTTTTTAATTCATCTAAAATTGAAGAATTATATTTATTTATAGAATGTCCATTGGTAAAAACTATGTCTCCTATAGATCTAAGTTTTTTTTTTAATGTTTCAATTCCCTCTTCACCTTTTAGAACGTGTGTAAAATCTATATTGAAAGTAAATGGAAGATTTTTTTCTTTAATTTCTTCTTTTATTTCTTCATTAATAATTTCACAACTTCTATTTAAAAAACCTGCTACAAATTTATTTTTTTCTTCACCTATTGCTAAAGATGAATACCAAACTAAAGAGTTAAAATTCATATATTAATAATAATTGGTTAATAAAACTTATAATTTATTTTAAATTCACAATCAAACCCTACCAAAACTTAAATCAGGTGTCTAGGTGACGGAATTAGGTGAGCTAGTTTCAAGCTAAACTAGGCTAACTATTTAGGTTGTAGCTTAAAGGTTACACTTTAGGTTAACACTTAATAACTGTTTATTTATGGTGTTTCTTTAGGGGTTAACTCAAGGTGTTATCTTAAAGTGTTACTCAAGGGTTAGCCTGAATTAAATTTCGTATGGGCCTTTTTTATGTATGTTACGGCCCCTATTTGTAGTTTTGTATTTATTGGGCCAAACATTATGATCTTGTCCACTATGATAGCCAGAGCTGTTGTAACCTTTATTAGACATATTAATTAATTTTGTTCCGTAGTTTTTAAAGTTTGTATTAGGTTGTGATCTAGTTAATGAAATGCTTTCCGTAAGTTGCTTTTTTCTCTCTTGTTTTACCATTCTTTCAACAGTGGGAACTAAAGCGAGTTCTTCAGGAGACATACGTCCTCTTAAAGCCAATAGTTTTTTCATATGGTTATGTTGCTCAAAGGCTGTGTTTGGATAGTTCCCTTTTTTAACAGCTATCTCGTGGTTGCCTCTGTTAACTTTGTGTTTCACTGGGGACACTTGTATTGGGGACAGCTCTATGTTTTCACGCATAGCTTCCTTGCTCTTAAAAAAATACTTTTTGTTTTTAAAAATATAAAGGTCTTTATACTTACCTCTCTGCATATCTTTTTTGACTGCGTCTCTACGTTTACCAATGCTTTTAGCAAATTCTGATCTAGTAATTGTGTATAAATGTTCGTCTGTATTCATAGTTAAGAGTAACTTATTTACCTCCATGTTTGTCCCCCACTTACCCACATAGATTGCACCCATTGTACAATAAACCTACCCTACCCACCCTATACTATTTATCCTTTAGGATCTTTTGTACTAGGGACCTATTACATATGTTTTATTAAATATATTTATTAGAGAGGGAGGGTCGGATTAATTATCTCCTGGTCTAAACCCTAATCCATCCCCCCAAAAAACATCTCCTCTTAATTGGTCGAAAGCTCCACCTTCTTTATAGAAAGATTTAATGCTTTCTAAAATAAACTCTTCAGAGAAGTTGTGTCTTTGGGCAATCATCTTTGCTTTAAGTAAACTGAACTCTTCATTATCTTGATTGGCTAACATTCTATTAAAATGTTCAACAGCATTTTCAGGTGTGATGTACTTTAACCATTCATCAAGTTTTCTATTAAGTGCTTTACCTCTAATTAGATCCCCTTCTGTAGCCATTAGTTCTTAATCAATTCTAGAAAGTGATCAAAATCTATTACTACCAATGGATCTCTTGTATTCATTTTCATTACAACTACTGGGCTTAATTTACGAGCATTCTTAGAGGCTTGTTTATAGAAGTCATAAATAGTCTTCATCTTCTGCTGATTTTTGACCTCTTATTGGTATGGGCATAATTTACGAGCTACCTTGGACAGTATTATATCAGGTCCAGGTGCATAATTTTCTACACACTGAACATCTTTAGATTTTAGGTGTGGGAAGTTCTTTAGTATCTTATCCCTAACATAGTTTTGTAGCCTTCTACCTTTAGCCTTTCTACTTTTCTGTTTCATTAATTGCTACTCCTTCTATTTCTTCTGATAGTCTCCAGGTCTTGTTCAGGATCCTCATCAAGTGTTCCTCTGTGGAAATTTTCATAAGTTTCAACTTCCATAAGACCATCTTGAATTTCAATTACATCTGCGTCAGATAAATTCCATTCTCCTTTTGCCTTATCTGGTGCTGATCCTATGGGTAGCCAATATCTATTTGCTATTGATCCTATTTTTTTGTCACAGAAAAAATTATTATTTCGGACAATCCAATAAATTGGATGTTTATTAGTTCTGGTGTGTCTAATCTCGCCTACTCTTTCACAGCCAAGTTTCTTTAGAACATCTGCAAAGTCATTGATACGACCTGGGATGTTATGTTCTTTTTTTAAGAATTTAAAAGCATCTTGAATAGAAATTACACTTTGATGAAAAGGTGTAGCTCTTTCTTTAAAGATTGGCTCCAAATCTTCTAACAGTGGATGTCCTCCTTTTTTACTCATAACCTCAAGGAAGTTAGTTTTTAAAGATATAGATTTAGGATTAAATTTTTCACTTATTTCCCTATTGCTTAAGAACCATTTTATAGCCCCAGCTACACCTTCAATAATATTACCTTCCGGTGTCCAGAAATTATTAAAGAATTCATCACCTCCCATTTGTTCCCTCGTTTTATCAACATCAATCATGGTGTATCTGACTTCATTAATTTCAACTGCTAATGCGTCTGAATGATTGGTAAATAGCATAAATGAACAAGTAGAATAAATATCTCTCCAGTTCCTAAACAAAGCTCTCATTCTATGAAATTCATTAGTCATTAAGGGTTTCATTATATTAAGTGTTGAGATTTTCTTTTTGTAATCACCATCAAGTTTTATCTCATCAATTAAAACTAATTGGTGTTCTAAAAATCCCTTAGCTTTATCAATAGCTTCAGTGGGTGAAATCACTGTACAATTATCTTTTCCCAATGCTTGTTGTATAATTGAAAATACAGTTCCTTTACCAAGTTGTTTTTCCTCACTGTGCATTAAAACTGCTGATCTAGTTTTGTTTCCTGGTTGTTGAAAAGGCATTGAAAGATGATCTAGTACATAATCATAAAGTTTTATTTCATTACCTTTGCTATCTATTCCAGTTCCTTCTTTTTCTGTAAGTCTCCTTATTAGATCCTTAAAGTCCTCTATGTGTTGTTTGACCTTTGGTGTATCTGGTGGTGTTGCTATGACTTCACCAGGCCTATAATTGTTTAACTGTAATAATCCGTTTTCATCTTTAACTATTGGATCTTCAATAGACTTAAATAAGTCAGGTCTATAAACAGTTTTCTCAACCAATTGAGCACCCTCAAATGCTACAAAGTTTTTGATAACATCAGATATTTTACCACCAAAGATATGGCCATAAGTGACTTGGATAGCCTTTTGGTTATATTCCTGACCAGTTGTCTTATCGTACCAAATGTCATCATGCTTTATGTAGATAACATTCTTCAAGAACTCCTTAATCTTTTCTTCTTGTTCAGGATCTATTAATCCATCTAATACACCAACACCTTTTAAGTCTTTCCTCCAGTACCCATTGATCTCTTTAAGATATGTCTCATAGTGCTCCTCAAGGTATTGCTTTGTATACTCACCTTCATAATCTTTTCTTTCATGTGAGTTAATTGCTTTAGATAATTCTGGTTCATATAAAGGTTCACTAAAATGATTATTAACTTCAGTAGGTGTTAAGTCTAAATTTTTATGCTGAATAACTTGTTTAGTTATGAATAAAAACTTTTCTCTTCCACCTTCTCCACTTTCAGCACCTACTGAACTTCTAATAATAGGTTCTTCTCTCCAGTGAATTGCAAACTCTACTTGCTTTTTAGTTAATGTTTTTCCTGAAGGTGAATAACCACAAAGATTGTTATTTTTTAAATCTTTATGAGGACAATAAGGTTGAAACAACCAATGGCCAGGTTTGTCTTCTGCTACAGTATAACCCTTTGGTAATGAATGGGAGCTATCTACCTTTAAGCCTTTAAAAGTTTTCTTAAATATAGCTTCATATTGTTGTGCAGTCTTACTAGCCTCTTCAACACTAATAAAATCATCATAATATTTATATACGTGCCAGTTATTACTAGAAGTTTTGTAACAGAATAAATCATTGGCTATTCTAAAAATAGCTCTACAAAATATTTCTGGTTCTTGCTCAAAGTCCAGATCCCAGGCAACCCAACGACAAAGCCCTTTGCGTTTAGTTCCATCAAATACAATTTTTACTGGTGACAATCCAAAGTATTCTTCACCTTCTAAATGTTTGTCCCAGTCCATATGTTGATGTTCATAAGTTCCATCTTTTTTTATTTCGCCTTTTTCATTTTCTGGTAGGTAGCCTTTAAACTTTCCTCTACCTCCAATTGCTCCTTCATGTCTTTGTTCTAATTTTAATATTTGCATTACTTCAACTCCTTCTTCTTCTTGCTCTTGTTTTTTGGCATTAATTTATAGATATGCTTAACTCTTCCACTCTCCAGTAGTTCGTGTCTGCTTCCATAACTACCTAGCCTGACTGTTGGTTAAGTTCTTATGCAAGGTTTCCACGATCAAATCAGCAGGATAAAATATTCTCCCATTAATTTTTGCGTATGGAAATAACGATCTATCATTAGACCTTTGTTTTCTAATTGCTCCTTCTGTTACATGAAGCAGCTTTGCCAACTGATCCGATGTTAAAAGTTTACAATTTTTTTCTATAAACTCATTCAGTTTTTCTTCTGTAATAAGTTGGTTTGCTATGGCTTTGTTTAACATTCCTTTACCTCTTTGTTTGATTGGTTTAGTCATGAACTGAATCTAGAGGTGTTGTGTAATGAAGTAAAATCTCGTTCTAAATAAGATTAAGAGCTGGCTCATGCATGATTAAATAGACCTGCATCTATTGCTCCACAAGCCAGCAATTGGTCGGAGTGGAAACTCAAACCAATTATTTACTACAGTAATTTTTTTTAATTATTAAATCTAAAATGAAATTAGATTCATTTTTTTTGTTTCAGGGTTTCATTCCACTTAATATTTTCTCTAGGAGAGCTGCCTTTACCTTTTCTATAACCACCTGTTCTTTGAACATTTAATAATGTTTTCCACTTAGTAAGGTCAGCCTGAAATGTAACTACAGAATTTGGCACTACATATGCTGTTCTTACCTGAAATTTCCTTAATGGATTTCTTGCTATGCTAGTAGGGTTTTTTTTATAAAACTCATGAACGCCAACTGCTTGTCTGGGATATTTGTCTATAGCAGATAGTAGTGTCCACACATAAGGTAAGCTATCCGAATGTAAAATATTCCATCTGTTGTGAGCAACTTTTGTATTCATATGATCCATTATAATTTTTGCAATTTCATTCTCAGGCATGCCACCAGCATATCTTTCCACAAATCCTTCCAGCTCTCTATAATTTTTTATTCCTTTTATAATTGATTCAAATGTTCTGCTTGAAGAAGTTACAGGCTTATCAAAATTTTCATGATTAAATAGAGCTGCATCATCTATCATCATTTTATTAAATGCTATTTGTGCTTTAGGTGTGTTTCTATTTTTTACTACGTCAACATGCATCTCGTCTAAACTGGATGATGTTATTTTTTTTGGTATTCTTATGTACTTTTTCTTTTTTCTTGCAGGCATTTATTTTCCACTCCTTTTTTATTTTATCTTCAATTAATATGCATTCAACATCATTATTATTCTTGATCATTGGCAGCTTTCTTTAGTTCAACAACATTGTCTGCTGTTCCATACATAGTTTTTACTTTCAATTTGTCTTGATCTTCATTGAAGTAATGATTTTTAGTAACCTCCATAGAGCTATGACGCATACGCAGCGATGCAGCTTCCAACCCATTTTCTCTTCCATAGTAAGTCACATATGTTTTACGAAGGTGTTTCAGGGTTAATATATTTGTATATTTATAAACTGATCTCTTACCTCTATGACCATTTACTTTTCTATTAACTCTAACAAGTTCTCTAGTGGCCATACCAAATTTAAATAAAAAATCTCTAGTCTTAGATCTGTAACTAGAGTTATTAATTGGAAGAGTATTATCTGTTGGTCTAGGAAATACCCACATAGAACCAACAGCCCAGCTAGCTGCTGTATCTGCATCTGTAACTAAATCTTGCAGTTTCATCAGCGCTTTAAATGCAACATCAGTTAATCCAATAGTAGCATCTTTTCTATTCTTAGAATCTCTTAAATAGATTTCTTTTTTTTCGAATATAATCCAGCCACTACATTTTTTCTGATCTGCAATATTGATAGGTTTCTTCCAAGCTAAACCAAAACAATCTTCCAGTCGTTCTCCAATTTCAAGTAACAATAGAATGAAGCATAGAAATTGTGGATCTCTATATAACTGCTCATTACAATATTTAACAATCTCTAAAACTTTAGGTAGATCTTCAATATATGCTTTGTCTTTATTTTCAGTATATTTTGCAATTCTTAAACAAGGATTAGTTCCTTTATAAGCTGGGATTGGTCGTTGACTATCCCAGTCCATAGCTACTGACAATGCTGCTAAAGCTCTATTGGCTGCAATAGGTTTTTGTTCCAGCCGACTATGCCAAATTTTGATATCTCTTTTACCAAGTTCAGTCAGTGGAATATCAGCAAGGATTTTCTTATAATAGTTAGTGCCATCAACATTATATGGAGCTGTAAGCAT
>Ga0208413_1000727_pt1 | contig 23431 bp, 15 predicted proteins | sample AntAceMetag02UKD_FD_184761 | JGI IMG/M metagenome (GOLD analysis project Ga0208413, IMG submission 184761) | Saline lake microbial communities from Ace Lake, Antarctica - Antarctic Ace Lake Metagenome 02UKD (SPAdes) (version 2) | ecosystem: Environmental > Aquatic > Non-marine Saline and...
GTACTACTCGTCTACCCTTGTGGGGTTTAAATATTTTTACCTGCTCAGAATGCCTTAGCCGCGCGTAAAGGGGCAATATTTCTGTATTAGCTAAACGACGCTTACGAAAAGCTGTTGCCGCCTCGCGAATTTCTCGCTCACTGGCAAGAAAGACCAAAACGTCGTTGTGCGCATAAGCCGCAGAGTTATTTTCGCTATAGAGCCTAGCGACAGCATCGACAACGCCATCAACCAAAAAATCCCCATTGCTTGCACTGTCTTTCTCATTACTTGACTCCAACAGCGGCATATATTCGGTGACAACCGGAAATGTTCGGCCAGACACAGAAACAATCGGGGCGTTATTAAAGTGCTTTGAGAATTTTTCTAAATCGATCGTTGCCGATGTGATAATTAATTTAAGATCAGGTCGCTTAGGTAAAAGTTGTTTCAAAAACCCCAGCAGAAAGTCGATATTAAGAGATCGCTCATGTGCTTCGTCGATAATAATAACTTCATATCGGTTGAGAAAACGGTCTTGCTGAATCTCAGCTAAAAGAATACCGTCCGTCATGAGTTTAAGAAAGGTTGATGGGCCGACTTTTTCGTTGAATCTTACTTGATAGCCAACCCCTTGGCCTACCTGTACTCCTAGCTCTTCGGCTATTCGATCCGCTACCGAAACCGCTGCCAAGCGCCGCGGCTGAGTATGACCAATAAGCCCTCGTCTTCCCAATCCGGCGGCCAGACACATTTTTGGTATCTGGGTTGTTTTGCCAGAACCAGTATCGCCGGCAACGACTAATACTTGGTGATCAGATAATAGCTTTGCAATTTCATCAGCTTTTGCACTGACGGGCAATTGATCAGGGAAATTGATATGTGCTGGAATCGAGGAATCGCGTGCCTGACATTTCTTTTGCGATATTTTTATAGACTCGGCAAGTGATGCTAGCGCATTACTGTCCAAGCAACCTGCTGTGCTGCCTTTTACAACTTCCTGAAGTTTTTTACGCAGTCGAAACGCATCCACTATCTGACACGAATCCAGTTCTTGTTCTAGGGATTCAAGCACACATCATACTCTAAGGATTTTAAGGCTCGGAAGAACCGCGGGTATTCAATCGCGTAACTCACGACGAATGATCTTACCGATATTTGATTTTGGAAGATCTTCTACAAAAACCACAGCACGCGGCAATTTATAGGCAGTAAGACCTTTTTTGCAATGACCGATAAGCTCTTCTGAGGTGAGCAACTGATTTTGCCTCACCACAAATAATTTCACAGCTTCTCCAGTTCGTTCATTGGGCACGCCAATAGCAGCACTCTCCAAAACTCCAGGGTGGCCGTTGACCCAATCTTCCACTTCGTTAGGAAAAACATTGAAACCGGATACCAGTATCATGTCTTTTTTGCGATCTACAATGCGGATGTAACCATCACTGTCGACATTGACATAGTCGCCCGATTTAAACCAGCCATCGGCAGTAATAGTCTCTGCAGTTTCTTCAGGCCGATTCCAATATCCTAGCATCACCTGTGGGCCTCTGATCCAGGCCTCCCCAGTTTCGCCTTGAAGAACTTCTTCTCCTGAATCTGCCATTGCTTTTAGCTCTGTCTCAGGTACTAGAGGGCCAACAGTCCCCAGCTTTAACCGGCCTGGGATATTTACCGAAACCACTGGCGAGCATTCGGTTAATCCGTAACCTTCAAATATTTCGCATCCTGTTACTTTGTGCCACTCCTCCATAACCGAACTTGTCATCGCCATCCCTCCGGCACCACAAAATTTCAAGTTCTTGAAATTAATTTTGTGAAAGTTTTTGTGCCTCAGCATCGCCAAATAAAGGGTATTAATCCCAACGAAGCCATTGACGGTTACTTTACTCAGTAACTTGATTAAACCATCCAGATCTCTTGGGTTAGTAATAAGAATATTATGATTACCTGCATAGGGCATTGCGAGGCAGTGTAAGAGAAAGGCGTAACTATGATAAAGCGGCAATGGTGCCGCGATAATCTCAACCTTATCTTTCATGACCGCTAGACATCTAGAGCGAAGCTGCATCATGTTTGCTATCAAATTATTATGGCTTAGCATTGCCCCCTTTGATATGCCAGTAGTGCCGCCGGTATAAAGGATAACGCACACATCATCGCCACGAGAAATAGGCTCTGGCCGAGTATAGGCAGGATCAAAACCCTTCAAATCAGTCAAAGATAGTGCAGTAGGCAGGTTATAGGCCGGCACAAGCTTTTTAAGGTATTTTATGCCAAAATTTATGATGTGGCGCTGGAGTAGAGACTGGAAATCTCCAAGTTTTGTAACGAAGATTGACTCTATTTCAGTCTGATCTAAAACCTGCTCCAATTTATTACAAAAATTCTCCAAAATAACGATGGCCTTTACACCGGAATCGTTAAATTGATGAAGCATTTCATTCGCGGTATATAGCGGATTCGTGTTTACAACTATCAGACCAGCCTTTAACGCGCCATACAAAACGATAGGAAATTGAAGAACGTTAGGCAGCTGGATCGCGATTCTGTCGCCCGGTTTTAATTTAGATTTTTGCTGTAACATGGTGGCAAAACGATTACTAAGCTCGTCAATTTGGCCATAGCTTAGGGTTTGTTTGAAACAACTGAAACCTGGTCGCTCGCTGTGCTCTTTGCTAACGTAATCGAGCACTTCCACCAGTGATGAGAATTTTTCAGGTCTAAGGTCTTCGCCCAGTCTCTCAATCATAAATAATTCATTTCGTTAGCAGTGTCATCGCTTCTTCAAGCCCTTTAACAGACAGCGGGAACATACGATCTTCAACAAGCTCTTTAACGACCTCAATTGAATAACTATGTTCCCAATAGTCCTTTTGGGTGGGATTAATCCAAATCATGTGGTCGAAATGTTCGGCGAGTCGATTTAACCAGACAGATCCCGCCTCTTCATTATAATGCTCGATGCTTCCGCCGACGTGGGTGACTTCATAAGGAGCCATGGTGGCGTCGCCAACGAATATCACTTTATAGTCTTTAGTGAACTTATTAATAATGTCAAATGTCGATGTGGTCTCTGCATGCCGACGCTGGCTTTTGGTCCAAACCGACTCATAAATAAAATTGTGGAAATAAAAATATTTTAGATGCTTAAATTCGGTTCGAGCGGCTGAAAAAAGTTCTTCGCAAAGTTTTACATAAGGGTCCATCGACCCGCCCACATCAAAAAATATCAGCACTTTGACCGAGTTATGCCGCTCCGGAACCATCTTAATATCGAGTAAACCCGCGTTCTTTGCGGTCGATGAAATCGTGTCATTTATATCCAATTCATCAGCAGCTCCGGTTCGAGCAAATTTACGCAGCCTGCGCAGTGCCATTTTTATATTGCGAGTACCTATTTCAACTGAATCATCCAAGTCGCGATAAGTTCGCTTATCCCAAACCTTGGCTGCCTTGCCTTGCCGGCCACCTTCCTGACCAATGCGAATGCCTTCCGGGTTATACCCATAGGCACCAAAAGGTGAAGTGCCACCGGTGCCTACCCATTTATTACCACCTTCATGGCGTTTTTTCTGTTCTTGCATTCGCTTACGGAATTCTTCCATAAGCTTTTCTAAACCGCCCAATGCTTCTATTTGAGCCTTTTCTTCATCGCTGAGCATGGACTCTAATTCTTTGCGGAGCCAGTCATCAGGAATTTCATAGAGAGAAAGGTCATCAAGAATATCGACATTTTCAAAGTATTTGGCAAAGGCTATATCAAACTTATCAAAATTCTTTTCATCTTTGACCATGCACATTCTGGACACAAAATAAAAGTCTTCGACACTGCCAAAAACAATATTCTGCTTCAGACACTCGAGAAGAGCAAAAAGTTCGGTAAAAGATACCGGCAACTTTTGCGCCCTCAGCGTCATAAAGAAATTGATCAGCATTAACGTTTGGCCCTATGCATGAATGCCAGCTTCTCAAGTAGATGAACATCTTGCTCGTTTTTAAGCAGCGCTCCGTAAAGTGGTGGAATCGCGTTCTTAGCATTTTTATTTTTCAGAATTTCTTCTGGCAAATCGTCGGCCATTAGCAATTTCAGCCAATCAATTAGTTCAGATGTTGAAGGCTTCTTTTTAAGCCCTGGAATTTTTCTTACGTCAAAGAAGATATCCATAGCTTGGCTTACTAGTTCTTTCTTAATGTCCGGGTAATGAACATCAACGATTTTTTCCATGGTGAGGTTGTCTGGAAACTCGATGTAGTGGAAAAAACAACGCCGCAAAAAGGCATCTGGTAGCTCTTTTTCATTGTTACTGGTAATGATTATGATTGGCCGAGTCTTCGCCTTGATAATTTGCTTAGTCTCGTAGACATAAAATTCCATTTTGTCCAACTCTAACAAAAGGTCATTAGGGAATTCGATGTCCGCTTTATCAATTTCGTCAATCAATAGAACAACTTGCTGCTCGGAGTCAAACGCCTCCCATACCTTGCCTTGAATAATGTAATTGCCGATGTCATGCACTTTATCGTCGCCAAGCTGAGAATCTCTTAGTCTGGATACCGCGTCATACTCATACAAACCTTGCTGTGCTTTTGTGGTGGACTTGATATGCCACTGAATAAGGGGCAAATCCAAAGACAGAGCGATCTGCTCGGCCAACATAGTCTTACCGGTACCGGGCTCGCCTTTAATCAGGAGAGGTTTTTGCAAAGCGATAGCGGCGTTAACTGCCATTTGTAGCTCATCTGTGGCTACATATTCTTCAGTACCAGTAAAATTCATAGATCTATTTCCACTACGCGATTAAATTGCGGGCCATTGTAAACAGCGGGCCATTGTAAACAGCAGGCGCGCATTAATACAGTCCCAGTATAACGATATCTAGTTACTTATTTTAGGTACGATCGTTTCAGCGATCTGGTCTTTTATGGTGCGGCTTAAGTTGTGGATTAAGGTGTGACTTAAGGTGCGGCTTAAGGTGCTAGAAACTAAGTTTAACGGGACTTATGCGGTTCTCAACCAATTGCCTTGCTCGCTCTGTGATATACCAACGAACCCCTTACGGCTTCTAGCTTTTCCCGCTAATGGTTTTAGCGTGCTGATCTCATCTGTATCTGCTTCTTCACAAATCCCACCTGGTCAGGGCCATATGAAACGACCACTGCCAAGGTTTTCAACATCTTTATGAAGTTACAGCAAGTTCTCCTGGGTCCATTGAGGCCTCCTCAGAGCTAGCTAAAGCATTGCCATCTCTGGTCTCGGTATCAATAAGAGGCAGTAATTCTTCTTGTAATTGTGTCAACTGATATGTCAGTAAATCGACTTTTTCGCTTGCCGCTCGAGCCTCAGATAAACCGTTGTCAGCGACTCGGGCATAAAAAGCGCGGCGCTATTGCAACGGCCAGAGATATCGTCAAATAGTTGAGTAGATTCGCCGGATTACCCTCACCTTCAACTAGCAAAGTGCTGCCACAGATACTGAGTATAAATGGCAGGGTAAACATTACCGGTATGCCAATCGTTATACAGCGCAAGACAACACATCGGTTGGCAACTGTTTAGTGGATTAGAGGCGATAATAGTGACACCTCCTGCCGCTCCCACTCATATCACGATAGACACTAGAGTTGTAAAATGGCTATCGCAGCGCACTTTATAAGCTAAGCCACTGTTTTAATTTGTTTTTTAAAAAAAGAATAGACGATCCGAAGGTTCGGCCAGAAAATGCTGGCGCAAAAAAGGTGATTCATATGGAGGCGTGAGTAAAAACCATAATTCACACTAACTATTTGATTTTAAGTTTTTTTTTGCATAAAAAAAGACAATCGTTGCAATAACAATGGAACCTAGCAATACCATTAACAAAGGTATTAAGGCCCTAGAGACACCCGCAGACCCACCCGTTATAAGATCCAAGGTTGAAACCATCAGAGCCGGCGCTAGCGAATTTCCCTGATCGTTAGCGTAAGCTGGGGTAAATGCCAACCCAAAGTAAAAGGCTCGCAGGCTATAAAACCACCAAGAAGGGCCAACCGATTTAGTAAGGTTGTGGAGCACCCAATAAAATAAAGCACCTGCGCTAAGGTAGATTATCCAAATCAATGAGTAATCAAATTCAGAATTCATAGTGTTCTTTTCATTTGCTTAGCCTTACGCACTAACCCAACGAATAACGTGCTCTTCATATCCCTCAGGGTGTACGTATTCCTCAGAAACAACCTTGTTGCTGATCGTGATATCGGCATCCGTTATTTCATCCCTAGAACCCGTTATAAGGGGGTGCCATGAGAACAGTGGCTTATTCATGGCTCGTAATTTATACGCGCAGGTATCGGGCATCCAATTTGTGGCCTGAATATCCAAAGATTTTACATCGATGCAGTCAGGCACATTAACAGATCGCTCGTCATAACAACCGCAGCGGCTTGTCTCCTGATCAAAATAACGGCAGACCACTCGGGTCCAAAGCAGCTTGTCCGCATCCTCGTCGACAAATTTTTTCAAGCAGCAGCGTCCACAACCGTCACATAGAGCTTCCCATTCTGCCGAATTGAGAGACGACAAAGGCATATCCCAAAACTTTTCTCTAAAAGCAGGTTCATCCGGGCTATCGGCCATTTTAACTCTCAACCTTTAGTAATTTGGAGAACTCTGTTGCCAATATTTCCTGGCGCCAGTTGTCCGACTGCCCGTCCCAATTGAACTCAAACGCTTGCTTGGAGCGTTTCATAATATCCAGAAGCTGTTTCTTGCGCCCCAGCAGTTCAGGCGCCAATTGGTGTTGGGCTGCTTTCTCTTCCACTACCTTTTGCAAAGCTTTAAGGGTTTTTCGATCCGAACCCTCTATAGGATAATTTAGAATGGATCTGTCCACTGGCGCGTCATCACTGCACTGGTCATTCAGAATCTTAGAAAGCTCACTTGCATAGCGCTGAATAAATTTTGGCTCTTGTACTTTGACTGATCTCAACAGGTCTTCATTGAGCACTGCAGCCTCTGCAGCGGATACAGCAATAGCCTGTAGATCATTGTCTTTTACAATCCAACTTCTTGGCCTATTAAGCCGGCGCGCTTCTGTTTCTCGCCAAAGGCAAAGTCGTCTTGAAAAACGAAGAGCTTCGTCGCTCAGTCGCCAGGCATTACTAATTCCGGCGTATAAAGTGCTCCAATATTCTTCATCTTCAACCTGCTCTGCTGCCTTAAGTAGCATCTTACTTTCAGTTTCAAACCACTCTAATTTTGATTTGCTTATCAGAGATTCACGCAGCGTGTTTGCGATATCTAAAAGATAGATAACGTCGTTGGCTGCATATTGTAATTGCTTTTCTGACAGCGGACGTCTTAACCAATCAGACCGCGTCTCGCCTTTCTCAACGGTGATTCCAGTTTGTTGTTCGACAAGAGCTTGATAGCTTAGGCTGAATCCAAGACCTAAAAAAGCGGCCGCTAACTGCGTGTCAAATAGATTTTTCGGGAGGCACCCTATATGTGTAAGTAATAGATTTAGATCTTCACTGGCCGAATGAACAACTATGATGCAATTGGAATTTATCAACAATTCCCTGAATCCATCCCAGTCTCTAATTTCAAGAGGGTCAATCAAATATACCTCTTCTTCATCGGCAATTTGTAACAAACCGATTTTAGCGTAAAAGGTATTGGTTCTCATGAATTCTGTATCTACGGCTATAGAATAACAATCTTGCCAGCGCTTACACAGGGCAGCGAAATCTTCATCACTACTGATGTAATTTATTTTGGGGCTTTCAATCATAATAATTTTGGCTGTCTTTTATCATTTAAACTTTACCCATAATTCTTCTGCCTGTAAGGGCATGACCTAGTGTTCCGCCATCTACAAATTCCAGCTCCCCTCCCACCGGCACACCATGAGCAATTCGAGAAACAACAACGTCAGTTCCACGTAGCTGTTCAGCTATATAATATGCTGTTGCCTCGCCTTCAACATTAGGGTTGCAAGCAATTATAAGTTCTTCAATATTTTGTTCACTCACCTTATCGATCAAACGGGGAATACTAAGCTGCTCTGGACCTATTCCATCTATAGGGGACAAATGGCCCATTAAAACAAAATATATGCCACGAAAAGAGCCAGATTGCTCAATTGCAAATATATCTGCTGGCGATTCTACAACACAGCACAGGGATTGATCCCTTGAAGGGCTTGCACAAATACGGCAAACAGATTCTTCGGTTAACGTACCGCATTCAGCACAATTTCCAACTTTCGCAAGCGCTTCGGCCAAGGCAGTGCTCAATTGTTTAGCACCTACCCTATTGCGCTCCAGTAGCTGCAATGTCATGCGCTGAGCAGATTTTGGCCCGACTCCGGGTAGGCAGCGGAATGCTTCAATTAGCTGATCGATTAGGGGACTTGAATTCATTATCGGTTCTTTCTCTGAATTTACTCTACATGTGCTCTAAATTAACAGTTAGTTAAAACGGAAATTTGAATCCTTCCGGTAAATTAAGACCGTCTGCCATATTACCAAGTGATGATTTATTGTGCTCTTCTACTTTACGAACCGCATCGTTAACTGCTGCTGCAATCAAGTCTTCGACCACGGCCTTATCTTCTGACATCAAACTCGCATCAATCTGAACACCCAGCACATCGTGTCGGCCATTCATACTAACGGTGACCAGCCCAGCCCCAGATTGCCCTGACACTATTTTGCTAGCCAGTTCTTCTTGAGCCTTTTTCATTTTCTCTTGCATCTGCCGAGCCTGGTTCATGATTTCGGTGAAATCTGTCATCTTCTGCCCTTGCTGTTATCTTTTGCTTGAATTGAACTAATACTGTCTTGAACAATGCTCCCAGAAAAACGCGCCAACAAATCTTGGACAGTTGAGTCCTGCTCAAAATCCATAATCATCTTAGCGTGTTTTTCAGCTCTCAATCGTTGACTAAGAAGCGCCGGTGTCTCTTTATCTACTTCCGCTATAACAACAGCTACAGTTATCTTTTCATTGAGCCAATCACTGAGGGCGGCTGCAATTCTTTCCAGTAGCTCATCTCCAAAGACAGCACTTTGGTTAACGTCTAAGCGTAGCTGTATGATATTGCCATCGACAGATAAAATCTGCATATTAGCTAACACATTCGCGACGATACCATTAGCGGGTACGCTGGCGAAATTTGCCAACCAAAGGTCATGGTCAAGATTTTGCAAATTAATGTTGTCTGCTGGCTTTGAATCTGCGCGTTTAACGCTGACTGGTGTTGCTGCTAAACTATTTGCTGTGCTCTGGGCTGCATTATCGGCCGTATCGTCGGCCGCATTCTCAATCGAATGCGCCGAACTTGGGTCAGCAGTTACTGCTTTTTGGGGCTGTTGCTGGACGCCGCTATCAAAATTAAGAGCGCTGTATTCATCAATATTTTCATAACTAGCCGGAGCGACTTCAGGCACAACCGCTCTAAGATGGTTAGTATTAGCTGTGCTGGCCACCGTATTTGTTGCTGATTGTAAGCTTCGGGTGTCGTTGCCCCTATCCGGCGCAAAACTGCTTATTGCATCTGCTGCGACTGAGAGGGCGTCAACGGTAGCTGTCTTTGTAGAGGCTACTTCAGCGGGCGCTGTATTAACTGGGGTTAACTTTTTTTTTTCGATATCTGTTGCAACAGATTGATCAGTCTTCGCTGAAACGCTTTCAAGATGCGCATCAGATTGTTGGGTCTCGCCAGCAACATAGGTCGGTGAAAAAACCATCATTCTTAGCAATAACATCTCAAAGGTAGCACGTACTTCCCCGGAGTAGCGAAGTTCCTCACGGCCTTTAGAGCCAATCTGATAGTAAAGCTGAACATCCTCAGCAGCAATTTCCCCTGCAATGTTCAACACCTTTGCTTTGTCTCCAAAGCTGTTGTCTATGGCGTCCGGCATTACCTGAGCGATTGCCACTCGATGCAACAATGACAGCAAACTATCTAAAGTATGAGCATAGTCCGGTGTCTGTTCTGCGATGACATTGACCAATTGCAATACGTCTTTAACATCTCCATTAGCCATATTGCTGAGCAATTGAAAAACTTGCTCTTGCTCTGGAATTCCTAACATTTCAACAACGCCGGAGGCCGTAACACTGCCATCGCAAAACGAAATCGCTTGATCTACTAAGGTTAAAGCGTCACGCATACTGCCGGCAGCGGCTGCCGCTATTTGCCATAGGGCTTCTTCATCAAAAGTTATTTCTTCCTGTTTTAGCACTGTGGCCAAATAATCAGCAATCATCTTTGGACTTAAATTCTTAAGATTAAATTGCAAGCAACGGGACAGAATTGTTATTGGCAGTTTTTGCGGGTCAGTAGTCGCAAACAGAAATTTTACATGGGGTGGCGGCTCTTCTAATGTCTTCAACAGTGCGTTAAAACTGTGCGTGGAAAGCATGTGCACTTCATCTATCAGATAGACTTTATAACGCCCTCGAGCCGGCGTGTATTGAACATTCTCTAGCAGCTCTCGAGTATCTTCAACCTTGGTGCGTGATGCCGCATCCACTTCATGCAAGTCAATGAACCGACCTTCGCTAATTTCCCTACAGGAATCGCATTTTTCACAGGGTATAGAGCTGACACCCTCTTCACAATTAAGGCATTTAGCTAAAATCCGAGCAAGGGTGGTTTTACCAACCCCGCGTGTGCCAGTGAAGAGGTAGGCATGATGTAAGCGCTGGTTATCAAGCGCGTTGATCAGAGATTTGAGGACATGAGCTTGACCCGCTACTTCGGCAAAGTTACTCGGGCGCCATTTCCTAGCAAGTACTTGATAGCTCATAAAGGAGTCGGGTTTATAGGAGGTGAATATTGAGTATTTATTACGTGCTTTATTTGATCCCGGACTACGGAAATTAAGGTGGCAGCTCCTGCCAGCCACACCGCGGCACATGAGTCGGTTACTACCGTTGCTCCCTTCCGGGCCTGGCGGAGTTTATAACTTATCATTGCGTGGGGACCGACAAGAGATACCATAAAGCATAATAGCACAGACGATTTACTGTGCAGCCGCGGATTATGGGAAATTTATTGCGAGGAAGCAAGTGCTGCTGACCATTGATTTGAACAATGATTAGCAGCACGCGGAAATTCCACTTAGATATTCACTCTTATCAGCTCTAAGGCAGGGCTAATGTGACAATCCTTGAGTCTTGAGCTCCGCCTACAGCGATCGCTAAATATTGCTTGGTACCGACCATGTAAGTCATAGGAGTACCTCCGGGAGGAAGCGGCAGATCTATTTCGTGGACGATTTCACCGGTGGCTTTATCAAATGCCCTGAGCAGGTTGCGAGGACCATCTGACTGAGCCAAAAACAGTAAGGTTTTTGTGAGCACGGGGCCTGTTCTACTTTGGCTGCCAACAGGGCCTGGATCCAGAATCCCCATATCAATAATTTTCTGGCGAATCCCCTCACCGTGGGGAACCATCCATTCGTGTTCTCCCGTGTTCAGATTAATTGCAGTTATTCGCCCATAAGGAGGCTTTGTTAGCGGTAAGCCCTGCGGACCGCCAATGGAAGTTGCGCCGCCGCGGACATATTTAAGATTCGATTTCTCAGGATCAGCTTCCACCAATTGCACCACTATCGGGGAGGATGCTGAAGGTATGTAGTACAAACCTGTATCAGGGTCGAAAGAAGCGCCATGCCACTCGCCACCTCCTGCCCAACCAGGGAAGTTAATTGTGCCTCTAAGTGACGGTGGCGTGAATAAGGGGCCGTAGTCGAACTTTTCAATATTCTGCAAAGCTTCGTTGCGCAGTTCTACCGTAAAATCGATTAGCGTTTCATCGGTAATGCCCTGTGGTTCAAACGGCGCAGGTTTAGTTGGGAATGGCTGGGTAGCTGATAGTTTTTCGCCAGGCATGGAACTCACCGGAACCGGCCTTTCTTCAATCGGCCAAACCGGTTCACCTGTTATTCTGTTAAAAACATAGCTAAAGCCCTGTTTGGATATCGCTACAACGGCTTTTATTGGCTGGCCGTCCACATTAATATCAACCAATGTAGGCGCCGCGGGCAGATCGTAATCCCAAACGCCATGGTGGACCATTTGATAGTGCCAAATGCGTTCACCGTTATCTGCTCTCACTGCAAGCAAGCTCTCAGCAAACAAGTTGTCACCTTTGCGTAGCCCGCCATACCAGTCGTTGGTAGGAGTCCCAATCGGGATATAGACAATACCCAGTTCGTCATCCGCGCTCATGATAGTCCAGCTATTAGTGTTGCCGGTGTATTCCCATGAACCGTCTTCCCAAGTCTCGTTGCCGAACTCACCGGCCTGTGGAATTGTTTTAAACATCCACTCCAGCGCGCCTGTCTCTGGATTAAATGCCCTTACATTTCCCGGCGGCATTTCTTTGGTCGTAGGACCGTCGTTGATAATAGAATTCACGACAACGCGATTGTTGGTAATCAGTGGCGGCGATACTACTCCGTATTGACGGCGGTCTATCTCCCTGCCAAGACCTTGCGCCAGATCGAGTTTGCCTGCGTCAGCGAAGCTTGCATCGGGCTCGCCTGAAACTGCATCGATAGACCAAAGATAAGAATCATTTGTTGCCAAAAAAATGCGCTGCTTACCGTTTCCTTCCCAGTACCCAACTCCGCGGGTGTTGTAGCCGAGGTTAGGCGGCCGACCCGCTTCCCAGGCCTTGGTGTCAAATACCCATTTTTCAGCACCCGTTTGAGCGTCCAGCGCCGCTATTCGACCAAATGAGGTTGGCACATACATGGTGCCGTTAACGACGATTGGGGTAGCTTTGTAGCCGCCTGGCGTCGCTCGGTAGTTTTCTTGCTTGAAGTTGTCGGCAACCGTTGCGTTATCCGAGCTCTGCCATGTCCAAGCACTAGCAATCGTGCTGACATTGGCCTTGTTAATCTGATCGAATGGCATATATTTCTGCGAGCCGTTATCCCCCCCATAGCTTGGCCAGTCGTTGGCCACAGTAAGCGAGCCTGAGCCCAATGCGATGCAAAGGATTAGGGTTTTTGATTTTTCTATAAGATTCATAGGGTTACCACTAAGCTGCCGAATTTAATTGCCCTGAGTCTACAACAAGCATGTGCAAAGAGACAACGAGGCTAGGTGGAATGGTGGTTATTGGAGATAAGGTGGTTTTTGAGGAGGTTGCCTCGTTATCCAACACGGCAGGATAACGAGGCAAAAAGTGGCGGTGAGACAGGGATTCGAACCCTGGGATGGGTATAAGCCATCACACACTTTCCAAGCGTGCGCCTTAAGCCACTCAGCCATCTCACCGTGTTTTGTTGTCGCTATCTAAACTATTAGATCGCGTTTAATTCTGTTGCGTGCGGGATGCATTCTATTTTGTCTAAGACAAAATCTCACCCTGCGGGCGGCTTGCGCCGTGTTGCGCGCTAACGCGCTGGTCGAACCCTGGGATGGGTATAAGCCATCACACACTTATCAAGTGCGCCTTAAGCCACTGCGCCATCTCACCGTGTTTTGTTGTCGCTATCTAAACTATTAGATCGCGTTTAATTCTGTTGCGTGCGGGATGCATTCCATTTTGTCTAAGACCAGATCTCACTGAATCTAGTCTCGATAGGACCATGGCAAAACCGCGCGTACTCTATCTCACCGATAGCCCCATTACAAGAATATTACTGCCGTATCAATCGCGCACTTATAATGTCAGACCCCAGCAGCTGAGTACTTCGATACACGTTGATGTCTATCCCCCCGCGGCGAAGGTAGTTCATACCAACAAAGAGTTCTGTAGGTTCACAGCGCACCATGATATCTCGGTAGATTCGCTCCGCGCACTCTTCGTGATAGCCCTGATGAGACCTAAAGCTGCACAGATAACGAAGTAACGATTCTTTCGATATCTGCATGCCCGTATACTGAATTGAGACGCTAGCCCAGTCAGGTTGACCGGTAACCGGACAGTTGGATTTGAATAAATCCGAATAAAGCTCTTCATCAAATACCAACTCTTCATTGCAATTCAATAGCTCATCGTTTGGGCTGCTATCAAGAATCTCAATATCTGCTTGATCTATGCAAACACCAGGGAGGGTATTCTCGACTTGCCTGACGGTTCTTTTTAACGCCGTTGCGAGAACCTTTACTTCAGATTTGGTTACTCGAGACAGGTCGCCCTGAATCACCTCGACCACTTTTTCCATCGTCTCAAAGCGTTCCTGATTGAATGAGTTCAAATACAACTTTAGAGACTTTGACTCGACAATGTTCGTCGATTCACTGTTAACAAAGAACTCAGCAATCGCAACTTGCGGCTTGCCTTTTGCCGTTAGCCAAGAAAGCTCATAAGCCTGCCAATGATCAAGACCATACATACGAATCTTCTTATCAATATCCATAAGCGAACGCGCTGGCCAACGCGGGATCGGGTATAGAACGTCCGGGCTGTATTTTTCCGGATAGCTAGTTTCTCCACCTAGTGGGTTTTCGATACTCATAATTTACTATTCCAGCCTCAACTTCTTAACCCTTTCCCATTTCTTAACAGCCAAATACAGGCCGAAAATAGTACAGTTATAAATACGCCCAAGATAAGAAATGCCCAATACACATCGACGTCCGAGCTACCCAAAATTCCATAGCGAAAAGTGTTTACCATATAAAATATAGGATTTAATCCTGAAACAGTTTGCCAAAAAGGCGGTAGCAACTGAATAGAGTAAAAAACCCCACCGAGATAAATCAGCGGGGTCAAAACAAATGTAGGTATGATTGAAATGTCATCAAAACTATTTGCAAAAATAGCGTTTATAAAACCAGCCATCGCAAAGACTGTCGATGTTAATAGAATTACAGACAGGGTAATAAAAGGGTTTTCGATGGTTAGCCCGCCAAATAAAATCGCCACCGTTGTCACAATACCACCAACAGCAAGCCCTCTTGCCATACCCCCCACTATAAACCCTAGCAAGATAATATAATTTGGCACAGGGGACACCAGTAACTCTTCAATACTGCGCTGAAATTTGTGACTAAAAAAGCTAGACACGACGTTAGAATATGAATTCTGAATAACCGACATCATGATAAGACCCGGCACAATGAAGTCCATGTAGTCATAGCCACCCATGTCGCCAATCCGACGTCCTACTAAATTGCCAAAGACAACAAAATAAAGGCCAATAGTAATGACCGGAGGCACCAAAGTCTGTAGCCAAATTCTAGCAAAGCGCCTGACCTCCTTTATAACTATTGTTTCAAAGGCTATATATTTGTGATTAGAAAACATGGAGGTTTTACTCATTTATTCTCACTCAGCTTGGAAATGAAAAGCTGCTCCAAACGGTTCGACTTGTTGCGCATAGCGGTGACTTGAACATCCAGCGCATCCATTATTTTGAACACCGAGTTCAGCTGCACCCCTGCGATGATTGTCACCTCGACACAGTGCTCGTCTATTTGCTGGTAGGAAACTCCTGCAAGCTCATGAATACTGCCAGTAACCTGCTCAAATTTACCCGTCAAATCATTACTAGAGTCTACTATGTATACCTGAGAATCCAGCTCACTTAGCAACTGCTTCATGCTTGTGTTTTCAACGATCCGGCCATTGTCGATAATCGCGATGTTGCGGCAAAGTTGCTCGGCCTCCTCAAGATAGTGCGTGGTTAGAATAATTGTTGTGCCGCTTTCATTGATCTCAGTGAGGAATTCCCACATGGATCTGCGCAGCTCAATATCAACCCCCGCAGTTGGCTCATCAAGTATAAGCAACCTTGGCTCATGAATCAGTGCGCGAGCAATCATCAACCTGCGCTTCATTCCGCCGGATAACGACCGTGACCGGTCATTTCTTTTTTCCCAAAGCCCAAGTTTCCGCAGATATTTCTCGCATCGCTCGTTGGCTAAAGCCCTCGGCAACCCATAATAACCAGCCTGCGTTAGAACAATGTCCTTAACCCGCTCGAATTGGCTAAAATTTATCTCTTGAGGAACAACCCCAAAATCCAGCTTAGTCTCAAAAACGTGTGTATCAACATTGCGGCCAAAGACCTCAACCGAGCCTCCGGTTTTGTTTACCAAGGTAGAGATAACACCGATGGTGGTTGATTTTCCAGCACCGTTTGGTCCGAGCAGTGCAAAAAAGTCCCCCTGCTCCACCTCCAGAGATATTCCTTTGAGCGCTTCAAAGCCATTAGCATAGGTTTTACGTAATTCTTTTATCGCAATTGCTACAGTCATAAATACTTCTAGTTTAGAAAACGATGAGTATGTCTTTTACACAATGCTGGTGCAAATCAAGCAGAGCCAATGTCGAAACTGCAGGCAATAAAAAGCCCGAACTAAGCCGGGCTTTTTAAAATGGCGTCCCCAAGGGGTTTCGAACCCCTGTTGCCTGGATGAAAACCAGGTGTCCTAGGCCTCTAGACGATGGGGACATAGAAGCGTGCCTTACGGCGATTTCGAGAAGCGGGGGATTCTAAGAAGCTTGGCCTTGTCAGTCAAGAGTTAACTTACATTTTCCTAAGGAAATACGACACTTTTTATGAGAATCCTTCTTTTAAGTCGATAAATGCCCTTTTTACTCCTAATTTCGAAAAGCACCGGTGCCGAAAATGATATTTAGCCTGCTTACGATTGTGGTCATGATTGAGTCCACCATGGCTACGATCATCTTTGGCTGTATGAGTAAAAATTATCAGTGTAACACTCAGGCAAAAGCACGCAGAATTGCCAGACTCAAGGAAAGAACTCGCAAATTAGACAACATAATGGTTAGTTTACCAGCGACTTACCTACCAAAAATCTTAAAAGTACTCACTTACTGACGCGAGCATCGTCGATAGCCTCCGGCAAATGCACAGTCTTTTCGGCAAGAACAACATCACCCAACAAATAAAGCGGGTCATCCAAACATTGTTAACTCTTGTTGATCTTGAGTCGAGCTGCCCTGTCTCGGCTAACCTTGACTCAAGTTTGGAACTTAAAGAATTTAAATACCTTCTTAAAGATCTCTAGCCTAATCCTCGAATTTCACTCAGAGGGTTCCTTAAGTAAGAATACAACTCATGCTCATCTAGAAATTATTCCGACTTCGATGCTAAAAGTCACCTTGGATACTTACAAAGCAGCTGCCAACGCCGCCCTAACGGATAACAATCTCGGCTTGGCCCGCCATTACAAGTCAATGGCTCTAAACCGTCTTAAACAAGACCAAGCCATCGCAAGGTTTTGCGAGGAAAAAAGGTATTTCACGGAGCAGGTTTCATTATTGGACCTGAAAATGCGTCACTCGGCAGGCTTGCCATGTCAAAAAAATGCTCCCAAGGAAGCTGTTTAAGGCAGTGAAAAGCACTTGAATCAACCGGAGATGATGGCTGAAAGAAAAAGCGTTAGCAGGCTATTCCTTACGTATGTCTGTCACAATTAGTATGAGCGTATAAATTAAAATAAAAAACAGTGCATAATTACTCATTGGCAAGTGAGCTAGCACTCAGCTCTATCATTGCCTGCGTGAGCCTGTGGCAGTCGCAGTTCTTGTGTTGCATAGCTACCAATTACGAACAGCATCAAATAGCGCTGGACGCGCAGCCCCTTGACCCAGAGTGACACTAACTTGGATCAGTCGTTAGAAATTAATGATTCTGTCTAACCCCTCGTATCCGACGATATTCAAATTGATGAGGCTAGCCTCCATAGTTTTAAGCCTGTGGCTATCCAATTGATTTTTTCGGCTTCTGCGCCCAGCGTCTCAATTGAATCGAAACCGGAGGTCGTAGCAAGCAGGACAAGGGAAGGTGATAAAGACAGCGCAATATCCGCAGCGGATCTTAACGTCTGAAAAGCCCCCTGCTTGGATCAAAACGTGTATAAGGACCGAGTCCTAAGTACTTTTCAATCTTGACCGATCTTTTTCTCTATGACATCCTGACACGCTGCCGATAACCTTTTCATCGCAGGGTAATCGGCTAGTACTAATCTTAGTTATCGGTCTGATACTTAGGCTAAAAGCACCTATAAGCGCTTCGCAGCAACTAGGCAAAGCGCCGACCGGCGGCCTCTTGGCAGAAGCTTAATTAAACCAAGCATAACTAATAAAACATCGAAACTGACTGAAAGACGTCGCTAGAGACAAGCATGAGCCTAAGCATAGATCAAAAACTTATCGAAGAAGGCACCGCGCAATTAACAAGCGAGATCGAAGTGCTTGAAGCTTGGTTACGAGAATTAGAGATGCTCAATGGTGACGACATAGAAACCTTAGCTGCTCGAAAATCATATAACGACATGCTCCGAAGTCGTCGAGAAATGCTCAGTAGCCTAGACCAAGAATCTAAAGCGCAAGCAGTTTCACCAAAGTAAATATTTAGATATTCCAAGGTTTCATTGGTCACCACTCAAGCTGTTATCCATTACTTATTGTAGCCGTTACGGCCATTACAGCTGTCTTTTTGGCAAAACATCTATTTATCTGACAAAATCTCTAGTTCGCCTTTCATCCACAAAAAAAGAATTTTCTCTCCTATGCTGAGCCAACCCCAAGCCAAGACAATGTTTGCTTTACAGGCAAGCATGAATTTCAAAATCGATCCCGATTGGGTGGAAGCTCAATATCCCTACCTACTTGCGGTGGTAATCGAAGGCGCTGAAGCAATTGAGCATCACGGCTGGAAATGGTGGAAAAAACAACACAAAGATTTGCCTCAGCTGCAAATGGAATTGATCGATATATGGCATTTTATGTTGTCGGAAATCTTGCTCAGAAACGGTGCAGACGAGGCCAAAGCCGTGTTGTTTTTAAGCAAAGCCATCACCGAATCCGAGCAGCTCGAGTCCCTTCATTTTGACGGCCAAGATTATCCCTTTAAAACGCTCGGACTATTGCAGCAAATCGAGCTATTAATCGCCTTAGCCGGTGCAAAAAGGATCGAAATTGGGCTATTTTGGTCGATAATGGGACTTTGCGAATTAGATTGGAACAGCTTGTTTGCTCAGTATGTCGGCAAGAATGTGCTTAATGTTTTCCGCCAAGATCACGGCTACAAAGAAGGTACTTATCTGAAAGAATGGAATGGGAAGGAAGACAACCAGCACCTTGTAGAGATACTAATCCAGCTTGATCCGGAAATCGAAAGCTACAAGGAGCAGCTATATGCCCAGCTTGGGTCAAGATACCCAGGCTAGGCGCTTAAGCAGTCTTAAAATCTGCTCGTATCCTAGAATCTACTTATAATAAGCATTCTCAGTTACCGTATGGTCCGTGACATCACGAACTTCTCTTAACTGAGGTATTTGTTCTAATAGGGATTTCTCAACCCCATTTTTGAGAGTGACATCAACCATTCCGCAGCCCTGACAGCCACCGCCAAATCTGAGCACAGCAACATCTTCTTCAAAGAGTTCTTCCAAGGTAACGTTGCCTCCGTGGGCTGCTAAACCTGGGTTAATTTCATTGTAAAGAATGTAATTTATCCGATCTTCTAGAGGGCTATCATCAGATATTTTTGGCAAACGTGAATTTGGCGCTTTGATCGTTAGTTGACCGCCCATGCTATCTTTTGCGAAATCTACAACCGCCTCTTCCAAGAAAGGAATGCTGGGCTTATCAATAAACGCTCGCAAAGTGGCATATTCCTTCAGCTCGTCAGTTTCTTGCTCTTCACCTGGCCTGCAGAAAGAAATACAGGTCTCCGCTCTGGGCGTACCAGCGTCAAGAATGAAAACGCGCACAGCCATGCCTTCACAATCCTGTTTTTTAAGAAGCTCTGTTAGGTACTCTTGGGCTGAATCTGTAATGGTAACCATAGTAGATCTCGACGATGTATTTAGACGTACCAATGATACTGCAAACTAAGGGAAATTTAAATACTTGAGTGCTTTACTGGGTTATTATTGTAATCTATTAAGGGCTGTCAAAATAATGTCTAAACCTCCCTCTTTTTGCTAGAATATCCCGCTATTTTTATTCATCGAAATCAGGTTAGCTCAATGTCACGCGCTGTAACTCAGAAAAAACTGCACGACGCTCTAAATCAACGAATTCTTCTGCTCGACGGCGCCATGGGCACGATGATCCAGAATAAAAAGCTCAACGAAGCGGATTTTAGATCGGAACGATTTAAAGACTATGACAGAGATATTGCAGGCAACAATGACCTGCTGACCCTGACTCAGCCTCGTATCATAAAAGATATCCACTTAGCTTACCTGCTGGCTGGTTCTGATATCGTTGAGACGAACACTTTTAATAGCACCAGAAGCTCTCAATCGGATTATGGTCTTGAAGAACTAGCTTACGAGTTAAATTTTGAAGCAGCAAAATTAGCACGCCAAGCCTGTGACGAAGTAAGTCTGCAAACACCAGACAAACTCCGGTTTGTAGCGGGAGTGTTGGGGCCCACAAGCAAAACCACCTCTCTTTCTCCTGATGTTAATGATCCCGGGTTTCGCAATATTAGCTACGACGAGTTGGTTGAGGATTATAAAAACTCAACCAGAGGGTTAATCGAGGGCGGCGCTGACATTATTTTAATCGAGACCGCTTTTGACACGCTTAATGCCAAAGCCGCAATCTTTGCAGTTCAAGATTGCTTTACCGAAATAGGCGAAAGTTTACCTTTGATGATATCAGGCACCATAACCGATGCCAGCGGGCGCACCCTATCAGGGCAAACCGTTGAGGCTTTCTATCACTCGGTCGCTCATGCCAAGCCGCTTTCGGTGGGTTTTAATTGCGCACTAGGCGCTGATCAACTGAGACCCCATATTGCTGAAATATCTGCCCTGGCAAACTCTCTTATTTCTACACACCCGAATGCGGGGCTACCAAATGAGTTTGGCGAATACGACCAAAGCCCTGAGGAAATGGCTGCAATAGTTGGAGAGTTCGCTAGCAGCGGCTTCGTCAACATACTCGGCGGCTGCTGTGGCACCACGCCCGCCCATATTGTTAAGTTAGCTGAAGCGGTTAGTCACATTGCTCCTCGCAAGCTCCCCAAAGTTGCCCCTGCTTGTCACCTCAGCGGCCTTGAGGCTTTCAATATTACCAGTGACTCTCTATTCGTTAATATTGGCGAGAGAACCAATGTGACTGGCTCGGCAAAGTTTGCGCGCTTGATTATCGACGATGATTTGGAAGAGGCTTTAGAAGTAGCAAAACAGCAAGTAGCCGCTGGCGCCCAAATCATAGATATCAACATGGACGAAGGCATGCTCGATTCCGAAGCAGCCATGGAAAAGTATCTTAAATTGGTGGCGTCAGAGCCCGAAATTAGCCGCGTCCCAATCATGATCGATTCTTCCAAGTGGGAAATCATAGAAACCGGATTAAAATGCGTTCAAGGCAAAGCCGTTGTCAATTCGATTAGCTTGAAAGAAGGCGAAGAAGAATTTCTAGAACGCGCAAGACTTTGCCAACGCTATGGGGCCGCGGTAATTGTAATGGCCTTTGATGAGTCGGGGCAAGCCGACACCCTCACCCGTAAAAACAGCATCTGTAAGCGCAGCTATGACCTATTGATAGAAAAATTGGATTTTTGCCCCACTGATATAATTTTTGACCCTAATGTGTTTGCCATAGCGACCGGCATTGAAGAACACAATAACTATGCAGTCGACTTTATCGAAAGTTGTAAATACATCAAAGCAAATCTCCCAGGCGCTTCAATTTCTGGAGGCGTCAGTAATGTCTCATTTTCATTTCGTGGCAACAATTTAGTTCGTGAAGCTATTCATTCAGTCTTTTTGTATCACGCGATTAAGGCTGGATTAACAATGGGTATTGTTAACGCAGGTCAACTCGCTGTGTATGACGATATTCCTGCAGATTTAAAGAAAGCAGTTGAAGCGGTTGTTCTAAATACAGACCCCGAGGGCACCGAAGCACTGATGCTAGTTGCACAATCTTACAGTGGCAGCAAAGGCATGCAGGTCGTAGAAGATTTGGCTTGGAGAGAAAAAGACGTCGAAGACAGGCTCAGCTATGCCTTAGTAAAAGGTATAAATAAGTTTATCGAGGAAGACACTGAAGCGGCTCGTCAGCTTTTGCCTAAACCTATAAAAGTAATTGAAGGGCCTCTCATGCGCGGCATGGACGAAGTTGGCGATCTCTTTGGCGCCGGCAAAATGTTTTTACCTCAGGTGGTAAAAAGCGCTCGGGTAATGAAACAAGCAGTAGCCTATTTACTGCCCTACATTGAAGCTGAAAAAGACGGTGGGAAAATCATCACCAAAGGCAAAATTTTACTCGCTACGGTAAAGGGCGACGTCCATGATATCGGAAAAAATATCGTTGGCGTTGTGCTGGGCTGCAACAATTACGACGTTATCGACCTTGGGGTTATGGTGCCCGCGGCTCGAATTTTGGAAGCAGCTAAAAAAGAGAACGTAGATATTATTGGCCTAAGTGGGCTGATCACTCCGTCTCTTGATGAGATGGTTCATGTCGCCAGCGAGATGCAGCGCTTGGATTTCCACGTGCCATTGCTTATTGGCGGCGCTACTACATCAAAAGCCCATACTGCGGTGAAGATAGAGGAGCACTACAAGAACGACAGTACCATATACGTGCCGGATGCATCACGCAGTGTGACGGTTGTAAGTAATCTCCTCAATGCTGAGACTAAAGGCGATTACTGCAAGAAAATTAAAGAAGAGTATGTCATTGTCCGTGAAAGAACGGCTAATAGGGCTGACAAGCGCAAGTTATTGAGTTTTGCAAAAGCCAATGCTAACCAACTCAAATTGGATTGGGATTCTTACCGCCCGACGAAGCCAAAATTTACCGGCACCAAAGTGTTTGGAGACTTTCCTCTGGAGGCGCTTAGGCAATACATCGACTGGACCCCATTTTTTATTACTTGGAGTCTGGCAGGGAAGTACCCCGGCATTCTTCAAGATGAGACGGTGGGCGAGGCAGCTCGCGATCTATTTAATGATGCACAAGAAATGCTAAATGAAATTATTGAACAAAAATTGCTTACGGCAAAAGCTGTTATCGGGTTTTGGCCGGCTAACAAATCGGGAGACAACGACGTTGATCTTTTTGAAAAAGATGGCGATAAGCAGCCAATAGAGACCCTACACTTCTTAAGGCAGCAAGTGCCGAAAGATAAAGAGCTTTCAAACCTGTCATTGGCTGACTACATAGCGCCGGCGGGATATAAAGACTATATCGGTGGATTCGCCGTCACAGCAGGCATAGGCGCCAATGCTCTTTCTGCAAAATATGAGAAAGAAAACAATGATTATGCCTCGCTTATGGTCAAGTCACTTGCTGACAGGCTAGCAGAAGCATTTGCAGAACATATGCACTTACTTGTGAGAAAAGAGTTCTGGGGTTATGCCGCAGATGAAATGTTAGCTAACCAAGAGCTCATTAAAGAGAAGTATCAAGGTATCCGCCCTGCACCAGGGTATCCAGCATGCCCTGATCACTCTGAGAAAGAGGCATTGTTTAAGCTATTAAATGCCAGCGAAGAAATT
>Ga0208413_1000739_pt1 | contig 23138 bp, 23 predicted proteins | sample AntAceMetag02UKD_FD_184761 | JGI IMG/M metagenome (GOLD analysis project Ga0208413, IMG submission 184761) | Saline lake microbial communities from Ace Lake, Antarctica - Antarctic Ace Lake Metagenome 02UKD (SPAdes) (version 2) | ecosystem: Environmental > Aquatic > Non-marine Saline and...
TATATATTGTATAATAAAACAATATTTAAATTAATTCTTTTATGTTTATATGCGTTCAAATACATAAATATACTGGTATTCATCCGTCAATAAATTAATCAATGCATGTGCTATAAACCCGTTTTCTTGTGCCATTTTAATTATTTCATTCTTGTTCTCCATATATAAGGTTAATTGGTTTTGTCGTACATGTTTTGATACGTTATCGGTAAATGATTCTTTAACTAATACGCGTGCGTCCGCCTTAAATTCGTGGGAATTTGAATATTTGAAATCTGTGAAATCTATATTTGCGTCAGTTTTTCGAATATTGCCATATGCCGTAGCATTTTTTAAAGTTATGTTCTCTGACATCGGCGCAAGAGGGTTATATTTATCCTTATCAACAAGGTGTAATATCAAAAATCCGTTTCGCATCAACCAATGATAACAGTTACGAAAAAATTGGTGTTTATCTTGTATATGATAAATCGTATAATTCATACAAGTGATATGTGTAAATAATAAACGGTCGTATATGAGTGGGTCCATAACATCACCACATTTAGTTTGTATATCTGGAAACTTCGTATGCGAATGCTTTACCATATCCTTGGATATGTCTACACCATGAGCTTGATATCCGCGGTTCATTAAATTATTCACTAAATGACCTGTTCCAGATCCTATATCTAGAAATACACTATGTATGGTAGACGGTTTGGTCAATTCAATAATCTTGTTGCATTCGTAATCCGAACGTATATCGGTCTTATTCAAATCGTCATAAACGTCAGTATAGAATGTATCGTAAATATCATTTCCATTCTTCACAATAAATGGCGATTTTTGTGAGAACCCCTCATGATACATATTACCGCCATTTCGTCTTGCTAGTTGGATAATTAGAAGCGTTATCAATAATACGACTATTGTTATAAAAAATCCGTCTTGAAACAATTCAATCATATACTATATTATACTATATGATTTTTGTGCACTTAACTATGAGAACCGCGCAATTGAGTTCTGGTATGATTGTTAAATACATTATTTCCAATGTCAACAGAAATCAAATTTGGATGAACAAATGTATCAAACGAAGGTCTAGTAAATAAAAGTGCTCGTTCTGCTGGAGGCAGATCGGTGGGATTGCCAATGATATTTTTATACATATCACTTTCTAAAGATGGTCGGAATACAGACCCAGAATCGTATACTCCTGTGCGTTCATTTCTCCCATATAAATCGGTTTCTGTTTCTATATTCTGCCCTACTATCACCTTATCCTCTAAATGTACATTAGGGCGATGGTCTAGAATCGGAAATAACGTATATTTGGTAGATGCAGATCTCGGATTAAATACGGGTTTCGACGTTTTGTTGTCAAATGCTCTTCCTAAAATTCTATCATTTAATTCATCTACGCGATCGTGCTGTCCAGATGAGAGACCTGTATGAAGACCATATATCGGTTTTGATTCCATTATATTATATACATATAAAAATATAAAGGTATCTCGACGAGTATAATATAATATGATGCAAACAAATTATGAAGAACATTTCGATTTGTTTGCATATACCTTATCTGATTTTCAAAAAGAATCTATACAAGCAATTGTGGATGGAAATCATTCATTGGTAACCGCCCATACTGGTTCAGGTAAGAGTTTACCTGCAGAATTTGCAATCCAATATTTTACAAATAAGGGGAAAAAAGTAATTTATACATCGCCAATAAAGGCGCTAAGTAATCAAAAATATTACGAATTCATTCAAAAATATCCTCATATATCATTCGGTATTATGACAGGTGATATTAAGATAAACCCAGAAGCAGATGTGGTTATTATGACGACCGAAATTCTAATGAATTCCTTATTTACTGGACCTATTCCAGACCTAGCTTGCGTCATTTTCGACGAAATACATTATATTAATGATACAGAACGAGGTAAAGTATGGGAACAATCTATCTTAATGTTACCTAAAGAAGTTCAAATGGTCATGTTATCTGGAACAATGGATTCCCCTGAAAAGTTTGCGGCTTGGTGCGAACGCGGCGATACCGAAAAAAAGGTGATAGTATCATCTACAGAGTCGCGTATCGTGCCATTGGTGCATTACGGATATTTATGCACTACAGAAGGTTGTATCAAACGAATCAAGGATAAATCTATCCAGAAAAAAATACAAGATTCGACAGGAAAACTCATTGAATTGAAAAACGAACACGGTAAATTCAGTGAGTTGGGATATAAAGAAATTAAGTCTACAAAGGATTTAATGTCAAATGACAACCAGAAACGCCAGCATGTTATGAATAGTTTATTATTACAATTGAGGGATAAGGAGATGTTACCAGCAATTGCATTTGTATTTTCACGAAAACAAGCCGAAATAATGGCTGGAGAAATTACAATTCCATTATTGGAGTTTGATAGTGAAGTTGCATTCAAAGTTCGGAATGAATGCGAACAAATTATAAGGAAATTACCGAATTACGCAGAATATCTTGCATTACCCGAATACAATCGTCTTGTATCACTATTGGAGAAAGGTATTGGAGTTCACCATTCGGGTATGATACCTGTATTACGCGAAATAGTAGAGTTTATGATTCTGAAAAAATATATAAAATTACTGTTTGCTACAGAATCGTTTGCCATCGGTTTGAATTGCCCGATCAGGACCGCTATTTTTACGAGTCTTACTAAATTTGATGGTATTCAAATGAGATATTTATTACCACATGAGTATAATCAAGCAGCGTCGCGATGCGGTAGACGCGGGTTGGACACAATCGGTCATGTTGTTCATTGCAATAATATGTTTAATATGCCAACTTCCATTGAATATAAAGACATATTATGCGGAAAGCCACAAAAACTAGTTTCTAAATTTCGCATATCATTTCCAGTGATTCTCAATCTGATGCGCAATAATAAATGCTATATCTCAGATTTTACGGAATTTGTTGATAAGAGTATGTGCAAAAATGAAATTGAAAAATCAGTGATTAGTGAAGTAGAATACTTAGATAAACTATTAATCGACAGAGAACAAACTGAACTATTATTGTCTGGGATTCAAACACCGATTGAAGTATGTAATCGATATATAGAACTAAAAAAGTTGGCACCTACACTTGTGAATAAAAAACGCAAAGAAGTGGAACGTGAAATATCCCAAATATTATTTGAATATAAAAACTGTGTTTTGGAATCGGTTCAAACCAGTAAATTGAATACGATTGTATATGATATAGATAATATGAGATCATATATAGCGCACTTACAAACTTACATACAGCGAAATGTAAAAACTATATGTGATATATTGAACGAGCATAAATTTATTGAATATGATGAGAACTCGTATAAATTTACACATAAAGGACTTATTGCTGCAGGTATTGCTGAAATACATCCTCTTGTTGCTACCGATTGTTTCCAATCATGGTCCGAACTTACGCCCAAACAAATCGTGGGATTGCTATCATGTTTCACTGATATTAAAATAGAACAGAATTACAAGGTATCGGTTCCTACCACAAACGACGTATTATTGAAACTACGTATAAATGAAATGCTTGACGTATTTCGAACATATGACGAAATTGAATGCCAACGGAAGACAGACCCTGCATATAACTATGTAGACCCAGTGATATTTGATATGACCGATCTTATGATGGAATGGTGCGATTTTACAGACGATATTCAATGTAAAGTTTTTATCCAGAATAAACTGCTGTGTTCGGTTGGTGATTTCACAAAGGCAATCCTGAAAATAAGCGCAATAGTAAAGGAATTTATTTCGATATGTGAACAACTTGGTATGGTTGATTTTCAACACAAATTAGCTGAGATTGATGGTATGATACTGAAATATGTGGCTACATCACAGAGTCTATACCTTTGAATATACAAATTACAAATTTCTTGCGATATTCATCGATTTATTGAAATTGTGTGTTACAATTATTTCGATGATTTTTCTGAGATCTATTTTTGAACGAACAAATAATTCCGCCATTATTCTTACAACTAACGCTGATTCATGATGTATAAAATCTGGTTCTTTATCAAATCCGCATAATAAACGTATATCTTTCCCTAGTGTCATAAAGGATTCAAATTGTTCTATATCATACAATGCATGATTTTCCACATGCGCGTCGTAATATAAATTTGTTAAACAATCGTTTCCATATAATATTTGTAAATAATTTGTTGCATTCTTTGGAATATATACATCAATTCCTTCAAATTTTGCAGTTTCTAATGTTTCTAGTTCATTTACATGAAATTGATCATTCCATACAAATGACCAATAGTATGTTTTATTATTATTGTATATAGGACTACATATTGTTATTTTAGATGAGTCTTTATAATCGGTATCAAAAATAAAGACATCTATAAATGGGAATTTAGTGTTTGTTTTTTTTACCTTGTATCCACATGAAGATGTCTCGATTGTTGTGTCACCAAATACACCATATTTTACTTTGTGATACTCTGAAAACATTATTCCTATATCGCCGTCATTGTCCCATGGTATGATTCCTTTATGTCGTAATGTTCCTAATAGAGAACCTCCTATCATCCACCATTTAATATGTGGATTAATTTCTTTCCATTTTGTAAATAGATACTTTATTGTGCTAAACATTTCATTTTGTTTATTCGTTATTTTGAAGTTTTTCGGGATGTTGCTTTTTGTATATTCTACAGAATGTTCCTGCCCGTCCAATATATATTCGAATGATTGCATTATAATATATATTATTTATTAATTGAATATTAAAAATTGATTCCAAATTAATTATTTCGTATAATATAAGAAATTACAGAAAATAATATGAGTGATACTGATACAGATAACGATAGTGTAGTATTATATGGAAGTGAATACGACATCTACGATGATGACGGTGAATATATGGAAACGGAAGTAAAACACGGGTCGTATCATATAGGATTGGCTGGTTATGTTAAAGGACAAATAGAACCGATTTTAATGAGTTCTATTAGTCCACGTGCATTTATGCTCCACGATCATTCCATTATATTGGAATATTTGACTGCGTATAGCATATCTAAGGTAAATAATCCAACATTGGACATCCTATATGTGCATATTGACGATAGACAAACATATAATGTGACTATAAAAACTCACTGGTTACGCTTGTTCCAACGAAGATGGAAGAATATTTATGCAAAGCGTATCAATATGAGAAAGAAACCATCATCATTATTGTATCGCGCAGTCCACGGAAAATTTCCAACTGGAAAATTTCCAACCGATTTATTTAGTTAATGTCATTATATATAAAAACCGATTTATGTCTCCCAGTATTTCATCACGAACACTCAATAAATCGGTATCGTGTTCTTTATCCAGTATATTATTCAGATTTATCAGAAAATCGCGATACTGATGTATTCGTTCTGTAAAATTAGATTTATGAGAATCCATTATTTTTTCACTAAACTTGGGAATTTCACGTTCATTCTTTCCTAGCATTATTTCCACGAATTTGTCTATATGTTCGTTCAACAGTTTATATAATTTGTCTGTTGCCTTATGTTCCGAAAAGGAGTATGTGTTCCAGTGGTAGAGTTTTACTGTATTCAGCATTCCCAAGAATGTTTCTATTATATTTGCCTTATGCAATTTACGTTTTTTTACTGTTCGGCGCTTAGTTTGTCTCATATACAATAATAAAAGAATAAAAAATTGATTTGTCGTGAACTTACAATACAACAGTGTTAAAATTACAACGAGAAGAATGACCTTCACACGATATTTATATAACAAGGAACACGTGAAATATTCATTGCTGTTATCGCTTCTGAATCGTGACCCGAATCAAGCAAAATTCTGGATATACGAACTGTATTATTCTGGATTCAAATATGAGTGCTTTACAATTGTATGGCAATTATATTACCAACTCTACGCAGGATTCTATGTGAATTTAGAAAATTTACTGAAACAACAAACATTGGAATGGATGGATGATAATTCGCACGATTGGACTATAGGAACTATTGTAGAGAATATGGCGCGTCAAGAACCATGCATTGAATTCCAACGTATTTTCCAAAAGGAACACAATGCCCCCGATGGATTAGACGCATATATAAGAAAAATATTAGACGACGATACTATAGACCCGGAAAAGGTGTTTTCAGAGTTTGTGCAACAATATAATTGTTTTCGTCTAAAGGGACGGAAAGCACATGAGTCATTCTGCGATACCATCTCAAAGATACCGATGATATCTACGCGCCAAGCATACGCGTCCAGATTATTTACTGGTGTGTTCTTGCTCGACCCCAGTAATGGATTCGATAAAAAAGTTTATATCATTCTAAGCAAAGATGATATAACACAATACAAAAATAAACCGTTCGTACAAAATAAAAGTTGGAAGATTTTGCGTCGCGAACGTAAATATATAATAGAAATTCCGCCAGATAGTATAAATGTACTATTTGATGCGAAATGGTTATTGTTTGCTTATAGTTCTCCTATTTGGCGTAAGAGGATTGAAAAATACGGAGGTAAGTTAGTCGATGAAACAATTATATTTGACGACGAAGACCAAGAAGAACAATTTAATTTATGGTATAATATGGAACCAGACGAACAATCCACTAAGACAATGTCATTCATTCAGACATATCGGTCATGGACCGATATTGCTTCAAAATATGCATGCGAACCATTTAATGAATGGGCGTTAACTTATAAGTTACCATTGTAGTGAGCCCTAATAAAATACCACCCCATAATGTGTCTATCATAACCGTTCGCAGTCTCCAATTTTTTAGTAGAGCATATGTAGTGGTCTCGTAAACACCATATATTACAAATCCTAGGATTAAGGCATCAATAACTGGTTTACGATCCTTTATGATGAAATAATAAAGCGCGAATATCAAAAATGCATAACATAATGCAACACCTAAATATTTAATTTCTAATACTACACGCTGAACTCCGGCAACTTGGAGTTTAAACATTTCTCTATTAAGACCCAAAAATATACCATCTATTACAAGTAATATAATACCAGGTAAGATAACAGTATCAAATAAACGCATTATTATATCATATAGTTACATTTTTTTCTGCATTAGGAACAACTACGGTAGAGAGAGTTTTTTTATGGATATTACTTTGTTGTAAATAATACATACAATAATTGGGAATATTTGCTACACTGTTGATAACTGTATTGTAATTGTATTCGCCTAATTGTGTATATTCATCGAAATATTTAATACTATAGAACCAATATGGTGGAATGTATAAAATATATCCATTATCAACATCAAACTCTAAGAATTTTATTTTTTCATAATCGTTCAAATAAGCAGGTTGTGGTTCCCATACATCTATTGGAGAACGGAACTCATAATTTGTATATTCGTATACGTGATGCAGCTGTTTTCGACTTCTCCAGGGTGTCATTTTAATTTGAATTTTACCAGATTTAACGCATATAAACTTACGGGAATTTGTATGGAATTTCATTGCAGTCCTCGCACCTTTTGCACCAAAGAGAACATCCGTTTTGGAAATTAATGTAGACATCGGTTTCAATAGTTCATCGGCTGTAATATCAGTCGGTATATCTGTATTGTTTTCCGAATAGAATCGAGATTTAGGGTCTGTCTTTGTAAGTGTTTCTGCATTAGAATATGACATGGTTATACTCTCGCCAGTTTCAATGTCATTCGTATCTTTTATAGTAACAATCGCATCATTTTCTAATACAATGCGCTCAAATAGTTCAGGTTGTGATTCGCGGAGTTCAAACAGAACAGGCTGTCGCAATTCGCATATTTCGTTTAATTTTTGATTTGTCGTATAATCCATTTCATATATTTCCAAATCTTCCGATTTCTTAAACTGAGCAGTCAAATGAAAATATAAAAAGAGAACAATAATGAAAACTATAATTGTACTTAATGTATTCATGTTTATAGTATAGTTTTACATTACATGTTGTAATATAACGCAATCAATCATCATTATCTGAAATCTTGGGTGCCAGATAGAATCGCAAAGTAGGGACAATAGATTGACTCACCCCGTTTTCATCGTATGTTGGTAACTGGGAACCTACTGTTCCCTCTAAATTATATACTACCTGAAGAGGATACTCTCGTTTGAATTTCAATTCAACTTCCTTTGACAATTTATTGAACTGGGTAATGTAATGTAAATGGATCAGACTAAATGACATTTTGATTTGTTCTCCTTCTTCAATACAAAATGAGGTAAGTTCATCAATGTTTATTTCTGCGGACATCTTTCCGCAGTCTTGGCTATTAGACAACAATGTTATCTTATCTTCGGAACATTCAATATCCATCGTCTCGCCAAACATCTTGAGTTGATTAATTAGATTATACAAATTTACGGAGGATAGAATGAATTCTGCCTGATAATCAATATCAGGCACCAACATCATTTCTGCATCTAAATCAATCAGTGGCATCTCAAATGTCTTATCGAATACGTTTTTATTATCTGATATAAATTTGATTAAAAGTGTATCAAGATTGTTTCCGTCACACTCAATCTCAATACTCTGACATTTATCACGCGTACTTAGAATCTTAGAAAAAATAATAGAATTTACTCCAATAGTTGTATTTGTATGTTCGAATTTATCAAACCACACATTGGGTAGGTTCAATTCCAAAATTGATACATGACCCGCATCCATTGCTTGGATAAACATTTTATCGTCCATAAATATTATATTGATATTTTCAGCAAATAACTTCATATTCTGAAAAATTACTGCAAATGTTTCAGCTTTTATTAAATTTGATATTTGGATCTTCATTTGTATTTGTATACCGCATTCTTTATATATTTTGTTTTACAATAAAAAAATTGAAGTTCAAATTTTTTATTCTATATATAGTAAAAACCATTCCATGCCTAAATATACACTAATACCTAATTATTATGGAAAAATAAGGGAATATACTCTATGGAGTAATCGTGTAGGAGAACAAATCACTACAGTTCGTTATTGGATGGATATAGAAATATTTGTAACTTGCGATGCGGACATTGTCATTGAAATCGAAGATATAGAATACAATGGTATAAATTTGAAATATTTTGAAGAAGACATTCACATTAGCAATTTCGAATATAGGTTAAAACGATGTTATAGTAAGTATGTTTCAAGTTACCCAGACAATATAAGAAATAAACGAAAGAATCGGATAGAAGATTTATGGGAGGAAAACGATAGTCTGGAAGAAGATGGTTGGAGTATTATAGATACAGAAATAGTAGTCTATAGTAAAATAGAAATCCAAGAATCACAATAATTCATTCAACTTAACGATAGATTCTTTCTTATTGTATGCAGTAATTTTATTCATTAATTCAGGTTCAATTAAATAAGATATTATTTGCCTAATATTATCAATTACATTCGGAGTATTATACATACACAGGGTAGTCAAATATGAAGTGTATTCTATCCCTCCATTTTCTGACGGGTCTCTAGCAAATATTTCAATTAATTTTTTATTGCGTTCCACTGCAGTTACTGTCAATGATTCCAAGTTTACGTGACACTCAAATGAACCATATTGATTTATACATCTGAGAAATAACGACTGAACATAATTTGTAAATTGTTCGTAGTTTGATGGATTTGCGAATAATTTCAATAACGGATAAGTTATGTAGATCTTATTTGTATTTGGAATTATAAAAGATGTTCGGATGAACAAATCATCAGTTCCAAATTGTTCGCATATACTATTCGCTAGATGATTTTTCTGTGTTGATTTGAATATCATATTCTTCTTATTGTCTGAATAATATTGGGATTTGAATTTCTCCAATTCATTTAATAAATCATCTGACATTTTAACTATACATATTTACATATTTATATTGTTTGCTTCAATTATTTATTTTCCCTCATCTTCCTCTTTTTCTGGTAAGATGTTAAATTCCGATTTTCGATCATCAATTAACATCTTATTTACATCCATCGTATATGATTGTAGTTTTAAAACAATGTCTTTCAAATTTGTAATCTCTTCAACTAATACTCCGAATTTATGATCCATTTCAACTACATATTCAGATATTGATACAACACCTTCTGGTGTATCTATATTACCAGCCGATTCGGTTACTTGCGAATTTTCTAATTTTGATAAACGCGTATCAAACATGGAAATTACTTGTGGTAAAGTCAATCTATTCTGAGTTTGTAATGGGTTGGATTGGACAACTGGAATGGATGGGGGAGGTGGCGGTTCGATAACTCCTGCTCTTCTTCGTTTTGCTGCAGCAATAGAATTACTCATATACACTAGTAAATGGTTGATTATCTAAATCCATTTTTTACATATATATTTTTTTTAACATTGCAAAATTGAATGTAAAAAAATAACTATATATTTATTGAAACAATCATATCACCTCATATAACAATGTACTCTCAAGAAAATAATTTATCTTACCTCGATAACTTGAATAATGTTCAAATATGCCCATCATCTGCGACACGCAGTAAATTTGTATATAGGTCAAATACTATGGTTAAGTATATGAATCCTGGTGGTATATGGTATGTTGAGATTCTAGATGACGAACATATTTTATTCAGAACAGCCCAAGGTGCAATTGATATTCGTCCTAGTTATAAATTAAATGCTATATTATCAGCAATATTAATTATGAATTGGTTTTACACTGATATTTTATCTTATATTGTTATATTCGGGCTATTATCTTCTATCTTATGTATTCATGGCAATAATGATACTATTCATTCTTGGAAGTCACTATTACCAAGCATATTGGAACAATTAGATTATATATATGACTTATGTGATTATTTAATTGATTTGTATTATATATTCGAAAAGGAGTGTGAGTGTGAATATAACACTTATGGTTTCAAAAAATCGATGTCAAAATTATTTGAAACCGTTGGAAGTAAAGCAAAAGAAATTGAAGAAACAGATGAAGAAGAAACAGATGATGAAGAAGAAACAGATGATGAAGAAGAAACAGATGATGAAGAAGAAACAGATGATGAAGAAGAAACAGATTATGAAGAAGAAACAGATGATGAAGAAGAAACAGATGATGAAGAAGAAACAGACGAAGAAGAAACAGATGATGAAGAAGAAACTGATGATGAAGAAACTGATGATGAAGAAACAGATGATGAAAAAGAAACTAACGAATATGAAGAAGAAGAAACTAACGAATATGAAGAAGAAGAAACTAACGAATATGAAGAAGAAGAAACTAACGAATATGAAGAAGAAAATATAAGCAAATCAAATTATTCAATACAAAGTGAAATTGAATATCAAGGCAATATTGTGGATGATGAAATTAGTATGCTATATGACAATATTTATCAATTTAATTCGTTTAATAGTAGTTTTATCGATTGGATAAAGAGAGGAGATAGTGGTATTATATCAAGTAAATTCTTTTATGATAATAGCAGTGATGAAAATTGGTTGTATGCACTAGCGACTATATGTTACGAGAAAAATATTAAATACGAGGATATAACATACTTATTTGTAGAATATATCGATAAGTGTAAAGAAGAAGAAAATGATAAAGAATGGGATATAGATATCAGTAAAAATATTAATTTACAAAAAGGAAGTAGATTGTTGCGAAGTAGAGGATAATTCCATTATAGGTCAATAAAAAAATAACATAAATAACATAAATTACATAAATTACATTTTATAATTTTTTTACCATGTTAAGCAAATGAATTTTTGATTAGTAAGTAAATACTCATTTTAAAAATCACTCAGGTAATTGAATTACAATATTTATGCACTCATTTTCATTTTAATGATGTCATGAGATACATACGGCGTTTGCCAAATAATATCATCAATGCAATAATCTTCAATGTTCTCACATGTGCGTTTTATTTTGATTTTCGGAAATTCCATGGGTTCACGTTGTATTTGTATTTTGAGTGGTTCTATATGTTCTTCGTAAATATGACAGTTTCCTAAAAAATGCACGAATTCATCGGCTATCAATCCACAGTGATTGGCTAAAATATGTGTAAATAACGAGTAAGATGCAATATTAAATGGAACACCTAACCCAATATCTCCACTTCTTTGGAATAGAGCACAAGATAAATATTTATTTTCCCTCACATTAAACTGGCATATCATATGACATGGTGGTAGCGCCATCTCGTCTAACTGGCATGGGTTCCAAGCAGTTAAAATATGTCGCCGAGAACTTCGCGTATCCTCGTTTTTCAAATTATTAATAATAGTTTGTAATTGATCTATTCCTTTATTTGCATAATCCGAATTCCTGTCTACATAATTAGCATTAAAATGTCGCCATTGAAACCCATATACCGGACCAAGATCACCGACTTCGCGGTTATATAATCCACGACTATCTAAGAACTCCCGCGTTGAGTTACCATTCCAAATAGATACTTTTTTTTCTTGTAAAATAGTATTGTCAGTGTTTCCACGTATAAACCAGAACAACTCTTCGAAACATGGTCTAATTGCAACTCGCTTTGTAGTCAATATCGGAATTGTACCATTTCGCAAGGAGAACCGCATAGTATGCCCGAATTTAACTCGGGTTTTTCCGTTTCTACCCGTTTCATGATAACCTGACTCTATTACTTCCTTCACTAAATCCAAATATTGATGTTCTTCTTTATTCATATAATGAGTATTAGAATGTTTTTTTATATATTTTCTAATCAAAAACTATATATATATATATATAATAATGGAAGTATTACAAGAAACTAGGGATGCTACAAATAGTTCATTTATATCGCATGTATTCTCAACAAGCGAAGAAGACAAAGGAGAACTTTTAAATGTCGTTCAATATTCGCTCATGGGAGTGATTCCAGTAGTTTTAATGAATAAAATGATTCAACGATTTATTCCAGAAGCTGACCCAGATAAGTCTAGTCTTGAACTTTTAGCAGAAATTTCAATACAATTGGTTATTATTTTCGGAAGTTTGGTATTTATCCACCGTATGATTACTTTTGTACCGTCTTATAGCGGATTCAAATATGAACGTCTTACACTTATAAACGTAATACTCGCATTTCTTGTAATTGTTCTCAGTATCCAATCTAAGATTGGTATTAAGGCAAATATATTGGTAGATCGGGTAAATGAACTATGGAACGGTCCTATGGATCAATCAAATAATACTAAAGGCGAAGTTCGTGTCAGACAGCCACTTGCGAGACATGCTCCTAGTCAAGCAGATCATTTAGACAATAGTGCCATGCAACAGGATATGTTTCCACCCGCGCCTACTACTACCCAATCGAATCAACAATTAGGAAATCATTACACGGGTGGTCAAACCGAACCTATGTATAATTCTGGACCGATCGCTGCGAATGGATTACTTGGAGGTTCGTTTGGTTCATCGTTTTAGATTGGAATCCAGATATTATCACCTCGTTTTTTTGCTACAATTATATAAAATTGATTCAATATTTTTTCGATATTATTGAATCAAATACCGCAAACATGAAGTTTATCACAAAAATCATTAGCTACATAATTAGAGAGAAGGTTCCATCAACGCCACTACCACTGGGTAGATGGAATATAAACTATTGTAACATAAAAACAGATCGTAAGATTGATTTAGCCAACGAAGATCATTGTGGCACATGCAATCAATATGCAAACGAACAATTAGATTTGATCAAAAACAAAAAAAACATAAAAAATACATATAAAAAAAACATATAAAATCAAATAGTAGGTGGAGTATTTCTAGGAACGAAATCCATATTATTTAACATGTCCATTCTCTTGATGGTTTTATCCATATTGTTCTCAGTTTCCAGGTTATTAAATAGATACTCTGTATTTGGGCTTTCTTCATTCTTCTTAATACGTTTGTATACATTATCTATTTTTTCTGTTACTGTTTCTACAACTTCTTTACACTGAGACGACATTATATCCACATCTATCGGAACCGATTCAGTTAGCAATTCAACTGCAAAATACAATAAGTATTTTCGTCGTTTACATGCACCGCTTGTGTACCTCGATGAAAACAAATTTCTAATAGATATCATTATTTTTGCAATGAATTTATTTTTTTGTTCACTGTAATATATGAGTGTATCCCACATTATCCATATGATATCACGTTGATATTTAGGTTCTATTTCCAATAATCTTCGTTTACAATAGCAAGGCTCTTTTCGGGTTCTGCATACTATATCAAATTCAATTAACCATTCGATCCAATAACATGCTTGTATCATATTCGGTCTATCACAGCTTATATGATATGCAAATTCATTTATCGCTATATATAGTTCTTTCGGGTCCTCTGGGTGAAGAATTGGTTCGGCAAATTTAATATTTGGTGCTTTTAATCGGTGAGACATTTGTGTCATATCAAATTCTTCGGTTCGTTTAATCTTCACTGGTTCGAAACTGGTCCTCTTTTCAGAGTGGATAATTATAGTTATTACTTCAGCGAATATACGACGGACCGTTGGATTGTTTCGTAATTGTAGTTCATTCGTATAATGACCCTGATTCATTATATTTCTAAATACATTCAACCGCTTATCCAAATATATTACTATCTTCGGATTGCCAATATGTATATACTTTCCTATAAAAAAAAAAATAGATTCCCATACATCATCATAATGACCTGCGCATACTAATTCAGCACACCAATGACACGCTGGTTCTATCTTACCTTTCATTAAATTATCTATAAATTGATTTCTTACTTCTGTTTTTTTATATTTGGAAAATGAATATCCTTTAAATTGATTCGATTGACGAATATCATTTATTTGTGAGTCAGACATTATTTATTCTCATTGTATATTATTTTTTTTATATGTAAACTCAATCTGTTATAATTCTAGGAACTACATTTATCGTCTGTAATTCTTGGAATAGCAGTTTGTTAGCATATGGCATATCCACTAACGCAAAGTCGGTCTTATTACCGCATGTCTTACACGAATGGACTGTGAAATCACTTTGTGTATAGAACTTTGTATTATTATTCCCGTCATTGCATGCTGCCACCATTCCGCACTTCTTACATACATTTACCTGATACTTATCAGATACATCAAATAACCGTTCTTTGCAAAATCTAGTAGCACCGTGTGAAATTAGGACATCACGTTCCATTTCTCCTATACGAAGACCACCCGCTCGTGATCTACCCTCCGCAGGCTGATGTGTAAGACTAACCATTGGACCCGTTGCGCGACTGTGGACTTTATCATTCGTCATATGTTTTAATCTCTGATAGAAGACTGGTCCGAGGAAGATACTTGTTTCCAATTGTTCGCCAGTTAATCCGTTATACATCACCTCATTTCCATAACTTTCATATCCGAGTTTTTGTAGTTCCAACGAAATCGTATTGACGTCTAGATTTCCAAAACTGGTTCCATCGCCGAACATACCGAGTTCTAATAAAACCTTACCCAATAGTGTTTCTTTCAATTGACCTATGGTCATACGAGATGGAATTGCATGAGGGTTTATAATAATATCTGGTTTCAATCCGTCCTTCGTAAACGGCATATCCTCCTCTGGAATTATATTACCACAAGTTCCTTTTTGTCCATGTCTACTAGAGAACTTATCACCGAAACTGGGTTTTCTATGAACCCGTGTGCGAACCTTGGCGAAATTATATCCATCTCCATTTCGCCCAGTATAATTCTTATCTACATAAGTATCTTCCGATGTGCTATACACGTGACTCTGGTCCTCGTATTTGATAAGTTTTGTAGGATCATTTCGTGCCTCTTTGATTGGAATTATCTTTGAAATTATGATATCGCGGTCCTCGATAAGTGTGTTCTCTGGCATGAATCCTTGTGCGTTCAATTTATCGTAATTACCAAACTTTATTCCTCTCGTTTTTGATGGGTCTGGTTTACATCGGATAATCTCATCACGAATTATATTTTTATCTTCATCTTTTTCTGTATGATATATCGTGGCGCTGAATAGACCACGGTCTATAGACCCCTTATTCACTAGTACACTATCCTCTTGATTGTAACCGGTATGTGTCATGATTGCAACATGAATCTGACAACCCGATGGTATCTGGTTGAGATGGATAAAATTCATTAGACGTGTATCAACCAAAGGACGACTTGGATTAGTCAATACATACGCAGTCTTATCCATTCTACTATTGAAATTCAATGCGTACACGCCAAGCGCTTGCTTTGCCATCGCGCAATTGCTTGACATGAAATTATCTCCCGCGATGAAACTGTGATTATCCGACTTAACAGTTATATCGGAAATCATACAATTATCAATCTCTATTATTGATTTGATTCCCACAAATATTGCTCTTCCAATTTCACGAATATCAAAATCGATATCCGCATTCATATATCCATGAATACCGATTTTGGTATCCATATTCATATGTCTCACCTCTCTCCATCCATCTAATGTCATAAATTTATGATCTTCTGTTGCTCGAATTGACTTATCATCTAATGTTGTTAATTTGTATATCTTTTTATCGGTTGCTCTGACATATTGATTTACCACTTTGGTGTTGGATATTTCGAATGTTTCTGGATGGAATGATACTACCTCATCACCAACTTTCACATCTGCAATACGGATACGTTTACCATTTGACATTAATACGGTTTCATCAACATGTAAACACTGATATGTATTTCTAGGCGCCTGATTATTATCTGGAAATGGAGTACAAGACGCAAGAACTCCGAAAATAGTGCTTGGGTGAATTTCGCAATGTGTGTATTTGATGTCTGTGGATATATCACTCGTATCTTTGTCCTTCATTGCAATCATTGACCAATTTTGCTCATCTGGATCAATATACTCAATCATTGCCTCTGATAATTTACATGATGTCAATAAGTCATTCCATGACAATTCATTCTTTGTTAAACGGTCAATTATATCCTTAGTAATCAATGCCTTACCGTCTTTCACACGAAGAACCGGTCTACTTAGTCGTCCTCCGTCGCTACATATACGAATTTCAGCAATCCTATAATCAAATATAATAGACGTATATATATTAATTATCCCCTTATGCTTCTTTGATTTCATCTCGTTGTATAATTCCATTGGGTCCTTAGCTGTCCCAATCCACGCACCGTTAATAAACACCTTCACTTTATCATATAATTCGGATGACTTTGCATCGTCTAATTTATCAACATACTCTTCTACATACATGTAGAGCGATGAACTATTTGTAGGAATCGTAATATGACTCAAACAACTTATACTCTTGACACAACCGATAGACTGTCCTTCTGGAGTTTCCGCAGGACATAAGAACCCCCAAGTCGTGCTATGTAATTTACGCGGTGCGATCAATTCACCACTCTTCTCTATCGGTGTATTAATTCTACGCAAGTGGCTTAAACACGATGCGTATGTAAGACGATTCAACACCTGTGCTACACCGACCTTTGAACTATTTGTTTGTTTTATACTGAAGTCTCCTGTCGAAAGTGCCCTCGTAATACCATTTTCAATTGTAGTTGATTTTAAAATCTTATATATATTCGTCATGTTAATTATATTCTCATAATCCTCTGTAGAACGCCAAGACCCATTATTTATCTCACGAACCACGTGTTTCTGCATCTCCTTTACTAACTTGTTAAAATAGTTTCGAAAGAGATTATTCAATAATGTACCTGTCAATTCTATACGCTTGTTTATGTAAGAATCACGGTCATCAGGTGGTTTCCATCCGAAACTGGTCTGAATCAACTTATTTGCCATATATCCTATGAGGTATAACTTTTGAGTCATCGTCTTACAATGCGGGAATAAATCATTGTTTAATGCGTCCATAGCAAACTCACGTTTCTTAATCGCACCAGCCTCTTTATCCATATTCATTGGAGTATAAGCTACTGATGCAGTAATGTGTCTTAATGCATCTTCTTTGAGCATATATTTATTTCCGTCAATTATAGATGCCTGTAAGAATTTCAATACCTCTTTACATTTCGTATTATCTAGGTCCAAAACAATGTATTCGCAAATCTCTTTGTCTGTCATAATGCCTAATGCACGGAATAAGGTGAATAATTCGATCGGTTGTTTAATACGTGGAATTGTAATATATATACCATGTCCAAACCCATTATTTTTACTAGCAATCATCATCTCAACTTGTTTTGGTGATATACATTTAAAGTCTGGCACTGACTTTATCTCAGCAAACCAAGACCATTTTGTAGTATTTTTACCATCAAAACAGTATATCTTATTTTCAGCCGCTCGCTCTTGTCCTAAAACGGTCTTTTCTGAACCCTTAATAATAAAATACCCACCAGAGTCCATCGGACATTCACCCGTGAAATCTGGTGAAATATGACCATTTTGGGTTAATACGCATATAGAGGATTTTGTCATGATCGGCATCTTACCGATATTTATCTTTGGAAGAGTCTTATTAATAATCTTTGGTGCATCCATCTTATCCGTATTACGAATCACATACTGGATATTCAAATCAACCGTCATATTGGAGGAATATGTGAAGTTTCTCAAACGAGCTTCTTGTGGCAACATCAACTTTGTTGCTCCATTATTCTCATGGATTTGTGGTGGATATAAACGGAAATTTTCGAATGATACGAATATTTCTAAGAAGTATTGTCCACTTTCTGGAACGAAATCATTTTCGGATCTTATATTCACTTGATTAAACATCTGAATTGTACGTAATATTTGGAAGTTTATAAAATGATTATATGATTCTATCTGATGGCGTACTAAACGTTCTAAATGCTGTCCGCGGAAATAAGATTCGATGATGGCAAATGGTTCTTCTGTATAGTCTCCTAAGTGTGAAAGAGGTGAATCGCTAACGTCTAATGGAATTGACTCGATATTTAGTTTTAGATTCTCTAAATATTTCTCCTCATTAATAATTTTTATGATGTCCTTCTGGGTATCTGGTTTTTTTAACGCCTTTGGTCGCTTAACCTTGATGTATTGAATTGGTTCTGTATTCATTTTTGATATTTAGTGTATTGTATTTTTACAATTTACTAAATCAATTTTTTATAGTTTTTTTTATCGAATATTGTGGTTTTTTACATCAAAAATTAATCGGTATTTTAGGTAATCCATGTCCGAACAATATCATGTAAATCAAAATTACAGCAAATAATAATAGACTTCGGTTCTCAGCAACTGATTGCGGTTGTTTGATACCAAATAACATTATAAAATAAAGGATAAATCCGATGATCACTGAATGCGCTAACATAACTAAACCTCTTTCCATTTGTATACTATATTATTATATTTTATTTGTTCGATGATTTATTCGTCTGTGCTAGGATGGGTATCTTGAGCCTCTATTTCAGAAGCAACACGCTCTGTCTCAGCTTCAAGTGCAACGCGAATAACTTCGGCTTTAATTCGTAAAACTTCCGCTTCGACGGAAACTCTAGTAGCCTCTATCTCAGCGTCAACACGAAGAGCTTCAGCTTCAACTGTAATTATAGTAGCCTCCGCCTCGGCTTCAAGTGTAACGCGGACCGCCTCAGCAACACGAACAGCTTCAGCTTCAAGTGCAATTCTGCTAGCCTCTATTTCAGCAGCAAGGCGAGCGGTCTCTATCTCGGCAGCAACTCGGACCGCCTCAGCAACACGAACAACTTCCGCTTCAAGTGCAACTCGGACCGCCTCGGCAACACGAAGAGCTTCAGCTTCAAGTGCAATTCTGCTAGCCTCTATTTCAGCAGCAAGGCGAGCGGTCTCTATCTCAGCAGCAACTCGGACCGCCTCAGCAACACGAACAGCTTCCGCTTCAATAGCAATTCTAATAGCCTCTATTTCAGCTTGAGCAGCAATGCGAGCGGTCTCTATCTGACTAGAAACTTGGGAAGGAGATAGAATTCGTGATACTAAACCCATAGTACCTGATATTCGTCTTCTGGAAAATCCAAAATTAAACATTTTATATACAATACTATACATTTAAATTACAAACTATCTAAAGTAATAAAGTTCTATTAGATGAATACAATAAAATAATATAAAGTTTTCCCACTTCTAAAAAGGAATAAATGGATAATTTTATAAATTATTTAGACGTCCAAAAAGCGAAAAACACAATGGACTATATAGCATTTGCTGATTTTTCGCATACAATCAATATGCATTATAATCATCAAAATCTAGGTGACATTTCATTCACTGGATACGAATATTGGAAAAATAAACATATCGCTGATATTATTTTTCCACCATTAAAACCTAAAAAAACAAAGATAATTGATGTTTCATTAAACAATATCTATGAACTCATTAAAGTGATCGATGATAACCCATATGAAACTGATACAAATTATAATTTTGATTTACAGTCGTTGCATAAAATTCGTGCAGAATTAGTCGAGTTAAATGATATGATTGGCATGGATACTCTTAAATCATCAGTTTTAACACAACTTGTATATTTCTTACAGAATTTACATAAAGATGATACCAACAAAACTAGCGACTTCAAGCATACCATTATATGCGGTCCTCCTGGAACGGGTAAGACCGAAATCGCTAAGATCATCGGGCGAATGTATTCCAAGGTTGGTATATTGAAAAAAGATATATTTAAAAAAGTAACTCGCTCTGATTTGGTCGCCGGTTATTTAGGACAAACCGCTATCAAAACGACTAAGGTTATTACTGATTCCATCGGTGGTTGTCTATTTATTGATGAAGCATATTCTCTTGCATATAATGACATTTACTCAAAAGAGTGTGTCGACACATTATGTGAGGCACTTAGTGACCGTAAAGACGATTTAATGGTTATAATTGCTGGATATGACGATGAGTTGAATGAAACGTTATTCAAATCTAACAGTGGACTTCGATCACGATTCATATGGAAATTCACTATCGATGGGTATAATGCGAATGAGATGAATCGTATATTAGCAAAAAAAATTATACAACAAAATTGGATCCTAGATTGTAATTTAGAAAAATGGTTTGAAAATAAAATGGACGAATTTAAGTATTTCGGACGTGATGTAGAAATACTATTGTCACATATTAAAATATGTCACTCGCGAAGAATATTCGGAAAGGATGAAACTCATCGTAAGAAAATTAACATTGATGATGTAAATGCAGGATATAAGATATTTATAGATAACACAAAATCAAAACAAAACTATATTCCATTTGGATTATATGTATAATATCGGGTATATATGTAAAAAAATTTACACATATAATTTAGTTAGATGTCTGAAAATACACGTAAAATTAATATAGATCTCGAGATGTTGAAAATACCCTCTAGAAATAAAACTAGTCGAAAACGAGAACCAACTAACGAAAAAAAAATAAAGGTCCGCACACCAGCAAAGGCAAACAATAAATCACTCAAACGTAATTTACTGAAGTTTATACGAAATCAACAAGACAATAAAATGCAATCGACAGAACCTTTGGACCTAGAATTCAAATCCGATTTCAAAGAATCGCTTGAATATCTGAGTGATATTGCCAAGAAAAATGATATACCTAAAATCTCACATAATAAAACATTGAAAAATTTTGATATATTACCATCGCCTACCATAGATCTACCTATATTTAATAATGTGGAACCGATTATTAAACCAACTGGAGCGCCGTTCCGTTTACCACAGCCAACTTATGGTTGTCTCAAGGGCGGTAAATTACCGCTCTACACACGCCGTCAATATAATAACGATCCTAACACTGCTACCGTTTTTAAACCCATATTACCACTTTCGATAGGTTCTCCAGCTCCGCCACCACTTCCGCTTCCGCTTCCGCCACCACTTCCGCTTCCGCTTCCGCCTCCATCTAGTTTACAACTGCCACCTTCATTAATGCCTTCATCTAATGTTAATCTCGATAAAATCAATATGATTAAGGCAATGAACAGCACATTATCTATATCAGATGTATATCAACCAAAACAACCATGCCGACGTAGGAAGACCCTCAGGAGAACCTATAAAATAGGTAAGTCGAAAAATACTCCGAAAGTATCTGTTCTAATATCAAATAAAACAATCCGAAATCAAATATCAAACAAATCGCAAATGTTAAAACAAACACCTATATACGATATTAAAAAACATCTTATTAAAAATGGATTTATAAAGGTTGGTTCTATAGCACCGAATGATGTTCTCCGAAAAATGTATGAGACATCAATGTTAATGTGTGGTGAAATTCATAATTACAACCCAGATAATCTATTGTATAATTACTTTAATAGTGAATCGTAATATCAACAGTAATCGCTACCTATGTGCATACCAATATAATACAAGTGGTCGCTGATAGAGTTACAGTGTATTGGTGCACAACTATTACTACATTCAGGGTCTTCGTTATTTTTACATATCTTGTATTTGTCACTATCGTCGTAATACCATATCTCCATACCTGTATGTTGATAACCTAATAATTCCTCAGGTATATGTGGCACTATGTCATTATGGTGTGTAATCCGATAATGTTCTATCTCTTTCGCTGAATCTACAAATACACTGTTACCAATTCGTGGTTTCCCATATGTGTATACGGTAACATCATATGATTTGTATATATCATACGCCATAAACATAGATAATGCACCGCCACTAGAATGTCCCGTAATAATAATTTTGGTATCTAATGTCGGTAAATATTGGAAGATGGTTTCCTTATATTTCAAATATTCTCGATGCAAACCTTTATGAACTTTTATCGCTGGATCTGGATACGGAGAATCAAACTCAAATTCGAAATTCGATATCCAGTTATTTATATTAGTACTGCCACGGAAGGCAAATACAGTTGCGTTTTGAATCGAATCACTTGCGATCATTATATTTGTTTCTCCGATAATCGCATCTTGGACGGTTATTCCCGGAACACAATGTACGCAATCCCAATTACTAAAATTACAATATGTCGCTGCCGCCAATTGCAAATTTCGGATTAGATAATATTCGTTAAATATAGTGAATAATATATTCATATTACTGCTTAGTATATCTCATTATTCCACATAAT
>Ga0208413_1000746_pt1 | contig 23022 bp, 25 predicted proteins | sample AntAceMetag02UKD_FD_184761 | JGI IMG/M metagenome (GOLD analysis project Ga0208413, IMG submission 184761) | Saline lake microbial communities from Ace Lake, Antarctica - Antarctic Ace Lake Metagenome 02UKD (SPAdes) (version 2) | ecosystem: Environmental > Aquatic > Non-marine Saline and...
CCGATGGAAACACGCCAACAACATTCGCAGCCGCCGCGCCGCCAGCGGCCGACTCTTCCTCATCAAACCCGACGGCACCACCATCCTCCCAGCCGGCGCACGCGAACCCAACTGGGCCGAACCACCACCCAACCAACCCGCACCCAGTCCCGCGCCTGAATCAGCACCCGAAACGTCAACCGACAGCAATGATCCCTGGGCGGCCTTTCCCGACGCAGTCGACTTCGACGATGTCACCGTGACTGTGCGCAGCGGGGGACTTCCAAATCACTGGTACTTCGATGGCGTCAAGTTGATCCGGAACGACGTTCGGCGCCGAGACGCCACGGCGCCATAATCGACCGTGCCTGAGTGGGCCGTCGCCCAGGCCGACGTGCACTGGAGGTTCTCCGCCACAGTCTCGACGGCGGGCCTGGACTTCAGTGGTGCCTGAACGCTTTGCCCAACCGCTCGGGACGAGTACACGTGCTCGCTACATGACAGGCCTTTCGAAACCTGTCTGAGAGTCGATTATTGAACCGGCGGGGTCTGATGTCGCTGCGGCACCGCAGCGCAGCAGCCCTGTCTGGGGTGCCGTCCTCGACGCGCTGCGTCTCGTTTCTGAACGCCAGCGTGCCTGTCTCGTGCTCCACTACTACGAGGAACTGTCGATCGGGGAGGTCGCTGAGGCCATGCACATCTCGAAGAATTCGGTCAAGACCCATTGCCGCAGAAGATCGTGCATTCGATCGAAGAAGACCAGGCCCGCCGGAAGTGCGTCGGCGCATCGATATCGGCAGTAAGCGGTTCTCCGCGTCTGAGGGTTGGGTGATGGTTGGGTGATGGTTCGGGGTTGATCCCCAGGCGTGCCACAGGGGCTCTGCAAGTCTCAGCGATGTCGAAGTCGTTGAGTTGCAAGGAACCCCTGCTTGGAAACCAATGCTACGCGAATGTGCGCGCTGCTGGTCAGGTTGCCCGACATGAACGTGATCGGGTGTCAGCGACTGGCCGGACTGGATCCGCGAAGTCGAGTTCGTTGACTTGCCGGTGTTCGGGTGGCCGACCAGATTGGTGTGGCGCAAGCAACGCTGGCGTTGCACCACCTGTGGTCGTTGCTGGTGCGACGACGACCCAGATAGCGTCTCGACCCGCGGCGCGCTCACCACACGCGCGGCGCGTTGGTCAACCCAGATCGTCGACGTGCGCCGAGGCCAGCTGCTTGACGTTCTGCCTGGCAGGACTGCGCCGGAGCCGTGTCGATGGCTCGCCGCGCGACCAGCCGAGTGGAGAGATTGGACCGAGTGATCAGCACGATCGCCTCGTTGGTCTGCTGCGTGCCGGAGACCCGAAACAACAGGTGTAGTTCCCATGGAACGCAAAAGAAATGGTTCGTCAAACATACGCCCAGAGCAACCCCGGAACTCGCCGACGCATCGGCTGCTGAGATTGTCCGCGACTTCGCGGACGAGTCGAGGCCGCCCGAGGGCGTGATTATCTGGTCAAACGCGTCAAGAGAACAGCGTCGCGTTTGGTCTGGTCAACTTCCGACACCACCGCGTGCGTTGCCTGCTCTACGCCAGCAAACCCGACTGGACCCTGCTCAACACGATCCAACCCTGAAACTCGGAGAACCCAGTAAGCAGCACACTGGCCGCGCTCGTTGCCGTCGGCGTCATTGCGCCCACGGACGGACCACTCGGCCGATTCGTGCAACTCCCGGCGATGGAGTTAATCGAGACAGTTGTGCTCGTCGCGTACATCTTGATCTTCGGTGGGTTCATCCTCATGACCGTCAACTTCAACTTCGAGTCATCGAGTCGGCCGGGCACTCCCACGATGACTCATTGTCATCCTTGTCATCACCAGTGTCCCGATTCTCCTCCAAATGTTTCTGGCAGTCATCGGCTTGATCGGGGGGCGCTTCGTAACAACCGCCAAGCACAGGGCGGTCGACCGGCACTGGCGAACTCGATGACGGCCACTTTGCCTGCCCACTTGCTCTGGACGACTTCCTCTCCGTATAATCCTGACTAATCCGATCATAATTATCGGCTTTTCAAAGGGACAATCCATGAGCACCACCGAAACCAGCCCAGCCATCAACACCGTCAACATCGAAGCGGTCGCCGGACTGGCAGCAAAGATCCAAGAGAGCCCCGAGGTCGCATCTACGACCTGGAAGGCAGTGGTCAACTGGGAGCAAGGATTCCGTTCAACCGCATCGATCCGCGACTTCGCGCCGATCGGCTCGGATGAGCCAGCAGGACTCGGCGGAACCGACACAGCTCCCAACCCAGTCGAGCAGCTCCTGGCCGCTCTCGGCAACTGCCTCGCCGTTGGCTACGCCGCCAACGCCACCGCGGCAGGCGTAGCAATCAACGACCTGCGAATCGAACTCGAAGGAGACCTCGACCTCCACACCTTCTTGGGCCTCAACCCAGGCGGCAACGCCGGCTTTCAGGGCATCCGCGCCAAGGTCATCATCGATGCTGACGCTCCCGCCGAGACCATCGAAGAACTCCATCGGCTTGTCACCGGGACCTCACCGGTCGGACACACGCTTGCCCGCGCGGTCCCGATCCAGGTGGATCTCGCCTAACGCACCCTGTCGCCACAGACGCGGGCGATGGCCTCTTCGAGAATGTCGCGTTCAGCGGATCGATCTCACGAAAATCTCACGAGCCGCATGGTCAAACTCGCGGTGGTCGGTTCAACGAGGCTCATGGCCTGCGCTGGATCCAGCACGCAGCTGATCCACCAGTTTCGATTGGCGCGCACAACACAATCGAGCCAGCGACGAGGCGGAGGTGTCGCATCCAGCCCCGATGAGCAACTTGACCTGATCGCGAATCGCCTCGTCGGACAGGTTGCTGCGGTGAACGAGTGCGTCAAGGACGTCGCCCGCGTCGTCGCCCGTCAGCAGATGCGAACGCGAGGCAAAGACGGCTTCGTCGCTGATCGCGTCGAGCCCTGCGTGGTCGCGGCGCGATGGTCTCGGCACTGGAACCGTCCAAGGGTCGTCCGTTGTCGAAGTGGGCGCAGCGTTCATCATCGAATCTCCCATCAGTTGAGCAGGCGGGTCACACCCCTACAGACGTCCGAATGGTCGAATCGGGTGACAGCCAACGAACCCTGGTTCCTCATCAGAAGATGAGGGAGCGCAGCACCGCGGCACTAGATTTTGCCCACAATCGAGCTGTCAAGGGGAGCCATGCAGATCACAAGAACACATCGGCTCGTGGTGAGCCTGGCGCTTGTCGCACTGTCAGCCTGCGCCGGGGAGCCAAGCTCGTCAGAGAGTGGCGGTGACGATGGTTCGATCTCTGACACTGAGAACGATCTGTCCCTCAGCGAAGCCGAGTACGAGGGCGTCGGTGTGCTCCTCACGCAAGCCGGCGCAGCTTCGCCAGTCATGAGTAACTACCGTGATCTCGGAATCGAGACCGTGAGCAAGATGGGCAACGACTACTGCGCCTTAGTGCTGCGGTTCGGTGCCGATGACGCCACCCCGGCGTATCACCAATTGCTCGCCGAGCAAGCAGGCATCAGCGCCGCCAACATTGCGACGCTGGGACCAATCGCTGTGGGTGCCGCCGCATTCATGTGCGCGGACGACATCTCTGGCGCTCCCTGAGAATCAGCTGTACTCCGGCGGTGTTCGGCACACGACGAACGCTCCAGATTGGTTCGCCTGAGCCGACAAGCGACCAGATGCCGATCTACATCGAGCGGGCGGCGTTGTCGAACCGGGTGTACTGACCGAGGAAGACAAGACGCTTGGTGCCGATGGGGCCGGCGCGGTGTTTGGCGACGATGATTTCGGCGCTGCCCTTGTCGGGTGACTCAGGGTTGTAGACCTCGTCGCGATACAGGAACATCACGACGTCGGCGTCCTGCTCGAGTGAACCGGACTCGCGCAGGTCAGCGAGCATCGGGCGCTTGTCCGCACGGGATTCCAAGTTACGGCTGAGCTGGGAGAGCGCCACGATCGGCACTTCAAGCTCGCGGGCCAAAACCTTCAGGTTTCGGCTGATCTCTGACACTTCGAGCTGGCGGTTCTCCGACTTGCCCGAGCCGCTCATCAGCTGCAGGTAGTCGATGAGGATCAGCGCCAGGCCGCCGTGCTGCGCCTTGATACGGCGCGCCTTCGCCCGGATCTCCATGACGGTGACCTGCGGGTTGTCGTCGAGGAACAGCGGGACTTCGAGGCGACCGACGGCGAGGCCGATCTTTGACCAGTCGCTCTCGGTCAGCTTGCCGGTGCGCAGCTTGCCCGAATCGACCTTCGCTTCTGACGACAAGATTCTCTGCGTCAACTCGCTGTGGCCCATCTCGAGCGAGAACACAAGCGTCGGCTTGCCAGACGTCTTCGCGATATGCGTCGCCAAGCCCAGACCGAAGGCGGTCTTACCCATGGCAGGGCGGGACCCGACGATGTTCAAGGTGCTCGGCTGCAGACCCGACAGCAGTTCGTCAAGATCGTCGTAGCCAGTGGCAGCGCCCGTGATTGTGTCGCCACGCTCGAAGTTCTCTTCGAGTTGGTCCATGGCCTCGTTGAGCAACTCGTCGATCGGGCGGGTCGAGTCGACAACACGGTCCTCGGCAACCTCGAACATCTTCGACTCGGCCAAGTCGACGGCCTTCGTGACATCGTCGGGCTCACTGAACGCCAAGTCGGTGATCTCGCCAGCGGTGTGGATCAGCCGACGAAGCAGCGCCGTGTCCATCACGATGCGCGCGTAGTGCTCAGCACCAGATACCGACGGGGTGGCGTTCTGCAGCTCGTTCAGCCGCTCCATGCCGCCGAGATCATCGAGCATGTTGTGGCGACGCAACTCGTCGGCCACGGTGACCACGTCGACCGGGCCGGACGACGAATACAGCGACCGAATTGCGTCGAAAATGTGCTGGTGGGCAGGGCTATAAAAGTCTCTGACCTTGAGGCCAGCTTCGCCGACGACGCCGATCGCGTCACGCGACAGCAACAGCGCACCGAGCACCGATTCCTCGGCCTGCAGGTTGTGGGGAGGGACGCGACCCGAGCCGCCCTGCGGACGTGCAGACCCGCCGCCAGAGAACTGTCCGCCCTGGTACTCACGGTCGAGATCATTACTCATGTCATCGCCATTCTTCCTGAACAATCCTGTGTGGAGGTAGTAGCAGAACCCTGGGAATTGTCTGTGGATAACATCCCCTGGCCTGTGGATACCTGTGGGTACCGGTGGTCAGATCCGGGTGTGGATGGGCTGTGGAAAACACGAAAGGCGCGCCCCGCTCGAAAGCAGGACACGCCTTTCACGTGTCGAAACCGTGACGTTCTCCGAATCGGAGGACGTCGCGACATTCACCCGGCACAGGCCGGGTGACGACTCATTCGGCCGCGACGACCACAATGTTGATCGGGAACGACACATCGCTATGCAGCGAGGCCGTTGCCGTGTGGGCACCGACGGTCTTGATGTTGTCGACTTCGATCGACTTGCGGTCGATGACGATGTCGGTCTGAGCCTTCACCGCATCGGCGACGTCGGTAGCACTGATCGAACCGAAGAGCTTGCCTTCACTCGACGCCTTGGCCGTGATCGTGATCGTCTTTGGCACGAGCGAGCTGGCGATTGTGGTCGCTGCCTCGCGTGCTGTCTGATCCTTTTGGTCACGGGAGGCACGCATCTTTGCAGCCTGATCCAGGGCTCCGGGCGACGCCTTGAGAGCATGACCCTTCGGGAAGAGGAAGTTGCGGGCGTAGCCATCGGCGACCTCGACGATGTCGCCGCGCAGGCCGAGGCCTTCGACCTTGTTACGAAGAATGACGTTCATGTTGCTCAGGCCTCCATCTCGGTGCTTGCGACCGCGTCACCGCTGTCAACGGACTCATCGGCCGCGTCATCACCAGTGTCGGTGGTCTCTTCAGAATTGTTCTCCCTATTCTCACCGTCGTCGCGGCCACGGCCGCCACCACGATCGTCGCGATCACGACGACCGCCAGTGCGAGTCGAAGCGACACGCGTGGCGTAGGGCAGAAGCGCCATTTCGCGGGCGACCTTGATCGCGTTCGCGACTTCGCGCTGCTGCTGCAGGTCGTTGCCGGCGACGCGGCGGTTCTTGATCTTGGAGCGGTCGCTCATGAAGCGACGGAGCAGATCGACATCCTTGTAGTCGATGAACTCGACCTTGTCGATGATGAGGACGCTGGTCTTCTTTTTGAACTTGCGGGGGTTGGCGTCTCGCGCCGACCGGGCCTTGTTCTTCTTACTGGCCATAATGGTTACCTAGATATTCCTGACTGGAAGATGATCTTCGATTGAAAAAATGAGTGACATGGGGTCGGCGGGTCCAATGGTTTGAACCCAGCCGTGACTCAGGACGGATCAGAACGGCTCTTCTTCGCCGTAGACGGGATCTGGGGGAGCCGAGCGAGCTGCCCCGCCGCCTCCGCTGTTGCCGCCTCCGCTGTTGCCGCCACCATCGCTGTATCCGCCACCATCGGCGGAGTCACGGGAGATGCGCTCGACCTGTGCCTGCGCCCAGCGAAGGCTGGGGCCGAGGTCGTCTGCGATCACTTCGGTGATGTTGCGCTTCTCGCCTTCACGGGTGTCGTAGGAGCGCTGCTCCAAACGACCTGTGACCATGACGCGGTTGCCCTTGTGCAGGCTGGCTGCGGCATTTTCGCCGAGATCAGCCCAGGCGACCACGTTAAAGAACGAGACCTGCTCCTGCCATTCGCCATTCACCTGATATCGGCGATTGACCGCAAGCCCGAAGCTGGCAACACCACGGCCCCCGGTGGTGTATCGAAGTTCGGGATCCTTGGTGAGGTTCCCGACGAGTGTGACGGTGTTGTCCTGTGCCATTGATTTCCCCTTTGGCTATGAGCTGAGAATCAGACAGCGACGGCGGCGGCAGTAATGCCGCGACGCTCTGCTTCTTCGTCTGGCAAACGGATGAGCTTGTGGCGGACGATGTCGTCCGCGAGACGGAGCTGACGCTCCAAGTCGTCGAGTGCGCCAGGCGCAGCAACGAGCTGAGCAACCAGGTAATAGCCAGACGGCTTCTTGTTGATCGGGTAAGCGAATTGACGCTTGCCCCACCAGTCGATCTTGTCGTGCAGTGTTCCGCCGACCTTCTCGATCCCGTCGCTGATCGTCTTCATCCAGACCTGAGCCTTGGGGTCATCGATGTCTCCATCAATGATGACCATCATTTCGTACGCACGATTCATGCGGTGTATAGCTCCCTTCGGATCCCACATTCACGGTGTCCAGGCGTGAAGAGATGGGGAGCCCCGAACCAGAGTGGCTGTGGGGGCAGGGTATGTAATGGACCGCGCAATGCTACCGGACGTGGGGGAATCGCGTTCCCGCCGTACTTCCTGTCGCATTCCATGGTTCAACCATAGAGACGCGCTGTCACAGGGTTGAGGCAGCCGGACACGCCGCTGCTTCTGTTCCTTCGATCACTCTGGCGCTGACTCCTGGCTCGATGCCAACCGCTGCCAGGTCTCCTCGAAAGACTTCGATGGCGAGGTCGAACTCTGCACCCGCAGGAAATTGTTCGCACTGGCTGCTGTCATCGCTTTCGCACGGAGCCATGTCGGCCGTCGAGACCAGTGCGCCGCCGGGGGCGAACCAGCCAATCGACAGGGGCGTGACTGTCTGGAACATGTAGAACGATCCGTTGGTCGGTTGCTCAAACACGAAGGCCATGCCCGCAGCGGTGCCGAGGTCGGTCACACCCATCAGGCCCTGCCCGCGTTCCTCGGCCGAGTCGGCGAGCCACAAACAGACCTCGCAGGTCGTTCCATCGGCCTTGGTGATCTCGACGGTCACCGTGGTGAACCCCTCAGGCTGGACATCCGCCGTTTCAGAAACAGGTGCGGAAACAGGTGCGGAAACAGGTGCGGACACAGGTGATGGTGGAGCCGTGCCCACCGCGCTCTCTGGTGCCGTCACCGCTGTTTCGCCCTCGATATTTGATGCAACGGGGCCATTCGATGCAACGGGGTCATTCGATGCACACGCAGCCAGCGCAACAAACAGGGCGGCGCTGAGAGCGAGGCGCTTCACTTGCCGCCGACCGGGAGGATGCGCAGCAGGTGATTCCAACGGCACACGATGCAGGCCTCGACCACGTAGGCATTGGCGTCACTCGAACGGGCGTTGATCCGCCGCATCTGTTCGGCAGTCGACACGCAATGTCCCTGCGCCTGCAGACCGTGCCCGAAGACGTATGTGACCAGGCGCAACTCGGTCTCTTCGCAGATCGGACAGATCGTCTTGGTCGCGGTGCCGACGTTGCGTGCAGCCCGGATCAGCTCGGGATGCGCATCACAGACCGCTTCCTGGCGGAGCCGACCGCGCTTGACCTCAGCGATCAGCATGCGCCGCGCCAGGCGATGGTCGATAATGCCGCGAGCACCGCCGTCGGTCCCTCTGATCGCGCCCGCCGAGAAGCTCATCGAGACCGAGGATAGGTCGCGATCCCCACCCGTGTCGCTTGCAACGGGCACACTGGGGTCGTGGTCGCAAACATCAGCTATGGAACAGGGATCCCCACCGATACCGAACTGCGCCTGAGCGGCGACGTGAGCGGCGGCAAACGTGCCGTCGAACTGGGCGTGTCAGATGCGTACAACTCGATCGCATTCGCCGAGGCCGGTGCGAAGGCCATCGCCGTCGATCCTGACGCACATCGCATCGCCGAGATGCGTTCTCGCGCTGAGGCCGCTGAGGTCAGCGTGCAGTGCCATGCTGCCGATCTGGCCGATCTCGGTGAGATCACGTCCGCCACCATCGACGTCGTGTTGGCCTCCCACACCATCGAAAAGGTCGACGACCTCGGCCGTCTGCTGCGTCAGGTACACCGCATTCTCATCCCGAGCATGCCGTTCCTGATCTCACTCACGCACCCCTTTTCTGTTGTGTCCGATGTGGCCCCGTACGGCACGACCGCCCGCTCGATCAGCGACTGGTTTACCTCGCTGAACCGGGCCAACTTCCGTGTCGACCAGGTCCGCGAACTCGGCGACACCGGCCCCGTGCCGAGCACCCTCATCCTGCGTGCCCGCAAAGAAGGCAGCTGACCTGCGGGTTCCGCGCTGATGTCACGCCGAGCTGACCAAAGTGTGACACCGCCACCTCAACGTGTCGGCCAGATCGGTGCGAGACTGACGCGATGACCGAGGTACGCGAAACGCAGCTGCCAGGAGTCGGGGTACGCCACGAATTCGACACGGAGGCCGGCGATCACGTTGGCGTCGTCGTCCATCGCGATGGACGACGCGAGATCGTTGTCTACAACAACGACGACCCAGACGCCTGCTCGACAATGATCGACCTCTCGCCCAACGACACCCGCACGATGTCCGAACTGCTCGGCGCAAGCCAGGTGACTGAAGCAGTCAGTGCGGTGCAGCACAACATCGATGGGCTGGCCATCGAATGGATCCAGCTGACATCCAAGTCCTCGGCGGTTGATGCAACGATCATGGACGGTCAATACCGCACCCGAACCGGCGCCTCGATCGTGGCGGTGATGCGCGGTGACCAATCGATGCCAGCACCCGAACCGTCGTTCAGATTCGCCAACGGCGACACCGTCGTCGCTGTCGGCACCGTCGACGGCCTCGTCACGCTGCGCAACCTGCTGTCCGCCTGAACACGCACTTCTTCATGCCCGCCCTGATTGCTAGCGGTAGCAACGAAGCCGCTCTTGCGTTCGTCGAGATCGGCGCCGTCGTACTCGGCCTCGCGCTGCTCGCTCGGCTCGCCGGCCGCCTCGGTATTACCGCCGTGCCGCTCTACCTCATTGCCGGGCTGGCCCTGGGCGAAGGCGGGCTCGTCCAGCTTGACGTCGCCGAAGACTTCATCTCGATCGTCGCCGAGATCGGCGTGCTGCTCCTGCTTTTCACCCTCGGCCTCGAGTACTCCGATATCGAGTTACGCAGCGGGCTCCGCACTGGCGTCTTGCCGGGCATCGTCGACATGTTGCTCAATGGACTCCCCGGCGTGGCAGCGGGCCTGTTGCTCGGCTGGTCACCGCTGGCTGCGGTGCTCCTCGGTGGCGCCACGTGGGTCTCATCATCGGGTGTCGTGTCAAAAGTGTTGAGCGACCTCCACCGACTTGGCTTCCGCGAGACCCCGGCAATCCTCAATCTGCTCGTGATCGAAGACCTTGCGATGGCCGTGTACCTGCCAGTGGTCGCGGCGCTCATCGTCGGCGGCACGGTGCTTGCGACGCTGACGAGTGTCGCGATTGCCCTGGTCGTGGTCACCGTCATCCTGCTGTCGGCCCTGTTCTACGGACGCAAGCTCAGCGACCTACTGATCGGCGGGTCTGATGAGGCGCTCCTGCTCGCCGTCTTCGGTGTGACCTTGCTGGTTGCCGGCGTCGCCCAGCAGCTCGAAGTGTCCGGGGCCATCGGTGCGTTCCTCGTCGGATTGGCCCTGTCGGGTCAGGCTGAGGAACGAGCGATACAGCTCATCACGCCGCTGCGCGATCTCTTCGCAGCGATCTTCTTTCTGTTCTTCTCGTTCCAGGTTGACCCCGCAAAACTGCTCGACGCACTTCTGCCAGCATTCGGGCTCGCTATCGTCACCGCCTTCACCAAGATGTTGACCGGCTGGTTCGCTGCGAAGCGCGTCGGCGCAGCTCAGAAGGGTCGCTTGCGGGCCGGAGCAACGTTGATCGCCCGTGGGGAGTTCTCCATCGTGATCGCTGCGTTGGGCGCCGGACTGATCGACGGACCCGAGCTGGGCGCACTCGTTGCCGGCTACGTCCTGGTCACCGCGATCATGGGACCGCTCGTTGCCAAGTACGCCGACAACATCAAACTCCCCACCCGTAAAAAGCTGCAACCAGCCCCGGCTTAAACCATCACCTCGCCATCACCTCGCCATCACCTCGCCATCACACTGATATCTGCTTGGTCTTGTCACACCGAGGTCAGCTTGGTTTCAAGCGGTGAGTGCAACGATCTTCTCGTTCCACATTTCTAGCGGAGTTCTAAACTCGTGGCGTGCTCGGGGCCGGCCGTTGAGCTCGCGGGCGACCTCATCGAGACGTTCTTGACTATGAACCGACAAGTCGGTGCCTTTCGGAAAGTACTGACGTAACAGTCCGTTGGTGTTCTCGTTGCTGCCCCGCTGCCAAGGAGCATGCGGATCACAAAAGTAGACGTCAACATCAGTCGCGATCTTGAACAACACATGGTCAGCCATCTCAACGCCTTGATCCCACGTCAACGACAACATCGACTGCTCAGGCAAAGTAAGGACCGACACAGCCAACGCTTTGGCAAGAGTCGCTGCTTTACGATCCGCCAACGCGACCAACTGCACATAGCCCGTGGTCCGCTCAACAAGCGTCGCGATCTGAGAACCGTTCCGGGCACCAACGATCAAGTCGCCTTCCCAATGACCCGGGACCAGCCGGCCAGCGACCTCTTCAGGCCGGTCATGAATCGACACCATTGCAATGATCTTCGAACCCGTCTCACGTGCTGTTCCCGGTCGCGGTTGACGCGCCGGGCGCTGAGACCGCAAATACTTCTGCAGCTCGGCTCTGAGCCCGCCGCGACCATGCACATAAATCGCTCGATAAATCGTTTCTGCAGACACACGCATTGCCTCATCATCAGGGAACTCGACCCGCAGCCTCGCACTGATCTGTGTTGGTGACCACGACCGCTCCAACCAACAGGTCACCACATCTGCAAGATCGATGTTTCCAGCAAACTTGAACTGCTTCGGCCGCTTCGCACGCTCACAAGTCGCCCGTTCCGCTGCCACAGCCCGATACTCCCTGACCCCACCGTTCCGGGCGACTTCACGACTGATCGTTGACGGAGAACACCCCACCCGCCGACCAATCTCGGCTTGGGACAAACCCTCGACCAGACCACGCGAGATCACCTCACGATCATCAACAGACAACCGGCCACGACCACGACACACCTCAAACAGTTCCACCGTCACATCGTTCATGATCCGCGACACCGTCTGACGACTCACCCCAAACTCGTCACACAAAACCTTCGTCGACTCGCCTAACCGCCGACGCGTCTTCAACTCCCGACGCATCTCCAACGGCAACGGCCAACGCTGACTCCAACGACCAGACCCCACAACAACACCCCATCTCACTCAGGCGTTGCACTCACCCTCTGAAACCAAGCAGACCTCGGTGTGACAGGACCCACCGATTGGGGCGACCTTCCGGCGTCGATCTGACGAGGCGATGCCGAGGTGGAGCGGCCACGTCGGCGCCGGCTTAGCTGAGGGCGATCAACGCACCGCCGACAACGGCAACAGCGACCGCCGCTGCGTGCTGGCGAGTGACGCGCTCCTTGAGCACGAGTGCGCCAGCCACGACTCCGAAACCAGCCGACGTCTCGCGCAGCCCGGCCACCAGCCCGAGGGGCGTCGTTCGCGCTGCGATCATCACGAGCAGGTATGCGCCAGCAGAAGCTGCTCCACCGAGGAGGAGCTTCAGTGGCGAACGTCGCACCGCGGCGATCATCGTCGTCGGCGAGCGCCGGGTCACCAGGATCATCATGCCGAAGGCAACGGCATGCAGTTGGAACAGCGCAGCGATGTAACGGATCGAGTCATCACCGGCACGAACACCGGCACCATCTGACAACGTGTACAACGCGATCATCAGCCCGGTGAGAAGTGCCCAGGCAACGCCGTTGGGCACGTGGCGAATCCCGATCAGCCCAAGGCTCGCCACCACCAGCGCAATGCCGATGAAGCCCACGGGTGACACCACATCGTCGAGCAAGATGATGCTGCCCACCATGACGATGAGTGGAGCCGTGCCGCGCGCTATTGGGTAGGCGGCAGCCAGGTCTATCCGGTCGTAGGCGCCGGCCAACGCGTAGCCATACGCCACGTGGAGGAGCGCGGATGTGGCGAGCCACGGCAGGGCCGCACGCTCGGGCAGCCCGATGAAGATGCTGACCGGGACGCCCAGTAGGGCGCCGCTCGTGACGATTGCCCAGGTGCTGACCAGCCGGTCGGCACTCTGCTTGACCACGAGATTCCAAGTGGCGTGCAGCGCTGCCGCGCTGAGCACCAGGAAGAAGGCGCCAACCGTCATGACGAGGTGCGCTCGTGAACATCTCGGGGTTCATTCATCTCGGTACTTGGGGGTCTTTCATCTCCGTGGAGGATTGCACGTCAGCGTTCTGACCGCTCATGCTGGCTGGCGCTGCACCGAGAACCTGAGTATTCAACAAGCCTTCACCTGGGCGTCGCCTGATCGACTTGTCTAGACAACCTGACACCGCCACGCTCTGGCTGTGTCTTTCCCCACCGTCCTGAGCGCAGATACGACGTCGACCGATCCTCGCCACATCGAGCGCCGAACTGAACTGCTCGCTCGTGCCAACGCTGACGATGTCCGTGAGGTTGCCGAGCGGTGCATCTTGAGTCTGGGGGAGCCAATCATGATCACGCCACCTGAAATCGGCATCGTGATGCTGCAGGTGCGCGAGCCGGTGGTGCGCGAACGCTTTCATCTCGGAGAGGTCGTTGTGACCCGAGCCGATGTCGAACTTGGCGGCCACCGTGGATGGAGCATGCGGCAGGGCACCGATCGGATGACCACGCTGGCCGCCGCTATCTGCGATGCAGCGGCACGGGGCGGCGGTGACCTTGGGGTTCATGTCGAGCATCTCTGCGACGCGACCGCAGCCGAGCTGGAACACAGCGAATCCCGACTCGTTGGTTCCTTGCAACCGACCGTCGTCGAGTTCGAGGAGCTCGACTAATGGGCTCGTCAATCAACGCTTTGATTCCTGCGGCGATTCCCGGGTCGACACTTGCAGCTGCCCGACTTGCCGGAAACGAGTCACTCGCTGTGTTCCGGGCGCTGCTCGCTGCAGCAGCCCGACCTGGCAAGCCGGTCGCCTTGGATGCCGACCTCATCGAAACGCTTCCAGCAGCACTCCTTGCGCCCCTCGCGCTCGTTGATCTCGACCACGTCATCGCCGTGCTCGGCGACGACGTCGCAGAGGCCGGCTGGGCGTCGTTGATTGCTGCAGCCACCGACGCTCGACTCACTGATGTGCTCGGCGAGGCTGACGTGGTGATCGCCCGCCGCTCACCAACCGCAGAAGAAATTGGTGCGCTCCGAACCGGATCAGCGTTGCTTCCTGAAGCCGGCGCGCGTCTGTTTATTGCCTGTCATGCCGTGACCACGCTGGGACCCACGACAGAACAATCCAAATCCGGCTCGATTCGATTTCGAGTCTCAGGCCCGGGTGCGTCGACGCCACGAGTCGTCGAGATCGCTGGCGTCTGCAGCGATCTCCCGGCTGCCATCGCAGCCGCCAACAGCGCCTTTCCGGCAGGGATCGACGTGTGGTTCATTGACGACGCCGGCACCGTCGTCGCGATACCCCGGAGCTCGTTGATTATTCCCGATGCATCGAGCGAGGGTGGGCACTGACGTGGGCTACGCAGCTGCACGAGGTGGCCTGGAGGCAATTGCTGCCGCAGAGGACCTTGTCCGTGATGCACGCGACCTGGCCGGCAGCCCGTGGCTTGAGCTTGACCAACTGATCGACCGGCAGCGGTTGGCCGTCGATCGTGTTATGGGCGAGGGCGGGTTGTGGGACCCGCTCCTGGCCGCCAGGGCGCTCCAGCAAGCGGAGGGCGACACGATCGAGGCGTCGCATTTGCTCAGGTCCTATCGAGCGACGATGCCTCGATTTGCGTATTCGCATGCCGTCGACATGGACAACGCGCAGGTCCTGCGTCGCATTGTCCCGGCGTTCCGCAATCCGCCTGGCCCGCAACTGCTCGGTCGGACCACCGACTACACGGGACGGCTGCTCGATCGAACTGATGATGACGTCGCACGTGAACGTGCCGAGAAGCGTGCATCTGAATCGGTCCTCCTCGGCACTCGTGAATCGGACACCGACGAACTCCAGCAGCGGATACCGGTGGCGACGTCCCGTGACACCCCGACGCTTGGCGGCCTCGGGGATCGGCGTCATCGACGCCTTCTCGACGTGCTGCGCGACATGGATCTGCTGGTCGATCGTCGTCGGAGCGATGACCCCGAGCCGGTCGACATCACACGTTCTGCCACGAGGCCGCCTGCCCCTCGATCGGCCGTGCTTGCGACGATGGCGCGGGCCGAGACCGGGGCGCTCGTGAACCTCTGGTACCGGAACATTCTCGGCCCAGACGGCTACATCCACGAAGTGACGCTTGGCGAAGTCCGCCATGCCGAAGTTCCGGTCACCGTGACCCATCCGCACACCGGTGGTCCAATCGACATCGGAGTCGTTCGGGTGACGGAGGTCGAGGCGATCGAGGACCTTGACGGAGCGGATGAGGAGCGCACACGTTTCGACGTGGGCTACGGGCTGTGCTTCGGCCACAACGAGAAGAAAGCGATTGCTATGGCGAACCTCGACATTGCCTGCCACCGCGATCGTCGCGGAACTGGTGACGAAGCTGGTGACGGAGCAGGAGCTTCTGAGCTTGAACAATCGATTCTGATGACCACTGACGGGCTCGATGCGTCGGGGTTCCTCGAGCACCTGAAGCTGCCCCACTACGTGACGTTTCGGTCGATGATCGATCGGAAGATGGCCATGCGATCTGCAGCCAACGCAGACGATCTGGGCAAACGTGCGACCGATGCTCCTGTGTCGGTCGATCCACGAGAAGGAGATTGCGCATGAGTTCCACACTGGCTGATCTGGTGAGGGCGCCGGTCGATCCGGGGATCCTCGATGAGCACGCCAAACGTGAGGTGCGTCGAGCGATCCTTACCGCCGTTTGCGTTCCGGGCTATCAGGTTCCGTTCGGATCGCGCGAGATGCCGGTCGCACGCGGATGGGGCTCTGGTGGCCTGCAAATCACGCTCGCCATCGTCGGTGTGGACGACATTGTCAAGGTGATTGATCAGGGTGATGACGAGGGCGTCAATGCTGTCAATCTCCGACGGCTCGTGACCAATACGACCGGCGCTGTTGAGACAACCGAAGTCGACGAGGCCACGGTGATCCAGACCCGTCACCGGATTCCTGAAGATCCTCTGAGCGCTGATCAGACGCTGGTCCTCCAGGTGCCGGTGCCCGAACCGTTGCGTGGCGTTGAGCGAAACATGGCCGCGTTGGCCCAGATGCATGCTGAAGCCGACTACGCCCGCATGTGGGTCAGCCTCTACGAGGACAAGGTGCGCAACGGCGTGATCACGAAGAGCACCGGGTACCCGTGTCTTGTCGGTGGTCGCTACGTCATTGCGACCACGCCGATTCCTCGTTGGGACATTCCGCGGCTTCACCAGGCGCCATTTCTGTCGCTGTTCGGTGCCGGCCGCGAGCGCAAGATCTATGCCATCCCGCCAGATACCGACGTCGAACCGCTGACGTTCGACGACGTTCCTTTCGAAGTGGAACGGACTCCCGGGGCGAGCTGCTCGCTCTGCCAAGCCACCGAGGCCTACCTCGTGGAGATTCCGCCATCGAGCATCGGGGCTGCCGATGGTCGGTGGATCTGCAGCGACACGGCCTGGTGTCGTCGTCGCCGATCCGAGGACAACCAGTCATGACATCTCTTGCAATTGCCAAATGCGCCGTGACCGATCACACCACGACTGAGCATCCGAGTGCATCGGGTCCAGGCCAGACGGTGCTTCGAGTCGAACGGTTGGGCAAGATCTTTGGTGACCAGAATCCGGCCGCCGTTGCACACACCGGGCCCGATGCCGGTACCGAGAAAAGCCCCGACGGCAACTCTGTTGTTGCTGCGTGGGACGTGAGCTTCGACGTTGCTGCGGGCGAGGCGTTTGGCGTGATCGGCGAGTCCGGATCGGGCAAGTCGACCGTGATGCGAGCGATCGCCGGCGATCACTCGTCGACCGCTGGGTCGGTTTGGATGCAGCGACGCGATGGTTCGACCGTCGACCTCCTGACGATGACTGCCTCAGAACGTCGGGCGCTGCGCGTCGACGAGCTCTCCGTCGTGTACCAGGACGCAGCAGAGGGGCTCGACCTCGGCGTGACTGCAGGCGGCAACATCGCCGACCGGCTCACCGCGGCTGGCTGGCGCAACTTCGGCCAGATCCGCGAGCGGGCCGCCGAGCTGCTCGGCCGAACAGAGGTGCCGCTCGAACGCATGGATGACCTCGTGCGAACGTTCTCTGGTGGCATGCGCCAGCGTGTGCAGCTGGCACGAGCTCTCGCCAACCGGCCGCCGATCGTGCTGCTCGACGAACCAACGACGGGGCTCGATGCGTCGGTCGCAGCCGGGGTCCTCGACCTGATTCGCAGCCTGCTCGAAGAACTCGGCATTGCTGCTGTGGTCGTCTCGCACGACTTCGCGGTGATCGAGATGCTGACGACCCGCTGCATGGTGATGCAACACGGCCGCGTCGTCGAACAGGGCCTCACCGATCAGCTCTTCGAAGACCCGCAGGCCCCGTACACCCAACGCCTCGTGGCTGCGGCCCGAGCATGAGGGAGACAACCATGACCCCATCGTCGAACGACGTGGCGACCCCGACACAGGCCACCGTCGAGATAGAGATGACCAAGAACCAGCTATCCGACGAGAGCTCGGCCGTGCTGTCGGTTCGGGGGTTGCACAAGCATTTCGTGCTGCACAACGTCGACGGCCGACGGGTCGAAAGCCTCAATGGGATCGATCTCGATGTTCGAGCCGGAGAGCACATCGCGCTTGCTGGATCGAGTGGCGCAGGAAAATCGACATTGCTGAAATGCATCTACCGGACCTATTTGCCGTCGGCCGGCACGGTGACGCTGCGGTCGCCGATTGGCCCGGTCGAGCTGACCGGCCTCGCAGACGCCAAGCTCGCCGCGATTCGTGGTCGCGAGTTCGGGTATGTGTCGCAGTTCCTTCGCGCCGAACCTCGCCGCGGTGCGCTCGACATCGTTGCCCGAGCAGGAATAGCGCGCGGCATGGACAAAGAGACGGCAACCGAAGCTGCTGCCGTCTCGCTGCGCCGTCTGCATCTCGATGAGTCGCTGTGGGACGTGTTTGCCTCGGTTCTGTCCGGTGGCGAAAAGCAACGCGTCAACCTCGCTGCCGGCACGATTTCACCGCCTCAGTTGTTGCTGCTCGATGAGCCTGTGTCGGCACTCGATCCCGCCAACCGAGAAGCTGCACTCGCTTTGATCGCCGATCTCACTGCCACCGGTGTTGCCGTGCTCGCAGTCTTCCACGACCTCGATGCCATGGACCGCCTGGCCTCGCGAGTCGTCGTGATGCGCGCAGGCCGCATCATTGAATCGGGCCCGCCCGACCAAGTTCTTCACCACCTCGAAGGAGTCGCCCGATGACCATTTTGACCGAAACCGGAGCCCAGCGAACCGCCGACAGCGTCGGTCGGGGCGTCGACGTGACGTTGACCAACGTGCGCCTCGTCCTTGACGACCGCGTCGTCGATGACGCAACAATCGTTGTCCGTGATGGCTTCATCGAGGCGGCAGGTCGGATTGATCATGCCCCACCTGATGCAATCGACGGGCACGGGTTGTTCTGCCTCCCCGGCCTGATTGATACGCACTCCGACGGGTTTGAAAAAGAGCTCCGTCCCCGCCCGAATGTGGTGCTGCCTGTCGACTTCGCTTTGCGTTCGTTCGAGTCACGGGTGCGCGGAGCCGGAGTCACGACGGTGTTCCACGGCGTCGGCTTCGAGAACGGTTCGAAGTACGACCGATCGGTGGCGCAGGCACACGAGCTGTGTAACGCGATCACCGAGCGACGAGCGCAGGCTGACGCACGAGTCGATCACCACATCCTCTACCGCCTCGATGTACGCGATTCCGAAGGGCTCGAGGCGCTTGATGCGCGCCTTCGCGATCGGCACGGCGACCTCCTGATCGATGATGTGCCGCTCGTGTCTGCCGAAGATCACACGCCGGGCGTCGGTCAGTACACCGACCGCTCGTACTACGAGCGCTACGTCGCTGGAACAAAGGGCCTTGCTCCTGAGGAGGCCAAGGCGTACATCGACCAAATCGTGGCCGACCGCGACGACAAGCTCGACAATGTCGACCGTGCGTTCTCCTGGTTGGCGCAACGCGCCCATGCCGGGATGATTCGGTTGATGGGTCACGATCCGACGTCGTCAGAGGAAATCGATGCCGCCGTCGAGCGCTCGGTCTCAATCGCAGAGTTCCCGACCACGGTCGAAGCCGCGCGGCGCGCTCGCGAGCGGGGGATGCGGACGGTGTCAGGAGCACCGAATGTGGTGCGCGGCGGGAGTCACTCGGGCAACGTGAGTGCCTCGGAGCTCATTGCAATGAGACTGTGTGACGGACTCTCGTCTGACTACATGCCAACCACGCTGCTCGGTGCGGTCGGGGTCCTCGTCGCTGACGGCGTATGTGGCCTTCCAACTGCGGTCGGCCTCGTCACATCTGGCCCCGCTGATACGGTTGGGCTTCGCGACCGGGGGCGATTGCAGCCCGGCCAGCGAGGCGATCTCGTTCTCGTTGCCTTTGATGAGCGATTGCCGACGGTGCATTTGGTCATTGCGGCCAACGACCGCATTGCGCCAACCCCGATCGGATCACCTCAGTGACCGCCGAACGCACCCTCAGCGCCGCCGCCGTCGCTGCGTGGCGACGTCAGGGGTTCCTCCATCTGCCCGACTTGCTTGGCAGAGATGTCCGCGAGCGTCTCAGCCGGTGGGCTGACGAGATCGCTGCGTCTGACGATGAGCGCCTTCTCCAGCATCATGAGATGACAGACAACGGACCGGTGCTCGCACGCAGCGAGCACTTCGCGACCGTTCACCCAGAACTCGGACCGCTGGTGTGCGACGGTCCAATCGTTCACGCTGGGGGAGAATTGCTCGGCGAGCCGATCGTGCTGTACAAGGAAAAGATCAACCACAAGCTTCCAGGCGGCGCCGGTTTTGCGCCGCACCAGGACGCCACGGCCTACCGATTCGTCAGCACGCACCTCACCTGCATGGTCGCGATCGACGACTCGACAATCGAGAACGGATGCCTTGAGGCCGTTGCCGGGCAACATCACGAACTGTTCATCGACGACGGCGACGGCTGCCTGCCCCCGTCAATAGAACGTGCGCTTGAGTGGAAGCCGATTGAGATGCATGCGGGCGACGTGCTGTGGTTCCACAGCCGCACACCGCACCGCAGCGGGGCCAACACGTCGCATCGTGCCCGGCGTGCGCTGTTCCTGACGTACAACGCTTCCGCCGAAGGCGACCTGCGCAGCGCCTACTACACCGACAAGATCGAACAACTCCACAATCGAGCGAGTAGTGAGCGGGCGCGGGTCAGCACCATCGGCCACTTTCTCGGGAGAGCAGTCGCCGACGGGGCCTCACTCGGGGACGCGAGTAGCAACGCAATGAGCAACCAAGGGAGTCCCATCACCATGACTGACGAAGTTGACATCCCTGACCAGGTCCACTGCGATCAGGCCGACGTCGGTGCAGGGTCGGTGCCCTGGATGCTCTTGCGGACGGCAGCCGACGTGGCCGATGCGATCATCGATTTGTATGAGCGCAAGGGTGCGAGCAACTACGACGAGGCTGTCACCCAGCTCTCCCATGCACTGCAATGCGGTGACCATGCACTGGACCGAGGAGCGACGACCGAAACGATCGTCGCCGCGTTCCTCCACGACATCGGGCACCTTCTCGTCGACGAACACGACGGGCACGGCGATTTCTTGGTTCGCGACTTGCATCACGAAGACGTTGGTGCGCGATTCCTTGCCAACTGGTTTGGTCCGTCGATCACCGAACCCATTCGTTTGCATGTGCCGGCCAAGCGTTATCTCTGCGCGATCGATCCCGCGTATCACAACGGGCTGTCGCTCGCGTCGGTACGGAGCCTCGAGGTGCAGGGAGGTCCGATGAGTAATGACGAGGTCGAGGAGTTTCGGGCAGCAGAGGGATCTGACACTGCTGTCGAACTGCGGCAGTGGGACGACGTGGCCAAGGTCGCCGATGCGTCGACGTCGTCACTCGATTCTTTTCGCACGCTCATCGAATCAGTCGTGAGGATTTCGGCGTCTACGAGCTGATCCGCCCGACGGTCGTCGCGCTTCCTGCGGGGGTCTGCTCGGCAACCATGTCACCGCTGCAGACTCCTATGGTGTGATTCGTGGAGTCGTCTCACCTGCGCGCGAAATCCTCGGTTCCTCGATACGTCGCGATTGCTGACGAATTGGAGATCCGTTGGATCGGGCTCGCCCCGAACTCGCTGATCGAAAGTGAGACACAGATTGCTGCGCGCTTTGCCGTCAACCGCCAGACGGCACGCGAGGTGCTGAAAGAACTCGAGCGACGCAACACCGTCCGAAGGATTGTTGGACGGGGCACGTTCACTGCACTCAAACTTGACTATCCGATCGAGCGCGGCAGACCGCCGAGCTTTCGTCGCGTCGTCACTGACGCCGGCCACCGCCATGACATCGTGTCCGCGTCAGTGAGGTGGCGCAGACGGACCGCTTCACGTCCGAGAGCCCTGCTGTCTGAGCGGGTCGTTGCCGTCGAGGGTCTGGTGGCAGCGTTCGCCACGGACGTCTTCGTTGAGGCAGTCGGAGAGCAAGTGGCTGATGCAGTCCGCTCCGGGGCCTCCATTTTTGACACATTGCAGTCGCTGGGCGTTGTGCCATGGCGCAGACGAGTCGCTGTGTCGCTTGCACAACCTGCCCGTTCCGTTGCAGCACAGCTCGGCTACGCATCGGCGCCGCCACCGACGTGGAACATTCGCAGCGAGACGGTGGATGCTGCGACCGGTCATGAGCTGCACCAGTCCGACACGTGGATGCGCAGCGATGTGTTCAATGTTGGGATCACACTCGACTTCCCACTCGATCAAAATGACTGAAACGCACGGTCTGCTGCGGTAACAGGGGCGAGCGGACATTGTTCGCATCATCGCCGCCCCAGGTCTACACGGCGGCAACCTTGCGTTCAATCTGGTTGTCTAGACAATGACCCGTGAACAACATCGTCATCCCAACCCACCGTCGCCGGCTGGCTCGTGCCACAGCCGGCCTCGCAACTATTGCCCTCCTTGCTGCTTGTGGCAGCGACGAGCCAGCATCGCAGGCAGCCGCAGAGCCTGCCGAAGCAGCGTCCCAAGCTGAGGCAGAGCCAACGGAGGCGACAGACGCAGCCGACGGCCAGACAACCGCATCGAGTGAAACCACCGAGGCTCCGGCTGACAGCAGCAGCCGCCCTGCTGACTGGCCGACCACGCTGTCCTTCGGCGCCGTGCCCGCCGAGAATGCGTCGAGCCTCGAAGCCGACTTCGCCACCACCAAGGCGATCCTCGAAGCCGAACTCGGCCTTGACGAGATCGATTTCTTCCAGGCCACCGACTACGCCGGCGTGATCGAAGGCATGATTGCCAACCGTATTGACGTCGCTCAATTTGGCGGCTTCTCCTACGTCATCGCGACGAGTAACGGCGCAGATATCAGCGTTGCTGGCGTGATGACTGACGGGCCCGACATCGAGCCGGGCTACCGCAGCTACGGGATTACCCAGGCGGGTAACGCCGAGATCAACTCGATTAATGACTTCGCAGGCAAAATTGTCTGCTTCGTCGATCCGGGCTCCACCTCTGGCTTCCTGTTCCCCTCCGAAGGGCTCCTGGCTGCGGGCATCGACCCGTCCGAGACGTCGACCGAGATCAACCCGACTTTCGCTGGTGGACACGACGCATCGGCCATTTCTGTCGCCAACGGTGACTGCGACGCAGGCTTCGCCTACGACTCGATGGTGACGTCGCAGCTCGTCGAGAGCGGCGACATCTCTGGTGTGATCGACACTGTCGAGGACGAGACCGTCAATGAAGCGGACGCCAACTTGAAGATCGTGTGGAAGAGCCAGACGATTGCCGGTGCACCGATGGCAATCAGCAACGCTTTGCCCGCCGACTTCATCGCAGCCTTTCAGGAAGTCGTGACAACCAAGGTCAACGCTGACTGGGCGATCGCTCACGGTTACTGCTCCGGCACCGTCGAAGAGAACGACTGCTCGTTCTCTGACGAGGACGGCACCTGGGGC
>Ga0208413_1000756_pt1 | contig 22820 bp, 29 predicted proteins | sample AntAceMetag02UKD_FD_184761 | JGI IMG/M metagenome (GOLD analysis project Ga0208413, IMG submission 184761) | Saline lake microbial communities from Ace Lake, Antarctica - Antarctic Ace Lake Metagenome 02UKD (SPAdes) (version 2) | ecosystem: Environmental > Aquatic > Non-marine Saline and...
CTCAATTGAGAGAGCCCGGTATGCAACGTAGATACGCTCTAGGGATTCCCCAACAGCGCAATCTCCTGTACCTGGACCAACAGCGACCAGTCCACGCTCGACGGGACATTCACCAATATCGCCTGCGGAAAGGTCCATAGAGATATCTCCAGAACTATCTGCTGCGCTTAGGTCATTGTCTTTGCCAGCAATAGCAACGAGCAAGTTCTCAAGTGTAGCTTCGGCAAAAGCTGTATTGAGATTAACCTGCATGCCCTGCTTGTATAGCTTAGCAACGTCGAGAAGCTGGTCAACCTGGACCTCACCAAAATCGGGCTGGAATTGAATTTCCAAACCATTCATGGTGTATCCTACGTTTCTGAATGAAACATCATCCTGAAGGGTAGTCTTGTAAGACTCCCCATCAACGTAGGCTGGCAAGTCTACTTCCGTCAACTCTCCGTCTTCGTAAGCAAACAGGGCTGCTGCACCAACAATAATGTTAGCGTTTGAACCACGTGTATATGCCATATTTTTTCACCTCTTCTTTCATTAAAGTAGTAGGCGCGTTTCCTCGATATAATTATACCACTTGTTTTTTAATATAATTATTTTAAGGCTTATGCCACATATACTCTAAAATAATTTTATTTGCTGCGTAAGTTCTTGCTGTTCCAAAGTCTATGATGTCTCTTGACTCTTCTAGGTGGAATATTTTCATTTCATAAAAATAAGGCAAAAAGAAGTCCTGTTCTCCAAAAGATACGACTGCAGTCTCTTTAGAATTTTCTATAACAAAGTCTTCTTTTTCTGTTGCAGACATTCCGGAGGTATATCGATCTAGCCTTGTCTTAATCTCAGATGGCAACACTAACTCTGTTTTTGATTCAGCAGAATACTTTTCCTTTATCCAATAGTTAAGGTCTTCCGTTGAATCACTACCGTTATCTAGTATATCCTGAACAGCTTGAGTTGTTTCAATTAATGCCTCAATACCGCCAGCAGTTTTATAAAAGTAATAAAGAAGTTGCTCTACGCGACAATGTGGGAACGGAGTTCTTCTAAGCCTAAACATCCTGTCGTAAACTGCAAAAACTTCATCGGCAGAATCTGGAAACTCTTCTGTCAATGTGTCAATGCTAGTAGGTTGTGTGGGAAAAAACTTCATAGCGCCAGAAAAGTATGTAGATAGCTCTTCCGGTATCTTTTCTGCCAGGTAGTTGTTAATAAACACTGGTGGATAGTGTACTGCCATTATCTAGCACCCCCTGCTGAAATCCATCGATAGCCTATGTCGTACCCCTTAGCCCTTCCACCGGCTTTTGCTCTTGGAAGGTTTTGCTTAAACTGTATTGGATTACGAAGAATGTCTGAGATTCCCGTAGTCTCTAAAAATGATTGCCTCCAGTAAGAATTAAAAAACATGTCTACCGTTTCCTGAAAACCTCCATTTGTAGAGCTTCCTCCTGGACTGCTGACCGACACTGGTCCTTTTGTGAACACCTGCTGTCCATCATCTTCAAATGAAAGGACGTTAGCGGCTTTTGGCCTTATCACTACCGGGATTCCGTCTTCCATGATTCTTGCCTTATCATAAAAAGGTACGCTAGAGCCAGCCCGAACCGATGAAGACTGGCTAAAAGTTGACTTAAAGGTTAGCCCTCCGCCAGCAACAAAATACTCTAAGTTAAAAAGTCTTGCAGATGGGTTTCCAACCTCACTCCATTCGTAGATGTGGTGCAAGACTGAGGGGTTTGCTCTGGCGTTAGCGTCTATAAATTGCTCAAGTATTTCTGAAGTTTTTTCTCCAATGGTTTTAAGAAGCTCTGTCTTTCCATCTTGAGCACCCTCTAAGAATCCTATAGAGTATTTCATGATTGAGTCCATTTCTTTCATGAACTGATTGGTATTTACTTTTAACTCTATCAAACGTCTACCCCCTGATTCTCTGATCTCTTTAGAATTACCCTATAGTACTCCACCTTGCCAAATGGCCCAATGTGCGGAGTAACGGTTGCAACTTCAAATATGGTAGACTGGTTTTTGCGTATGCCAGAACTTTCTACGTATAGGTCTTGACAGCTTCTATCCTTTACATTGCTAATAACAATGTTTGTCATAGCCTTACCTCTGTCTTCCCCTGTAAACCTAATGTCCTCTTTAAATCTTCCAATAAGCATAGACTCAATAGATATGTCTACGTTTGGGGTTAGCTCTTCTTTAAACCTAGAACCAGCTGGACCAAGACTACAGACAATAGTTCTGTCCTTCATCCATCTTTTTGACACATTGCCATAAGCACCCTGAGAGACTTCGGGGTAAAAGATGTCTGCTTGCAGTGGGTAGAGTGGGTCTTTAGATCCGCAATCCATTATAAGACTCCAAGCCTTGTAATAGACTTAGCATAATTAGATAAGATTTTGTCTACTACCAGATTCCCCGTTCCCTCGAAGACACGATTGTCAAAACCAATTTTAAACTGATCAGTTTGATAAGATTTCATATAGCGCTCGGCATACTCTAGTTTTCCACAAGCAATATCTTCTGTAAGAAGCTCTGCCGCTCTAACAATCTCTCCAGGAATTTTGGGGTATCCGACTGCTAGCAGTATTCTATAGTCAAAAGTTCTAGGAAATCCTCGATAGGAATACTTCATATCTAAAATATCTGATACGCCTGTTGGCATAATAAGCTGTGCAGATTCTAGCCTGTTAATTCTATCTTCATAAACTTCAACAACGGCTGTCCTGTCCTGGGTTACCTTATAGGCGGTACTATAGCTTGCAGGGTCGTTCGCATCAAAAAGCAAAACGTTGTTCTCATATAGCTTAATAACTTTTCTAGCATTTACCCATAATGGTATGTAATCTGTCCCCAGTCCGGTTGTTTCCAAAACATGCTTCTTGTAGTAAAAACCTTCCACTATTACCGAATCTATAATAGCCCTTGCTAGCTCTTCACTTTTCAGATACTCTGAAATTCCTGTTGCTGTCGTGGCCTTTGTTGTTGGGTCAACGTATGGACGAACTACATCAATATAGTGGTCTTCGCTATCGACATTTACAATATAAGATCCATCATACTCTGATGGCATTGAAATCGTTACTTTTGAGCCAGAGGTTGATGTAACCGTTCCGGTTGTTATTGAGTGATCCGCCATGTCTGTGATAGTGTAATTATATCCAGTAGATGCACCGGATACAGATATAAGTGCATCTGTCTGATATGACGGTATCCTCAATAATTCCATACTATTTTCCGTACTCTCTTGCTACTTCTTCTGGAGTTGCGGTTCTAACGTGACTACGAGTTAGCCACTTTTCCGCATCCTTCTCTTTTACAATATTAAAGCCTTTTTCAACTTTTCCAATACCTTGCCAAACAACATTCTTTGTAGAATAGATAGCAACGGTTGGTTCTTTTGTTGATTTCTTAACTGTTTCTTTTTGAGTAGACTTTTTGATTGCTGATTTATCTGTGATTCCTATAGCGCCTGTCTCAATTTGACCCACTGACTTCATTCCCCCACCATCCGTTTTCTTAACAGAAGATTTAGCGGTAATGATTTCCGAGGACTTTTCCTGATCATTATTTTCTGACATGTTTAACTCCTCCTATGCCTATATATATTATAACAGAATAAATAAAAGGGCAAGAGCCGAAGCCCCTGCCCTTTTATTATTATTAATTTATGGTTTAGGCATCTGCCTCTGCATCGGCGTAAGCCACTGCGTCTTCTTCTTCCCACTGGATGCCAAAGCGGACGAATACGGTGTATTCAATTGTGTCCTTTTTAGCAACATATTCGCGGTTTACGGTAATGTCTCTTTGGAAACCCCATACACGGTTAGCTGGGAATGTCAAGTCGACATAACCTGCTGGGTAGTAGGGAACTTCCTGAACGTCAATACCGAGAACACGGGTGCTGCGAGCAGTCCCCAGTGTCTGAGCCTGTCCGTCAAGGTATGCCTGACGGTTACGCTCTGTACCCGCTGGAGTACCAGCGAATGCCTCAGCAATTGCGTCTGCAAGAGTACCATTGTTCTTAACAATGCCCTGGAATGCATCAGTGCCCGCGTAGAACTTAAGGTTGTTCTTAAGTGCACGGTACTTGCGAGGCATTGAAAGGAGTAGTCCTTGCATAACCTCTGTAGTCCAAGCGTTGTCAGTAATGGTAGCAACGTACTCGTGTCCGTCGCCTGTCTTTACCCTGTTAACAAACCCGTCCATGATGGACAAGAAGTTACCAGTGGCACCGTCACCATTAATCGCTAGGTCTTCGATGTCATTCGCAAAAGCGTTTGTCATCAAACGAACCAAGTGATCTTCTAGGGCTGCACCTTCGACGTTGTCTTCTAGTGCCTCAGCGCTGACTTCCCAGTCAAGACGGATCTTCTTTGTAGTAAGTTCCACCTTTGAAAAGGTTGCGCCAGAGTTGGTGTAGTCACCAATACCCTGTGATGCCGCACGAATAACACGCTCACCCACGTTAACTTTTTCAAGTTCCATGGTGTTTGCACGCATAGTTACGCGACGACCGTCTTTGGCGAGAACAGTACCATCCCACACGTAGTCAATAAAACGACGCGCTTGTTCCGGACGCAAGATACCACTTGCTGCATCTCCTGATGGATTTACAGCATTTGGACCCGTTGTCACACCAAAGCTAGCGGTAGGAATGTTTCCTAGTGTGTCTGCACCAGGACTAGATACTCCGCCAATTCCACCTGAAGCGAATGCACCCTCAGCGTTATAGCGCCCTGAGTCATCACCTGCGGTGTCTGGATTATTTTTTTGAATCTCTTCCGACATATTGTCACCTCCTAAGTGATTTTATCTGCTTAATTAAATAAGTCGGTTGCTTTGAGGAAACGACCGCCCCATAGGGATTTTTCAACCTTTGTTTCAGGTTGATCCTGTACGATCTCGCCTAGATCGCCAGATTTGCGGAAAGCAGTGTCTTGCTCTACAGCGTCGACCCTCTTTCCAAACTCATTAAACTGGCCCCTTGTTTCAGAAATCTCATGCTTGGCTGCAGAGACTTCTTCGGATACTCCAGTAATTGATTTCTTTAGTGCGTCCACTTCGGCATGTAATGCTTTTACAGTGTCTGCTAGATCGCTAAAGGCTGATGTAATTGTGTCTTTGATTTCAGAAACTGCATCTACAGTTACCTCATCAGACCTTGATACCCCTGCCTCTGCTTCTGGAGTATCAGCCTTTTCGACCTCTACTTCAGCGGCGTCAGACTTTTCAACGTCTACGTCAACAGTATCAGCCTTTTCAGCTTCTACTTCTTCCGTTTCGGCATTCTCTTCAGTAACCTCTTCGGATACTTCTTCGACTACCTCTTCAGTTTTGGCATCTGCCTCTGGAGCGACCTCATCTGATTTTTCTACAACCTCTTCGAGGTTAGTGGTTTCATCAGTCATAGGACTTACCTCCTTTGTCATCTTAATTGTATTAATGCCTTTAGCACTATCAACCAAGAACTTTATCATGTCTGTTTTTTCTGCATCAGATTTTTCTACAAACCCAATGTTTTTCATCTGAGTTCCGGATACAGGGTGAGCTTCTGATTCATTATCGGATAACATTACCAACCCTGAGTCTGAATCCCAGAAAACATTTTCTAAATCAGCTACGCCATCTCCCTTAAGAACTTCTACGTCGTTTACTTTTTCAATAGACAAAATGTTAGCAAACTGATTTGCGGGGGAGTCAACTAAAGAAAGCTCTACCAGATCATATTTTTTAATAATACGAATTTGACTACCCCCCTTTTCGTCATAAGCATCGTCCCACTTAAGCATCTTACCACCAATTGAGAATCCTGTAAGGGTTCCGTCTAGAACCTTTTCCCAAGTATCTTGAGCACCTTTAGAAATGTAAGCAGAAACATAAACACCATTGTAAAACTTTTTAGTTTCTACATCAAAATATTTATCTTGCTTAAAAGAAATCATTCTTCCAACAGCAACTGGCTGGTGCATTTCTCTAATATTTTTCCTAAATTTTGAAAAAGCCTCAAAAGAAGCCTCTGAGGTAACAATATCGTTTTGCTTATCTACTGCATCTGTTGTTGCAAAACCAGAGACAAGTCTACGCTCTTTGTCTACTTTTGAAAATGGCATGGAAAGATGTATGTCGTTTCCGTCTAGTTTTGTATCTGATTTGTCGATATTAAACATTTTGCAAACTCCGATCCATTATTAAGTAATCTGCAAGAGAAAAAATTCTAGAGATGTCGTCTGCAAAAAGTCCTGCGGATGCAATTTTAATTTTTTGAGAAACACCAAATTCTCCATTACGCAAAAATCTTGCAGAGTGCATCTCGCAGTAAAGGGTTTTAGTTCCGTTTCTGCGTTTTAAATTTAGGAAACCGTCTACGGTGCATTTTGATATAGTCATACTAGCTCCATTATATACTCTTTTTTATAAAAATGTTATAAAAGATAAATATTTTTTTATTCTGAGGCGTTTCCTTCGCCACTTGGATTTCTCCCAGTCAGCGTTGCTGGCCCATCAGACTGATTGTTTGTACGCTCAGAGTCTCTCTGTCGATTCTGTGCAGTATTTGCTCTCATATCTGTTGCTTGACGAGGCGTCATTTCGAATGGGTCGTCTCCATCTGGTCTTTGTGGAAGTCCTAGCTGTTGCCTTGCTTCATTTGGTGTCATTACTTGTGTCTTTACGTACCGCTCCAAAATTTGAGACTGAGCAATTTCATCAGTCAGAGTCAGCTCATTAAACTTAAATTCTAGAATGTCTGTTTTTTCTTTGATCATTTGGTTGATCATTTTTTCTAGATTCTTTTGAGCTGGTCTCGCAACTTGCTCTTTAAATGTTCTGTCTTGTGCTAATGCAGATGCAATTGACCCCGAGTCACCGCCACCAATTTTAGACAAGGGTACCTGATGGGCAACAAGGATATCGTCACGATTCTGTGTTCTATACTCTTTAAAGGAAGCCTCTTGCACACCGCTTTCAATTGGCTCCATCTTAAACTCTACCTTGTTGCCATCGGAATCTCCTGGTAATGGAATATAAAGAGTTCTGTGTGACTGGCCCTTAAGGCTTGTTTGTAGGAAACGAAACATCTTGTCTTCTGCGTCTGGAGAAAGCTTCGCACCTTTAAGGGTTACAACATATCTGGGGACTGCCTTGTTGCCAAAGTAATCAATGTTATATTGTGAGGCTAGTTGATCTCCATGCAAAGATGAAATGGCAGACATAATGTCTGGAATTCCATAAAAGGTATTTAACGGTGAGTACTCTTTATATTGAATAATTTCATTTGGACGAGAATCAGTGGTAATAGGGTTTTGATTCTTTGCCCCAAAATTTCTAAAGTATACGACCTTATTTCCAATTATTTGAACGTACCCGTCACGCAGTCTGCGCACACGCATTGTTGTTGATGGAATATGTCCAATGTAGCCAATTTCACCTTTAGTAGTTCTTCCAATTTCTAGATATCCGTTTCCTGTTGCCTGAACGTCTGTGTAAAACTTCATTAGTGTATGAGTAAAGGATTCTTCGTTATTAAGATTTTCGATCCAATCACGCATCTCAATCTTAGCTCTTTCAATTCTATTACGAGCTCTTTTTACTACCTCTCGGTCTTCGTTGTTTTCAAGCTTAAGCATTGTTCTTTCTGATATTTGAAAGTCATATCCTAGTCCAACAATATTCTCTACCTTTGCATCAATTGCAGCGTGGTTAGCAAAAGATGTGTCGTAATAGTTTGCAAGCTCATAAAGGTTCCAAGGAGGAGTAATGACATCAAACATGCCATATCCATTACGAAATACATCTCCAGGATTAATCTCTTTAGATTGTGAAATGTCCATGCCTGTTTGATTTGCACGGGCACTTCTAATGTATGCATCACTAGGTGGCATATCTAAAGCTTTTGCTATTCTAGTAGAACGACGCTTAAAGTTATTGTCAAGGTTGTTGTAGGATTTTAAAGAATCCCAGCTTTTATCAAAAGGATCTTGTCTTTTAAAGCTATCGTCTTGTTCGGTCAGTTCGTCAAGACTTGCTCCAATATTCCACTCTTGTGACATTAGCCCTCATCCCCATGCTGTTGTAAACTTTGCTTGGCAGCAATGATTGCTCCAATGTCATTCATGTTTGGAAGCAAGCCATTTTTCATTCTGTCAAGCTGCTCACTGTGGTCTTCTTCAGAAATCTTTTTCATGTTAGAGTAGAACTTTGCAGAGCCTTCTGGCTGCCCCCAATACTTGGCGGCATCTTCGAGTTCTTTGATTCTTACACCGTCTCCCCTTACGGACTCAATAGACAAAGCGTTACCACTTCCATCTGTAAAAGCCTTACCATTTGGCTTATGCCAGACGTAGGTTCCAAAGTTAGAAAAGTTTTCTTCTACTACACGCATTTTTGTTTCACCAATTTGACCAGGAAACTTTGGTTTTGATTGTTTCATAACCACTAGTATACCATATTATGCAGAGTCTAGTATCTGCCTGGTCCACCGCACATCCTTAAATGTACTATACCTATAGTTGTTTAGCCTTAAGATTGCTTCATCCTGAACCACAATTCTGTCTGTACCAGTATATTGTTTGTAAATTTTACCGGGGTCTAGGACAGTTTGCTCTGCCTGATTAAGGAATAGCGCTGCTTGCCAGATAGAGGACTCACCCTCAACGCTGTCTTTCCATGTCTTCCAGAACTCCCACTCAAGCGGATTGTCTGGCTCTGACCTAATGGCATACCATTTACGAAAGGAAAACCTCTGGGCTTCATCTTGTTGTGTGATTTGATAATAAGAAATGTTATTGACAAGAAGAGGATTTGTAATTCTAAAAGCCCCGGCAAACTGAGAAAAGTCTAGCGGATCTTGGAATGAAAGGCCTAACATTACCCAAGACCTTGGATTAACTGATGCTTTGTTTACCGATCTTCCATCAATGTTATAAATTACTGTTGGATCTACTTGTCCTGTATCATTATTAATTGCAAATATATATCCACGCTCAGAATTAGACGACTCCCTTACAAGGTAAAACTTTATGACCTTGCCCTTATCTTCAATTTCAAAAATTTGTGCTGGAGCTTCTGGGAATAGCTGTTCGTCATAACGGAAGGCTATTTGCATTGCACTGACTTTAAAGAATGAGTTAAATTTTTTGTTTATTGGTACAGAAATTCCTAAACTGTTTGATGTGGAGAAATTTCCTCTAAGCTTGATGCCACTTTTTGCAGTCATATATAGATATGGAGTGCTCCCCTTATAAGTACTAAATGGACTTACTGACTTGTAGTCGTAGTAGCTGCCAACTTTTCTGTATGGATATATTTCTGCCCCTAGCCTCGTACCAATCCTTGTAGGGGAAAATCCAAAAGCTTGTGACGAAAGTTGTAACGATCTAACTTTAAGTGGATTGGAAATAATACCAGGGACACTCATCTCAATGCTAATACTTATAGACAAACTTTTAAAGTTTATTCCGGGTGGAGGATAAATTATTGTGTCATCTGCCACCTCGTATTTTGAATTCAGCCACTCATCTGATTGTGGATATACCACTCCGTCTTTTGATAGTGGAACGACATTAGTAAAGCTTGAGTATGTTGTGTTTGCCCCACTTGCCGTATACTGAAAAGTTACGTATGTTTTTATCATTGAATTAGTTGTGTCATAATTGCTACCGCTAAATCTTTCAAATCTTGGGTAGTCTAAGTTTAGCTGTAGGAAATCAAACTGAAATTTTTTCTTATTGCTTGCATCAGCAACATACTTTCCAAAATAGCTAAGTGGTAAGTAGTCTTCCCAGTAGGAATCTACGCCAATATCTAAGATGTACTTTCCTAGCTCAACCTTTGGTAGAAGGGTGTATGTTGCAAGGTGAGACTCTGCATTTTCTACTGAGAAGTCATACGGATCTCCGCCATCCAACGACAACAACCAGGAATCTGTGTATGCGGTGCCACCGTCGTAAAGTATTTCACTAGCATAATAGTCAAAAACATTTTCGTAGTCTGTTGGCACTCCTCTATCAGAAAACAAAGACTCTATCTTTTTTAAGTTTCTTTCGGTAGAAAACCCAACTCTATATATTTTACCCTGAAAGGTATTTGTAAGTGCTGAGCTACCCCCCACAAAAACTTTAATTCCCTGTCTATTTCCAAAAAAAGATGAAACCATTTGTCCTAAATATGTCGTAAATCTTGGCAGGTGCAACCCAACTAAGAATAAATCATTTTCGATAGGCTGATAAGAGTAGTAGAGCAATTTTTCTTCTGTTGCTCCACTACGAACCTTGTAGCTTAGTGTGTAGGTAACAATATAGTCAACTATAGGATCTGTTTGTTTTTCAAGTGCTATGGTTAGCTTTGCGCCCTTACTTTCGTTTACAAGTTCAAAAAGTATTTGCTTGTCTGGGCTAAGAGCTTCTATTTCAAAAATTCCATAAAAACATTTTGTATCATCCAAAAGAATATTTAGATTATCAAAAAGAATATGGCCTTCTGTAGATTCCCATTCAGAATTTGGCTTTAGCGATATGAACTTGTTTCCAGTAATGCCCTGGGCAGCTTCGCTATCAAGGTACCACTCTTGATTAGTTTTATTACTAAAAGTCAAAGTCGGCAATGAATAGCTTGGTAAAGATAGCTGTTGCTCTTCTGGTATAAGGTTTTCTATTAGACCATTCCTCCATCTTCCAACCTTTGGGTATGAGTAATTCTTTGCAGCATTACTAAACGAATTATCTATAAATACCGAGTTTGCAGTGGTAGAGCCCTGAATGTTTGTTGGAATATCTACACCCTGGCCGTACACCCATCTTCTTTTTGCTACAATTGCTGGCACTTCATATGGGTATATTCCAGCACAGTCTAGCTGAATCAGCGGTACATCTTCGTAAGCATAAAAGCCTAACCAGTCCTGATCATTACCAAGCTCATCAAACTTTTCAGGGAAGCTTAACAAGTTTTCGTCTATAATAAAAGACAAAACCTCTTCTCCATTAAGAACTAAGCTTGCGGCTTTTGAAGACACTCTTACGTCCAAAAGCATTGGCCTGTTCCATTCACCAACGTAATGAGAAGCAAGAGTTTCTCCCACACGTAACTTTAAGAATGGTCCGTCAACATAAACTCCATCCTCTGATGCTATTGGTCCAAAGATTTTTCTTGACACAATTGAGTTAGATTGAATGTTTGCCCAAAACTCGAAGGTAAAACTTTTGTACTGACCAGATTGATTCATAAAACCAAAACCAGGTAATATCAAAGATGGTCTGTTAGTATTTGGAAATATTACGGTACTGTTAAAGGCTCCATAGACTAGCGGTAGTCCAGAGTTTTTTGCAAACAGTTCATTGTTTCTAGAAAGATAGTACCCATTGGCTCCATCAAGTCCATAGGGTAAAGCCTCTACTCCTTTTGAGTCAATGTTGATATTAGATGGTAGGTCTTGTGGAGTTACCCCCAAAGATTCTAGGTGAAATTCTTCTGCCCATTGTCCAACGTTTATTCCGTTAACGGCAAATTCATATGGAACAACATATGGGTCTTCTGGATCCAAAACATAAGAAACCTCAATTATAAACTTTAAGTCTTTAAAACTTTCGGGTAAAGAAAATGTTTGAGATACAAACGCCCATTGCCTTTGAACTGGTACTGACGAACTTCTAATAAGTTCAAAGTCTTCTAAGGTATCTGGATCTGTATACTCATACCCCAGCCTAATGCTTACCGTTCTATCGTAAGTAAAAAAGTATGCCCCAATGGCAAAAGATCCTAAGTCAGCGTTAATATCTGATGGCTGAATAAGCCCTGGACTTTTTAAAGAAATTGTACCAGAATTTGCAGTAGATTCAATCATTCCACTGGTATAAGATTCTCTAAATGGTGACCTTGTAGGATCTTCTGAAAACGGTGCTCCAGATTTTGCATTTACGGCGGTTGCACCAGAAATGGTCCAGTTTGCTAAATTTTGATTTTCAGGGGTAATCAGTGCAATGTAGTCAGTAGTATCGTCAAGTGCCCAAAGTGATAGTGGCTGCTCTGAAAATACTTTAGTTGCATAAAGATTAAGGGATGTTGTCATGTATTCTCCTACCTAATTTTAACACAAATGGTGCTATGTATATACACGATATCTAACAATAACTATCCCCGAAGCGCCGCTGGCACCTGCCCTAACAAAAGAGTTTTGTCCGTAAAAACCAGAACCTCCTCCGGAACCTGTTCTAGCTGCTCCAGCAGTAGGGGAGTCTTGTCTAAGGTCCTCGTCACCTCCAGAACCTCTTGGCCCCTTTCCCCCTCCGCCGATGCCACCGCTGCCGCCACGAGATTCCCATCTTCCACCAGAGCCACCACCACCACCAGCATAATGTCCAGACGATCCAGTCCCAGTTGCCGAAGCCCAGGCCGAAAGATTAGTTCCAGGTCCTCCGGTAAAATTTGAACCATTTCCTGCTGATCCACCCGCACCACCAGCGTTACCAGCATATCCTCCAGAACCTCTGGTGAATCCATTTCCAGAAGATCCACCCTGGTTTCCTCCTCTACCACCCGGGGCGACTATTCCATTAAATGAGGAACCCGCACCAGAAGTTGAACTAGAGATATAAACCCTTCTTGGGGGGTGTGGGTCTCTTCCGGAGTTTCCCCGACCACCGCCACCTATAGAAATAGAATAGTTGCCGGCTTCAAGGAAGTCTTCTCCTTGAACAACTGCACCACCGCCACCGCCGATACCACTTCCACCTGGGTCACTGAGTGCGCCTCCGCCTCCACCACCACCAACTACTATGTATTCAACTGTTCCACGGGTGACCATTGTAAAGGTTCCGTTGCCAATAAAGGTGTGATACCTATATCCAGCGGCATTGGTAATAACTCCACCAGTACCCTGAATTTCAACAAAGCCCTTGTTATTTCCTCTAAATCTCAAAGATATTGGCAGGGGCATTATTGATCACCAAATACCTTAAAATAAGAGGTATTTTTTATAACATTAAGCATAAACCTATTATATCATTATAATAGTTTAAGAATACAAGAACTAGCTATGTGCTAGAAAACTACTCGGCAGGAATAGCTTCCCAGGAAGTAGTTTCTTCATTCCAGGTATATGGTTCACCATCTTCAGGGTATGGAACTGGTGCTTCATATGAATAAATAGATTCATTAAGAATCCAAGAGTCAAATGGTTGTGGTGGAATAAATGCATCAAGATCTTCACGATACAAATACCCGATACCCGCATAATTTCCACGGTAAAGCTGTCACTACATTCCCCCCAAAAGAAAAGGACTAAGTGGTTCTGGTATAGATCGATTTACCCAGTCAGATCCATCGTACAGCAAAGCTTCTCCATTTGCGGGGGAAGATAAAACTGTATCCGTCAAACCATCTAAAGTAGTAGCTGGAGTTTCATTAATCCATTTGCTTGTAGCATTATCATAAACTAAAGAGTTTCCATCAGCCAGCCCAGTAAGGTCCACGTCTGACAAAACAGAAAGTGAGGCGTATGCTCCAGGATTACCAATTTCTACCCATTGTGAAGAATCTCCATCAGTATAATAAATATACGCCTTACCAGTAGCAGAGTCAAACCAGGTATCTCCGTTTTCTGGTGTGGCTGGAGCTGTTTCAGATACTTCAAACTTTCCACCGGCTTCGCCAGGTGTCCAGGTAAGAGTACCGCTATCATAAATAAGAGCATTACCGTCAGCAAGTCCTGTTACGTCAACATCATCTAAGCTAGAAAGCTCTGTAGATATGTCGGTCCATGCAACATCGTAGTCTGTGTCGGAAGCTTTTGATAGGACTTGTCCTGTTGTGCCGCCAGCCTCCATAGTTTCTAGATTGTCAACATACTGTTTTGTTGCTGCGTGTAGGTCGGAAGTAGGGTCATTGGGAAGTGTTAAATCGCCAGTCATTGTGTCGCCAGATTTTGCAACCTTTTCACCAATAGACGTTGTTATTGTTGTAACAAAATCTTCGTCATCACCGATCGCGGCTGCAAGTTCGTTAAGAGTATCCAGTAGTGCTGGAGCGCCGTCAACAAGATCCGAAACAGCTGTGTCGATTCTATCCTTGACCGTGTTTCCTGTTGTGCCATCTACCGTAGCGTCGCCAATTAGATCGTCTGTATATGTGTTGGCATTTGACTCTGCGGTATTTGCTTTGGATGTGGCATCTGCCGATGCCGTAGAGATGGCGTCTGCCTCCGCTTGATCTACATATTGCTTAGTGGCTGCATGAAGGTTTGACGTTGGGTCATTAGCTAGAGTTAGATCTCCGGTCATTGTGTCGCCAGTTACATCTACCTTGCCATCTAAGGATGTAGCAATATTCGTAAAGAAGTCTGGATCGTCGTTGATCGCAGCTGCAATTTCGTTGAGGGTATTAAGAAGATCTGGAGCACCATCTACAAGATTAGATATAGCATTATTAATAGCTGTTGTTACATCTGACTCATTAGAAAAATAATCCAAAAGATTCCAGGTAGATGTACCGTTACCAATTTTAAATCTGTTGTTTTCTAATTCAAATCCAATTTCTCCAGCACCAAGAATTGGGTTAGCGTCGACCCATTGAGTAGACGTACCTCTGCGTTGCTGCATTCTGGTTAACATGTTATAATTCCATTTCCAATCCCAATAATATTATATCATGATCCATCAGACAATTCTCCGCCATCGATGACATCAATAAAGCCAAGGATGTGGTTAATGTCTTCTTCGGTATCTACTAAGATATCATTACCATTAACTGTGGCGGTAGCCCCTTGAACAATAAGACCGTTTTTGATCTTAAAGTCTTTACTATCTGTAGTCAAGAACTACCACCCCCTTTTAAATAAGTAATGTACCAGCTGCGGTAACTGTCGTGTTGCTGTTAACAGTTGTCACTCTAATTCTAACATCTGTACCCGAAATATCTGCAGATACGGAAGCCAAAGAACCGTTTGTAGAAACAATCCCATACTCAGTAATTGAAATGTTGTCGGATGTATCTAGGGTAATTAAAACCTTAGACATTTCTGTGTGTGCACCAGAAGATGCTTTTACAAAAAACTCTGCTGACCGATAGGATGCTTTTGCAAAGCTAATTGCTGTTGCAGTACCAGCAGTTGCAACAACTCCGGTTGCGGCAACTGATTTTGCTACGCTATTAAGAGAGATTGATGGAAGAGCGAGCTCTCCAGTCATTGTATCTCCAGATTTTGCTACCTTTGTTCCAATGTTGGTTGAAACGGTTGTGGCAAAACTTGGGTCGTCCCCCAGCGCTGCAGCAAGTTCGTTAAGTGTGTCTAGCGTTTCTGGAGAAGAATCTACAAGATTTGACACAGCTGTATCTGTATAAGAGTTTGCATTTGACTCTGCCGTAGCCGCAGCCCCTGCTGTATCATAAGCTGCTGCTGTGGCACTAAGCGCTCTGGCATCTGTGAAGTAAAGGTTTCCAGTTCCTTCATTCAGGTCATCGGTATCTGAGTCTGCCACACCGTTTTCTGCGGTAATGACTAGTCCAGAGCCATCTCCAGTAATAGAAATATTTGTCTTGGTAGAACTAGTTAGTAATGCTGCAGCATCCGCTTTTGCCCTTGATTCAGTATAATAAAGGTTATTCGAACCCTCATCTAAAGCATCTGTGTTGCTGCCATCGGTAATTACGTTTTCACCATTTACTGTGGCAGTCGTTCCCTCAACTACTAGACCATTCTTGATCCTAAAGTTTTTATCTACTGTTGCCATTGCTATCTCCTTGTTTATGCCTTAAGTCCAACACGAGCAAATCGTACTGTAACTGGCGTAATCGAGGGATTTGGAGTACATCTTAATTTAAGCTCCCCGCCCTCTACTGAGACATCCATGGTTCCAATATCCCCATCGTTGTCCATAATCCCATATTCAGAAACATTTATATTTTCCTGATCTAGGAGTATGCTAAATTCGGTGGCATAAAATTTATTATCTCCACCAGTAGTCTTTGAAATCGAAACTAAATATTTTATAATACGCCATTCCGAAGAATCGAAAGAATCAATAACTGTTTCGTTTTCGATACCAGTAATAACATTTTCGTTGTTACCAAAGCTACCTAGGTCTTCTGCCTGTGCAACAAGGGTATCGATAAGATCCTGAAAGTCTTGCCCGTTTGGCCTATCACCAGTTTCGAAGCGTGTCTTTAGGTAGTTAATGTCAACTCTTGCCATATATCAATTATAACATTATTTGTTTAATTAAGTCTTAAAGAATCCAGTTGTTTCCACCAATTATAGCAATTCCTACTGGTGCTGGATTGTTGGCGTTATAGGTTGCAAGATTAATACTTGTAAGCCTTATTCTAAAAGGGAGTATAGACTCTACCTTGGCTTTCGGAGGAAACTCTTTAATTTTTACTTTATTAAAATTTGTTTGCTTTACAGATTTTGCCTGTAAGTAGCCTATGTCTGTTAGCTTTACTTTAGCCATTAAGACTGCTCGCTTGGACCTGTAACGTCTTCTATCACTATCATTGATCCCTGAACAACTGTCCAGACTCTAGTTGCATCTGTAAGCTGAATATCAAAAAGATCTTCTGTTTCTAAAGATTCTGTTTGTGCTGATGTTAAGGATACCGTAAACTCTCCATCATCGTCATCTATGGTTGCTTCTGGAATTAGTGAGGTGACTATTGAGCCTAACCTAGTAATATCCATGTCAATAGTCCAGTCTGGAACATTAATTGGTTGCCGAGCATCGTCAGTTACATATACCCGAAAAGAGGCCGTATCGCCTCTTACAATTGTCCAAGTTACCTGTGGTGGCTGGCTGCCAACGGTATATCCTCTAGTGGCCATAATAATTCATTATACCATTAATTAGCATACATAAGTAGATATTTTTCTGGATCAACATTTTCTTCATTTACAATAACTTCAAAATGTAGATGTGGTCCTGTTGATGTTCCGGTATTCCCCACTAGGCCGAGGATTGTTCCGGCTTCCACAATGTTCCCAACCATAATGTTCTGAGGTACAGAATTTATTTTAAGATGTGCATAAACGGTTCTCCAATATTGAGTTTCTGTATTTATCATTACTATGTGATCAACATAAACATGTACCCCAAAGCCACCACCATCAGATACCCTTGACACGATTCCATCTAGAGATGCATAAACAGGCTCTCCACTACCTGGAGTAAAATCAATGCCTCGGTGGTCAGCTGAGCATCGCTTACAGGGTTGCTTGCGATATCCGTAATCGCTAGATATTTCTTTGATGTCTGTTGGCCAAGTCATTTCTGGAACAATAACGCTTGTCCTGTTCATGTAAGAAGCGGGGGAGACGGTAGAAGTAACTGGAAAAGATCTAACATATGACAGCAAGCTATCGCTGACCAAGTCTTCTTGCTCAATTTCAAACTCATCGGCTACCGCTGGTGAACCAATTAAAAATAATAAGCTAACAATAAAAAAACTAATTACGTATTTTGAATAAAACATCCATCTAGCTTAACAGGTTTTATTGGATATGTCAAATAGATACTATGCGGGAATGATGTTACCCGAAGCAACCCACTCGTCTACTCCTCGTTTACGAAGAGAAACTTCTACGTATCTTTCAAAAAGTCTTCCGGCATTCCTAACCGTTACCCCAGATGCGCCAGCAATATTTAGAGTTTGATTACTTGCGGCATAAACATTAACAATGCTTCCAATTGGAAATGCCACAGAGGCGTTGGCTGGTACGGTAACGGTTGCCGTAGAGGCATTATTGACAGCAACTACCTTGTTTAGATCGCTTAACTGCAGGCTGTAGCTTCCTGTTTGAAGATTTTCCTGAACATAGTTTCTCGTATTTGCTTCTGCAATTGTCAAATATGTAAACGGAACTAGGGATAGCTGTGTATCTATAAATGTTTTTGTGTAAAAGTTTGCATCAACTGTTTCTTTTTTGTAATATCGTACATCACCAATAGTAGCAAACTCATCACTTACTAAAAATGTTCTCCAAGACTTCCATGAACCAGCATAAAAAAATCTCCACCATGTTCTATTCAAAGTATTTGTAGAGCTTCCGCTTTCATCTGCACCTATAACCTGATATTGCTGAAATACTATACCTCCGTCGTTTACAACTTTTAGTAATCCAGAGTATGGGGAAGGATAGTTTGAGCCAGATGCTGCAAATGAGTTTGTTGTTTGAACATAAAATCCAGTCTCTGTGTATGGTGATTCGTTTAGGTTGGCAGAGTTAGGAATATTGTTTGGGTCGCGAGATAGCTTGCTTAATTCTAAAAATCCCAAGTGTCCAGCAAGAGAATCTGCGGGTATCGTACTTGGGGTGCTTGTATTTGAACCATAGTGATAAAGCCTAAAAGCTGTTTGAATATCTGCATTATCTGTGATGCTTGGAATTATTGTGTTGTATGCAGCGGATGGACCGCCAATGTTTTCGGACATTATGAAGATCCTCCAGTCAATAAGTCTGTTACGTCATTTGGTGGTACAACCAAAATTGAAAGATGAACGATAACATTTTTGTTATCGATTTTCTGCATAGATGTTCCATTAAACTCTGAGGCATAAAAGGTGAGTGGAAGTTTAAAGTCGTTATCTGCTGGATCTAGAAAAATATCACTTACCTTAACTGAAACAGCCGCTGGGAAATGTGTGTCTGGGATTAGTGGGTTTATTTCTGAGTTGAGCTCGTAATTACTCAATGTTGCTTGAACGCTAAATATAAACTTAGAGCTTTCAAGACTTACGATTCCCTGCCTAAGAGAGACAAGTCCAATCTGAAATACGTTAATGTCTAGATCTGCTTCGCCGTCTTGAAAAGTAAGAACTCTGTTTGTGCCATAAAAATTAGGGGTAAGTTTAAGAGTTGGAACCCAAAGATTAATACCGTCCTGACTAACATACTGGTAAACGGTTAGATACTCTTCGCTAGACGGATCTGTCAAAATATAAAGATCAAAAATTTGTGGTGTAGCAATAAAGGTTGGTATTGCCTGGGGGGTATTTGGATCAAATACACCATACAGAACAAAAACTCCACGATTTCCTGCTGGACCGATGTTGGTATCGACAGTTATTTGTGATGGCCCACCCAACACCGTTAAGTCTGCGCTTGAAACAACTACCTCTGCCATTAAGACACCTCTGGCAAAGTCACTATTGGTCCGTCAGTAACGCTGGTCAAAGGTAGAAGTGCTGAAGCGTCACCAACTTCGTTTGATGCAATAACTCCTATCAGGTATCCTGTTAGTGCCGAAAGCCCAACAAACTCATGCTCGGTTACGTTACCCGCTACGGTTGCTACTGGACCAGCTAAAAATGCTAGAGCAATAGTTGCCGAGTCTATGGTATATGGAAGAATGAAAAGTTTATAGCTTTCTACCGTTCCACCAGTAAGCGCTGGAGTCCAGCTGGCTGTAATTGAGTTTGTGGTTATTGCTTCAATAACTAGGTCCGTTGGGTTGTCTGGAACCTGAGTTTCTCCTGGCTGAGTAACCTGCTCTGAAACAGTTATCGTTCCCGTAAGAAGTGTGTACACATAGTCATAGTTTGCGTCAGATCTTGAAATTTCAATATCATAAACATATTCAATTCCAGCGGTGAGGGCTGCACCATTCTGTGGTGTTATAGCACATAGAATGTGAGTGTTGTCATTATCGATAACAGCATATCCTTGAATTGATCCAGAAACGGCTCCACGAGAAGGTGCTATAGTAAATTTTGTTATGCCATTGGGAGAAACATACTGTGCAAGTGGAAAGACATTTCCATTAGAGTCTTTAGGGTAAACCCTAAACTCCAAGGTGTCTCCCTTGTAATAGTTAATGTTATAAGTTCCTGGAAATGCCATGTGTTCTCCTTGCTATATTATACCATGAGACTATTTGTTTACTGGAAAAGTTGTATTTTCTATTTTTACAACTTCTGGAACATTTGGTGCATGTGTAGAAATTTTAACAATAACAACAGGCATTACAAAGTTCCTCCAGAAACATCTCCAATAAGATAGATGAATCCTCTAACCGGTGTCCATACAGATCCATCATCTAAAGTTACTTCTACGTCAAAGCTAAGCTCATTTATACGAGACCTAATCCCAGTACCCCAGTTTTGAGTTAGGTCTGACGGAGCGGTAACAATAATATGACCACTGTTTACTGCAACATCTAGCTCATCGAACAGAGTGGTTCTGGGATCAAACACTGTAGATATAATGTCCCACCCACTAATGTCGTATGCTATAAGTTCGTCTTCTTGTAAAAAATCTATTCTAATGCTTGCTGTGTCTCCTCTTACAAGGTTCCACGTTACATTAGCTGGTTCTAAACCAAGAATATCTGGTGCACATAAAGTCATACTTTAATTATACACTAAATAAATGAAGACTGACGCCTAGGTGGTGGGTATGAGAGAGACGACCTAGACGCCAGCAATTAAATTATATCATAATGTTTATCAAATCGTTATAAAGCGATCTAACCCTATATAATTCAAGGTATATAAGAGTCAGGAAGTGATATGTTTACCAAAACGTTATAGAAATATACACTAAATGTAATCAAGGAAAGGAGTTTTATGTGTATAATTGTAATAATTGGTTAGACCTTATAAAAAGAAGCTTAGATAGCTTGATATAAGATACCTAGTATATAGGGCTTAAGGATAAAACTCTAATTAGGATTAATATCTTTTTCAATTTGATCCAGATGTTCTTCAATCTTATCAAATTCCTGTAGATGCTTTTCAATCTCTTTGAAGTTTATCTCGCCTGACTCTAAACGAGTATCAATTTCTTCGATCTTGACCTCAATTCTATCCACGGCATCCTTTATTGATGATCCACCGTTATTACTAAGTTCACCATCAATTTTGTTTAATCTTTCCATGACCCCCGGAACCCTTTCTCTACCTGCCCGGGCCTCCGAACCTTTCCAATCATCCATAAAGTCGTCTACTTGACTAAAGAGATTCTTCATTGATCTGATAACGGGAACAATTACTTTGTGAATTAATACCCAGGAACCCAAAACAGTAGCAATGGCTCCGGCCACTTGAACAAAAAACAATTGGGAGGGATCGAGGGGTTCCATAACTATCTAATTATAACAACCTTTTGTGGATAATGTGTGTATATCTTGTTAATAAGTTCGATTTTATTTTAAGTTTCGCTAGGATATGAAAGCGCGATTTTAACTTCGCGAAAATTAGAGCACCCCACCATACCAAGCATAAACTAAATATGACACATATCTATATGCAATATATGGCAATAGCGGATTATAGCACGATATTTGCCTAGCTTTATAACAAAATGATAACGATTATAAAAGCTTTTTTTGTAGATTGATTATGCAATTATAACAGTTGTATAACAATATATGAAATTTTGTGGATAATGCGATATCACCGAAACTTTATGTTGTATAATACGTCAATGAAAGAATATCCTTTTATGTGGGTTATTGTTCTATTTGGGATATTGAGTATGTATATGTATTGGTTAGATTATATGATCAATTAAGTCAATGATGACTTGTTTTTGATCAAGGAAGCTTCGCTTCGTACCCTCGAAATTTAAAATACATACTTATGCTATAATATTTATATGAATGAAATTACACCAGATAAAGATACTAAGCTAGCTAAGCTATCAGACAATGAGCCTTTGATTCCACATCCTTTGGTTGAAAAGTACATTGACTTCGTCAAAAAGCTTAATGAAAAGGCTGAAAAGAAGTAATAATGAAGGATAACGGAGACGTAGAGTTTACTGATCTGTTTGATCCTAGGCAGCCTAGGTCTGATAAAGAGCTTATTGAGTCAAGATTGGCTATTTGTAATGAATGCCCTGCGTTTAATAAAAGACTTCAAAAGTGTACTAAGTGTGGTTGCTTTATGAAGCTTAAGAGTACATTGCGTCAAGCTACTTGTCCGATTGGTAAATGGTGATGAGCAGAGATTTAGATTCCCTCGAAAATTTTAACTATATATGGGATGATGTTTGGCTTATTCAGGAAACAGAGAGAGATAACAAAGATGAAATTTCATCAGAATGAAGAGTTCTTACGTAAAGCTATTGAGCTAGGATCTACTTCAAAAGAGATTGCTAATGAGCTTCGTGTATCTTATCGTCTAGTAGAGATCTATCTACGTAAGTTTGATATTAAGCATACCCCCAAAAATAGCTAACTCCTGTTCACAGGAAACTCACAGCTGTTTAAAATAGAGAAAATCATAATAATTTTTATTGTTGTATGATACATGATATACAGCAATAACTCAAATCTGATAGTCCGCACACCACTACCGCATAAACAAAGACACCACTACCCCATAAACAAAGATAACCCCCACGCCCTAATTGTTTTTAGGGGGTAGGGGGTAGGGGGTGGCCCTAATTGTTTTTAGGGGGTAGGGGGTGGTGGATGGTATCGCCTAAGCGACCACACCCAAGCGACCAAACAACTCTTCCCAAGTTGCTTGAGTATCCATCAAGATTGAAAAGTAACCTTCACCTTGACCAATATTCAGCTGAAAAGTTTCAGCCTCAGACATAGTTGCGAATCCTTCGGAACGCATAATTTCTTGACCATCGAAACGGTCGTATACTCTAATTTCATAACGGTTCATTTCTGACCTTCTTTCTTTTTGATTGATTCTATTCTAGCACTAACCACTGACACTCTAGACTAATTCGTAGTCTAGAATCTCACCTTCAGATATCAACTGACCATATTTAGCCAAGACTGACTTGCGAGAGAACTCGCTGAACGATAGTACTTTGACTGACTTGTCAAACTGAGTAACTTTGATTTGGAACATTTTGTAACCTTACTTTCTTATTT
>Ga0208413_1000757_pt1 | contig 22802 bp, 15 predicted proteins | sample AntAceMetag02UKD_FD_184761 | JGI IMG/M metagenome (GOLD analysis project Ga0208413, IMG submission 184761) | Saline lake microbial communities from Ace Lake, Antarctica - Antarctic Ace Lake Metagenome 02UKD (SPAdes) (version 2) | ecosystem: Environmental > Aquatic > Non-marine Saline and...
TACTGTACCCTGAATTGTTTCTGACATAATAATTTATCCTGTTAGGAAATAGTTTATCTAAGTTAAATTTCAGCTTAGAACACGTGCTTAAAATTTGAGCTGGTACTTATGAACTTACAGGACGAGGTATTACTAAGAAGACGTCGAAATGGGGACAATAAATATCGTTGCTTAGTCTCAAGCTTGAAGCATTGTACATCTAATCTTACCGCCGTCAAATGTTTAAACTGAATTTTTTTAATAAAAACCGAACCTTATGTTTGATTGTTAGTGATTTCTAGCAATCTTATCCCAGAGATTAGCCCACAAACATGACTGTAACAAGTAAAGGGCAGTTAAAGGCTGAGATCCGTTTGGTCTCAAGAATCCGGAATCATCGCTGAGCGCTTGATACCGGTAGCTTTATCGGTTTTTTGTTGGTTTTGTCGCTGTTGCCCCTTGAGCCGCAAGGCGTCGCGGTTTGTGTCATCGACTTTAGAGTAGTCGTCACGCCAGCTTTGTGTTCCGGGCCATTTTGCAACCGAGCGCATGATAGTGTTAGCAGAACTTGCCTCTTCTAGCAGGACTAAAGCCTGGTCCAGTATTTGCGCCTGCATAGTTCGGTCAAAAGGCACGCCGCAAGGGTTGCCAAGCGGGAGGTCGGAATGGAGATAGCGCGGCACGCCGCAGTGGGCAATTATGTCCATTGCAGAGCCCATCACCACGGTGGCAATACCGTTGGCTTCAAGTAAGCGCGAAACCAGTCCCACGGACTGGTGGCAGACCGGTCACAACGGCACAAGTATCGCCACGTCGACTTGCTCTGCTTGACAGTATTTAAGTATTTTTGGACCGTCTTTTTGCAAAGTATTGCGCTGACTGTATTCGGTCGGCAGCGAGACAAATCTGCTGGCGATACTGCCAACGGCTCCAGAATCGACAAGCTTTGTTAGCGCAGCAACAGGCAGAAAAGAGCCGACATCATCGGTGTGTGTCATGCCATGGTGCCAACTTAATTCAGCCGTATAAAGAGACTCTGGAATCGGATCAATTGGGGTCGAGTAGACTGCGCGTTGGCGCCGGCCAAGCTCCGTGTCGGGCATGGCGGTGGTGATAACGGCTACTTTAGAAGCGCTTAAAGGTTTGTTTAAAGGCTGAAATGGAGTGTCTTCATGACGTGCCCATTGATAGTCAGAGTTATAGCCTTGTGCACGGTAATAGTTTCGAGTTCTTTCCATGTACTCAACGTCATAGGCATAGTCTTGGTCTGGATCATAGTCATTAGCCATATCAGGGCATCCAATTCAAAGCGTGCTGAATATTTCAATTAGTCCGCTTAAGATACTAACGGTTTGTTTGTCTGAGTTACAGTTAACCCTCACTGGCTATCGCTACAGGTAATTCAAGTACTTTGGTTTTAAAACACGGTTGCTGCCAACTTACGCACTTGGTAGATCCCTTTTTTAGATATATGTCCTTACACTTATAACATCTAAGATAGACGGTTTTACCACCTGGCCGGTGAATGCCAATGCTCAGCATTTAGGTCTACGTCATAACCAATGAATAATATAGGATGCAATCATGGAATTAAAGAAAGTCGACATCGCGGTCATAGGCGCTGGCACATCAGGGATGACAGCTTATCGTGCAGCTCGCGAGCACACTGACAGTGTTCTCGTTATTGAGTCGGGTGTCTATGGCACTACCTGCGCGCGAGTCGGCTGTATGCCGAGTAAATTACTTATTGCGGCAGCAGAGATTAGTCATCAAATAGACCATGCTGCGCAATTTGGAGTAGATGTCGGGGCGAAGTCCATTGATGGTAGGCGGGTAATGGATCGAGTGAAATCAGAACGGGATCGTTTCGTTGGTTTCGTTAAAGAAGCGGTTGAAAGCTGGCCTGAGGAACACAAGCTTATCGGCAAAGCGGTTTTTACCGGCGCTAATGAGTTGCAAGTTGACGATCATACAAAGGTGATTGCAAAACGTATTGTGATCGCGGCTGGTTCTCGCCCTATGGTGCCTGGGCCATGGTATGAGCTAGGCGATCGTCTGTTGATTAACGACGATGTTTTTTCCTGGGATGACCTGCCCAAATCGATAGCTGTAGTGGGTACCGGTGTCATTGGTATTGAAATATCGCAGGCCCTGGCTCGGTTAGGGGTCAAGACTCACTTGTTGGGGGTGGGAGATAAGTTTGGTCCGCTGTCTGATCCGGAAATGAACGCAGTGATGAAAGATGTTTTAGGTTCTGAATTACAATTATCTTCCGATGCTACGGTTGAATCTGTGTCTAGAACACAAAACGGCGTCGAACTTAATTTTCGTGAAGCAGGTGAGATGCACACGGCTCAGTATGATTACTTGCTAGCGGCTACTGGTCGTAAATCTAATTTGGATGCGCTTAATTTAGCTGCGGCCGGAATTGAACTGGATGAGAAGGGCATTCCTGATTTTGATGATGCCACCGGTCAAATTGAAGGCAGCCATATTTTTATCGCAGGTGACGTGAGCAATGCTCATCCAATTTTACATGAGGCAGCAGATGACGGAAAAATAGCCGGCGACAACGCCGGTCGCTATCCGGATGTCAGGAGCCGCCCTCGCCGGGCACCGTTTTCTGTGGTGTTTACAGATCCGCAGATCATGATGGCGGGACAAACCTTCAAACAATTAACCGACGCAGGGATCAAATTCTGTGTTGGAGAAAACAGCTTCGAAGATCAGGGGCGCAGCCGTGTAATAGCGAAAAATAAGGGCATTATCAAGGTGTATGCGCAGCAGCAGTCTGGGGTTTTTCTCGGGGCTGAGATGGTCGGGCCTGCCGCGGAGCACATAGGGCATTTATTGTCTTGGTCGGTACAGCATCGGCTAACAGTGCAGCAAATGCTCGACAGTCCTTTTTATCATCCTGTTATAGAGGAAGGACTGCGAACCGCGCTGAGACATTTGAGCCGAGAGTTAAAAATGGGGCCGGTGGTGGTGGAGCATTGCTTGGATTGCGGTCCGGGAGCTTAAACGGGAGACTGAAAAGCATAAGAATAAAAGGCGTCGGAGTAAAATCAAAAAATTTTACGCAGGCACGTTGACACGCCTTTACCGATTCATACCGCACCTTATGCGCTGATAATCTATGGGCCTGCGAATCCACCGTATGTGAGCTCAGCTGTGATCTCTAGACGCGCTTTACCCTGCTAGTTCTCTACTACGTGCATCTGACCTCAAATAGTATTTATATTCCTGGCTAATGTTTGTCGAATGTTTAGCCGTCATGATAGTGACAAGCTAGTTCCCGTGCTAATCTCGCTAAATAGTCAATCATTGACCATTCATAGATACGTGGATCAGAAACAATGCGAATCATTGCCAGCGCTACCGCCATAAAAGCGACAACTTTATTGCTTGGATTATTGGTAGCAATGTCCAGTAGCGCCGGTCCTCAATCTTCAGCCTCTAGTAAAGGAAGTCAAATGAGCGAAACGAGTACGCAATCACCAATTTCTGGAGTGCGCTTTCGAACTATTCAGAGCAACGGCATTTCTATGCGCGTGGCCGAAGCTGGAGACACTGGGCCGCTGTTGCTTCTTGCTCACGGCTGGCCCGAATCTTGGTACAACTGGCGACATCAAATCACCTATTTTTCCAATGCGGGTTACCGGGTAGTTGCCCCGGATATGCGAGGCTATGGCAAAACGGATTCCCCCGAAAATCCAGATGATTTTGACATAGTGACTTTGGCCGCCGATATGGTTGGTATTCTCGACGTCTATGGTGAAGAGAAAGCGGTAATGGTGGGCCACGATTGGGGCTCTATTGTGGCTTGGCAAACTGTCTTGTTGCACCCCGATCGCTTTAGCGCCTTGATTGCCATGAGCGTGCCCTATGGAGGCAGGCCCGCAGAATCCCCTATGGTGAGCTGGCGTGAAAGCTATGGTGACAATTTCTTCTATATCCTTTACCACAATGAGGTTGGTGGTGTTGCTGAGGCGGAATATGACAGCGACCCTGTAGGGCTACTAAGTCGCCTCTACTTGTCTCCGGATTCTCCGCGCAAGGCGCCTTTAATAACGGACAAAAAACGCAGTGCAGGCGGCTGGATTGGCCGCCTAGGCGCGCCGCTGAGTTCGCCTGACTGGCTAAAACAAGAAGATTTAGACTATGTGGTAAGCCAATTTGAAGAGGCCGGGTTTAGAGGCGGTATGAACTACTACCGTAATTTTCACCGCAACTGGGAAATCACCGAGCATCTACAAGATGTAAAAATAGAGGTGCCAACACTTTTCATCGCAGGCACCGAAGATATGGTGATTGCGCATGCAACACAAGGGCAGTTAAGCGGAGCAATGTCTCGAATTGCAACGGATTTAAGAGGAGTAGTACTTATTCCGGAGGTGGGTCATTGGCTTCAGCAAGAGGCCCCCGATGAAACCAACAAGGCAATGATGGAGTTTTTGCAAAGCCTCTAACGTCAAAAGCCGCGACATTAGGTGTGTTAGTAATGTAGCGGCTTAAGACAAATGCCTAGTCATTTAGGCCAATAGTGCGTTAACCCCGGCGATGGCTCTGTCCACGTGTGCGGTGGTGTTATAGATGGTCGGGCAAATCCTTATGCCGCCGGTTGCTGCACAGGCAATTCCATAATCTGTATATAAGGCATTAGAGATTCTTCTACCTTGGCCTGCAGGGGCCTTGGTAATACAAACCCCAGAGCTTAATTTTGGGTCCATGGGGGTGACTAACTCATGCCCCCCGGCTGTAATTCCCTGTTTAAGGCGCTGTGACAGTTCCACAATGCGAGCTTCAATTCGGGCAGGTCCAATCGTGTTATGAATCTGAGCTGCGACTCCAAGTCCGGCTAGGGCCGCGTCATCACGCTGGCCAAGGGATTCAAATTTACGAGCGCCTTGTAAAATGGTTGAGGCTGCGTCTCCCCATCCGGGGGCGATAACGCTGGGCCAAATTTTGTCGATATTCTGACTTTTCACATAAAGTAACCCCACTTCTTTTGGTCCCATATACCATTTATGGGCACTGGCGGAATAGGAGTCTGGGTCTAAGTCTTTTAGATCCAGTTGCATTGCTCCCCAGGTCTGTGCGCCATCCAAATGAACATAAATCCCATTGGCTCTGGCAGCTTGAATGATCTGTTTCATTGGTAGTTTTATACCGCTGAGATTCGAGACGTGAGTAAGAGTCAATACCTTGGTGCTAGGGGTGAACTGACTAGTAAAGGCGTCAATCAGGTCTGCCTCACTTGCGGGATTAGTGGGTACAGGTACTCTTTTTATCATCAAACCAAATCTTTGCGCCCTGACATCCCAAGCAACATTGTTGGTTTGATGATTTTGATCCCACATCATAATTTCATCGCCGGCGTTAAGGCTTAGTCCGTTGTTGATAATATTGTTGGCTTCGCTGGTGTTGCGCACCAAGGCGATCTCATCGCTGCTTACATTGAGTTGAGCCGCAACCAGTGATCGGGTTTGCTCGAGTAGGCCTGAAAATTTTGCACGATTGTTAAATGAACAGTCTTGGTCAATATCGGCGGTGAGTAGGGCTACTTTTTCAGAGACCGCGCGAAACGACGGGCAAAGATTGGCTGCGTTCATTGGTACAGCATTTTCTGTAAACGAAAACTGATTGCGCACCATCTCCCAGAAGTCCTCGCCATCGGTTTGCTGAGCGAAGCTTATTGAGGAGCTGGCGGTTGCTCCAGCAACTAGTGTGGTTGAGGTTTTTAGAAACCCCCGTCTCGAGTCAAAGCTGGTCATTTTGCGCTCCAAGTGGCGACAAATTCCTTGTCGCTGTAAATTGAAAGATAAAATTAAATTGCTCACAGCCTACCTAAGCTCTAGGTGCATTACCAGCTTAGTACATTAGGTTAACGTTGGAGTAATTAGGACTGTCTAAGCGAGGAATTTCCTGAGTTTGGAAGGTTTCCGATTGAGTGTTATTTTCTAAAACGCACTTAACTATGACGAAAAATAAACAATGGTAAAAGGGCCTATAAAAGGGCCTATAAAAGGGCTTATAAAAGGGCTTATAAAAGGGCTTATAGTAGGGCGTGTAAAATAAGGCTTCACTGCGTCTGGGCTGCTATCGCATCTATTTAGTTAGGTGATTTAAGGCGGTGCCGATACCGCTTCTATTCATGCCTAAATTTTACCGCTTTCAATATCCTATTTAGTCTATTACTCTCTTTAGGCATCAAATTGAGTTTTTATGTGAACTTGCAACATGACTGCCTTGTTCCTTTTTTGTTGTAAGCAATCTCCTAATAATAATGGGTAGGCTATGAGCACTATCTAAAAACAACAAGGAGTCCCAATGCCTTTGCAATTTCTCCAGTTAACCCTTCGCCAAAAAATCGCGCTGGTTTTCGCACCCTGTATCCTCGTTTTGCTAGCTCCACTTGCTGCTATAGCGGCAGAAGCACCAGCAAGTAGTACGTTCACACAAGCCCAATACGAGCGTGGTGAAACGGTCTATCAGCAAGAATGTGCTTTGTGTCATGGTCAGAATTTAGATGACGGTGTCGCGAATACTTTACACGGGCAGACATTTCGCAAAACGTGGTCTCGTCTAGGCGTTACAGTTGCAGACTTATACAACAGAATCGCGAATACAATGCCGCCAGGGCAATTAGGTGAGTTGAGTGAGTCGGAAAATATCGATGTGCTGGCGTATATATTGGGGCGCAATAATGTACTGCAAGGAACGCAGGAGTTAACTGTCGAGTATGACTATCTCAGTGCCATTCCAATTTCTCGAGGCGATGAAGAGCTTGATATTGCCGCAAACTTTATTGAGGGGCTCTACGGGCTAGAGCCAACTGGCCGCGGTCCGTCTTTTGCCGATTTGCTAGCTGCTGCAGGTAATGCCAAAGATTGGCTTTATCACAATCACAATTATCAAGGTACTCGCTACTCAGCCCTGACTGAAATTGATCGCAGTAACGTTACAGGTTTGCGGCAGAGGTGTGCATATCAGCTCAATACTACCAACAGCATGCAAGCGGGCCCTATTGTTTACGAAGGCATTATGTATGTGACCGATGCGACGCACACCGCCGCAATAAACGCAGCAACTTGTGAAAAGCTCTGGGTCTATGAATGGGAGCCTAAAGATCGCATGGTATGGGGTAACAACAGAGGCGTCGCTATTAAAGATGGTTATGTTTTACGTGGCACGCCAGACGGCTACCTATTTGCTTTAGATTCCGCTAACGGCAATCTACTGTGGGCTAGGCAAGTAGCAGACCCTTGGTTAGGTGAAACCTTCACCATGGCGCCAATTATTTTTGACGATTTGGTAATGATTGGGCCAGCAGGAAGTGAGAATGCGATTTCGGGCTGGGTTGCTGCTTTCTCTATCGCCGATGGCGACTTGGTGTGGAAGTTTATGACTGTTCCTGAGGCCGCTGCTGGCGGCGGAGAAACTTGGGGAAACCCTAAGGGTATCCCGTTAGGTGGTGGGGCTGTGTGGACGCCATTAAGTATGGATGTTGAAAAAGAAGAGCTCTATGTCGCAGTGACTAACCCGGCGCCAGATTTTCCGGCGTATTTACGCCCAGGTGAAAACCTGTATACAAATTGCATAGTTGCACTGGATGTTCGCACCGGTGAATTGAGGTGGTATAGATCTATTGTGCCAAACGATGATCATGATTGGGATTTGACTCAGGTCAGTCCGGTTCTTAAGAAAAGCTTAAACAATGTCTCAATGGATATGATTGCGACAGTTGGTAAAGATGGGATTCTGCGTACTTTAAATGCTGAAACTCACGAGCCGCTGTATGAGACGCCCGTTACCACGATCGAGAATTACGATGTGCCTGTGACAGAAGAAGGGGTGCATGCCTGCCCTGGCGTCAACGGTGGAGTCCTTTGGAGCGGTCCCGCATACTATCCAGCCGATGGATTACTTATTACGCCAGCGGTAGATTATTGTAATGTGTTTATTGCCGACTCAGACCCTCAATTTATTCCAGGTCAGCTGTACATGGGTGGAGGAATGAAGAGAGACGAAGAAATGTCCGGTTGGCTTACCGCGATAGACGTTGAATCGGGCGAGGTTAAATGGAAGTATCGTTCTGAAAGGCCAATGGTCGCTGGGGTTACAACAACAGCTGGCGGCCTAGTCATTAGCGGAGATCTAAATGGCAATTTGCTAGTGCTTGATGCCAGCACTGGCGAGGTTTTACATTCTATTGCCTCAGGCGCAATGATTGGCGGTAGCGTGGTAAGTTATGAGGTGAACGGTAAGCAATACATAGCGGCAGGCACTGGCACTGCTAGCGGTTTTTTCGGACCAGGGCCTAACCCAGCTCGAACTAGTAGTATGGTTATTTACTCATTGCCAGATTAAGAACAAGCTCGTGTTGGAGATAAGGACTGTCAGGACGGGTGAGTACGGCTGGATAATCCCAAAACACTGAGAAACCTAAAGTTGGGCTTTGATGGCGATTTTGAATTTAATGTCTCTGATAAGATAGTTAACAACTTCAGGCGGTCCAAGCCTGTCAATAGAGTGTGGGTCGCACAAATGAATGGGGTCTTGGCAGGCTCTATCGGAATTTCTGAGCCATCAGGGAATTTGGGATTTGTTAACTTCGTCTTGGTGCTGCCTGAATTTCGCGGACACGGCTTGGCGTTGAGTCTAATGAAGACACTGATAGATTTTTCGTTTGAGTATTCCTATTCAGGTCTGGGCCTTGAAATCTGTACAGTTCTTTCCCAAGCAAGAAAACTGTACAAGTAGCTGGGATTTCAGATCGTAGAATCAAAACCCAGCACAGGTTTGGGGGTAAACCTTAGTCAAGAGTTTTGGGAGCTGAAATTAGCTCAGCCCAGCTCCCAAGAAGGGCGAATTAGACTACTCGCTTGTCCCGCAATTGCTTAACTTCTTCTTCACTGTAGCCTAGCTCCGCCATGATCTGATCGGTGTGCTCGCCGAGTGTCGGTGGCCGTCTTCGAATTTCACCAGGGGTTAGTGAAAGCTCCACCGGTGTCACCATCAACGGTGCTGGCTTATCTAAACCGGGATATTCTGTGGGCTGGAACATGCCCAAAGCCGCGACATGAGGGTCGTCGAGAACCTCTTGTGGAGACATGATCGGCCCGGCAGGGAGTCTTGCCGCTTCCATAGCGTCAAGCACCTGGGCCGACGTTCTAAGAGCGCACCATTCGGCTAGCCGGGCACTGATGACTTCACCGTTATTACCGCGGCTAATATCGTCTTTAAACCGAGGATCGGTTAGCCAGTGGTCTTCTCCCATCAAGTCCGCCCACCGCTTAAATAGAGGCCCGCCAACTGATTGCACTAATACCCAGCCGTCTTTGGTCTTAAAAGTATCTGCTGGACCGGATGTCTGCGCCCTGTTTAAGGTCGCTACACGATTTGGTGCGATGGCGTTTTGTTCGATCGCAGTGCCATTGGTCATCGTTAATGCCGTGGCGAACAACGATCCCTCAACCATTTGGCCTTTACCGGTCTTTTGTCGTTCATAAAGTGCTGCCATAGTCCCGAAAGCTGACAAGCTTGCTGTACCGAAGTCGATAAACGGTGGATGTGCCTTAACTGGCTGGTCAGGGGTTCCTGTCATGTACATTGCGCCAGACATGGCCTGGCCAAGACCGTCAAAGCCAACGCGGTTAGAGTAGGGGCCACCGCGCCCGAAGGCAGAAACAGTGGTAAGGATGATGTCCTCCTTAATTGCTTTTAGGCTTTCGTAGTCTAAACCCATGGCTTGCAGGGTGTCTGGCGGTAGATTGGCTATGACGATATCGGCGGTCGCCACCAACTTCTTAACAATCTCTCTACCCTCGGGTTTCATGGGGTTTAAGGTCATACAAAGCTTGTTGCGGGCAAGTTGAAGGAATAGAGCACCGTCGCCTTTATCGGTGATTGGGGAAAGAAAGCGATCCTCGCTGCCGTCGATTTTCTCAATACGGATAACCTCCGCACCCATGTCGGCTAGTAGGGTTCCGCAGTACGGGCCAGCAATGTAGCGGCCGAAATCGAGAACTCTTATTCCTTCTAAAACTTTAGTCATTTAATGCTTCCAATGTGATGTAGGTCTGGAGATTTAACTTAAATCTTACCATACGCAACTAATTTAGCTGTCTTTAAGGGGGGTTAGATAATTTTACACCTTTATTGAAAGTTGTGAGGTAGTTAACAGTTTTTTAGTTAATCTTTTAGCATGATAGGACCTAAACTGAGATAAGCCTCATTCCAATTTTACATAAATGAAGATTGATCAAAGATAGACGGAGAGAAGTACAGTGGCAAAGTCGTCAAACAAGGAGGAACCCAAGCACGCGTTAGCGGAGCTGCAGGCGATTCTTAGAAAACCCTATCAAGACGTTTGCAACGTTTGTAATGGTGCTGGATCGATAAATAGCACAAGTACTTGCCCCAAATGCAAAGGCTCAGGCCAAAGACTTCTGCGCTTACTTTAATAGGGGTGCGGCTGCAGCACATACATACAATCGGCGCCCAAGCGCCGCCAGCGGGGCGAGGAGCACACTTAGGCAAATCCCCTAGCCTCGCTATCAACTGCTCGCCAGCTGATCTACAATCCCGCCTTTACCGTAACTTTTAGTCGCTGCGCCTACTTTGCTGCTACGATTGTGATGATTGCGTTATTTTCTAATTTTAAGCTGTCAACGCTCAAACACCCAGGAGCCATCAATGTCATCAATGCCCGCAATTCGAATCTGCTTAATTGCTTTGCTAAGCCCAATAATGCTTTGTCAGTCATCGGTTGCAGTGGCGGCTGAAAACCCAGGCTACACCGAAGACCCCTCTAGGCGAACCACAGGAATTGGAAAATTCTACATGGGGCGCGAAATCTCCTTCGTGATGGGGCATCAGGCCGCAGGCTGGCTTAACCGTCCTGGCAGATTGACCGAGGAAATGCCTGATGAGGTTGTAGAAAATATGAATCTTGCTGCAGATGATGTTGTTGCCGATATTGGCGCAGGTTCAGGCTATTTCTCTTTTAGAATTGCTAAAAAGGTGCCTAATGGCAAGGTCTTGGCGGTGGATATTCAACCAGAGATGTTAGCGTTGATAGAGGAGCAAAAAGCTCAGGACAACGTTATGAATATCGAAGGGGTTAGGGGAGAAATAGATGACCCCAACCTTCCTGCAAACTCTATCGATGCGGCAATCATGGTAGATGCTTATCACGAATTTGATCATCCGTTTGAGATGATCAACGGGATCAATGAGGCTTTAAAGCCGGGTGGTCGTATTTTTCTTTTGGAATATAGAGGAGAAGATGCCTCTGTTCCCATAAGGCCATTACATAAGATGACACAAGAGCAGGTAGTTAAAGAAATGAGCGTGTTTGGTTTGGAATGGACAGACACCCTGGATTTCTTGCCTTGGCAGCATATGATGATATTTACTAAGCCAGAGTGATCGGTCTTTTTCTTGGCCTTACTCTTAATTAGGTCTTATTTCGGTTGCTGGACTTACTTCTACACCGGCAACCAAGGTAAGAGTCTCTCTTCAAACGGTCCTGTGCTTTTTCTAAACCCTATTGTGTCGCTTTAAATTGGGTGCGGCAGATATGCTTTGGGTGCCACTGCATATCAGCTGGGAAAAGGTTTCTTCGAGTCCTGCGTGCTTTTTATTAGATAATGCACAGGCCTATCAAGTAATGAAAAATCACTGGGAAATTAAAAGGTCACTAGTGATTTTTAAATTATTTTGTAACAAAAGACGTTTTAAGACGTCTTAATCATGAAGCAACACAGAATAAGTTACTGAAAATAAGGTCAGCTATGTTCAGCAGTCCTACTAGCGGCTAAGCCTTGGGGCAGGGGCGGTATGAAAAACCTAAGATATACACAGTTGATTAAACCCATGGATATGTATTTCGAGCGTCTAACTCCATCGGCCAAACGCTTAGTGCATTTTCTTGAGGGGGGCTTGGTAATGGTATTGCTGACTTCTCATATACTCTATATCTAGAGATCAGCCAGCACCGCACTGGCGAGCAATGCGGGTATTTTTTACTGGTAGTTCTTTGCAACCAGATTGTGCAATTAACTAAAAAGTGCCGCGTATCTTCAACGCGTAAAAAACACCCTCAGTAGTACAAAAACTTTCTAACTCTTCAGTGATGCCATTGCCGGTTGCGCCCTCAAAACGAGTCCTTGATCTGCAACGTTCCCGGTCAGTGGCATTCCGAGCATCAACGCGATACGTAACGCCATTCGTTGAGCGTTTTTCGAAGAATAAGTTAAGGTTATATTCCTCAGTATTTCGTTCGATATCGAACACATCTATCTGGTTGCGTCCTTCACCATCTTGGTCTGAATGGAAATAACTAGCGCCATAGCTAACATTCCACTGCTGCACATCTTGGCGAAAATTGGCTCGACCAAACCAGCGGTTGTTATTGCGAAGACGGCGTTCAGTATTTAAAAACGGGTCGGTAACTTCCGAGTCGGCGACGCTGAACCTAAGTGTGAGCAAGCCATTTGGAATGCCGACCGGGTCAAGTTTTGTACTCGCATCTAAGTTGACGCCGTAGCGTTTACCATCGCCAATATTGCCTCGAGCTGAGACAAGATTATCAGGGCCGGTGGAGACGTCAATTCTATCGATCACGTCTTCACTTGCGCGGTAGTAAAATTGAGAATTTAAAACTCCTAAGTCGTTAGGCAGTCTGTATTCTAGATTTAAATTGTAATTCCAAGATTGTTCCGGCTCGATGCCCGGGTTGCCGCCTTGAATGTTTTGATCATCATCACCGTTGTCTTGAGTCACGCTGAAATCTGAAAAGCTTAGCTGTGAAACTACTTTCTCAATAGTGGCGCGTAGCTGAATAGACTGGGTAATATCAAAGCGGTAATCTACTTTAGGTCTTATAAAACTAAAGTCACGCTCGTTGGTTACATCGCCAGTTTGTGTAATGCTTGAATTCTCTAAAATGAGCGTGCTTTCCAGTGCCATCCTGTCATTTAACTGCCAGTTGTGAATCGCAAAGTTTTCATAGCGAACCTCCTCGATTGTAGAGAAGGCATTGTCGATTTCGCTGCGAATTAGACCGCCAGTAAGTGCTGACGGCGCGGCGGTTGCCCCCGCATCGTTAGTGCCAACGTAAAGGCCGTTATTGCGGATTGTTTGCGCGGCTTCTATCCCAAGTTCGATACCTTGGCTGTCAGAAAGATCAAATGTGTATGAAGTTCGTACAATGCGTTCTTGGTCACGGCCGAGGGAGTCTATGAATAGTTTTTTTTCTTCACTGGCATCGAAAACGTCAAAGCGCTCGCGAACAAAGCGGGTGTCTTCATCGTTAATGATCGCGAGAAGTCTGTATTTGCTGCCATTTTTGAATTCGTATTCGTAGTCGCCGCCAAGTTCCCAGTTTTCGCGGTTCCATTGGTTACCCTCTCGTTCAAGTCGAGTCGTAATTTCTGAGCCTGTAAAATCGGTAATAAGTCGATCAACATCAGTGGGAGGTGATGTCTCAGCGTAAAGCGCATTAAACTGAACCACAGAATTAGGGAATTGATAGCCGATGTTCATGCTGGTTTCAAATTCGTTCTGATCGCGCACATTGTCTTCGCTGCGAGTTTCCAGAAGGTTGCCGTTTGCATCACGGCTACTTTCACGGCCGAGCCGCTGGCGATATCGAGGCTCGGATTCGATATGAAGTAGGTAATTAAAATCGCCAGTCTGCCCAGAGTATGAGAGCTTGGCACCCGGCTGAAGTGTGCCATCCTGCAATCGGTCAGTATTTAATTCAGCGGCGATACTGGATCGGGATTTAGCATCTAAAAGCACAATATTAACGACTTGACCGCCACCTCTAACATCTATTTCTTCTGAAGTGCCCCGGATGATTTCTATAAAATCTACTTGGTTTGCAGCGATACGGCTAAGTTGAGCGCGACCTGCGTTTGATTTGCCTGTTATACGCTGGCCATTGATGAGGACTTCGTTGGCGCCGCCCCCTAAGCCGCGGCGGTCGCTACCGCCGCCGCCCAGAGCTAAGCCGATGCCGGGAATTCGATCAATCATGTCATTCACTGACACCGGTGAGAATTGCGAAAAAAACTCCGCATTATAAACAATTGTTGAGTCATCCAAAGATGTCTGGGCTTGGGCTAGAGTTTGGCTGAACAGTGTTATTGCTATGCTCAATAGGCCAAATTTGAAAAGTTTGCTTGATAGACACCGCGCCATGGGTCACTCCGACAATGATTTGATAAAACAAGTGTGTGTTATCTGGTAGCTGTTCAAACGAATAAGAACGGCACAGAAATTACAGCCATTCATTTGATTTTAAGGAATTCGGTCAGCTATCGATATGAAGGGTCCAACTATAGCGCTGCAAGCCCATTGAAACTGTGACAAATTGTACGAATCTGGGGGCAAAAGTGCCATAATCTAGGTCTTTTAATGTATTTTAGAGCTAATACAAGAATATAGGAATCGACAGAATTTAGACTTTCTTTAGGGCTGATGTGGTTTGAGTTTTTGACGGTGTTTGGTATAACTTTTCGGCCGCGGCGTGATGTGGCGTGCCTAATGACAAGTTGCGGCAGGACCTCAGTAGGCGAGCCGCGTCTCTCAGGCTAATTATGCTGATAAGAAAGTTGCTAATAATCAATAGTGAAAATCATCGATTAGCTGGGCGGCAGACCATTTAGCTTTATTGTCTCGGGAAACGGCACTAGGTGATGCCAGTTTTGCGATAGAAGCGCTATTGGAGGATAATGGCGGTATTTCTGATGTGATCAGTTTTTGGCGTATTGAAGCTTAAAACCTCATTAGATCCATATAATTCAGATAGATAGAGGCAAAACTATGCAACGCGAATCAATGGAAGTTGATGTGGTCATTGTAGGCGCGGGTCCTGCGGGCTTGTCAACAGCTTGCCGTCTTATGCAAATGGCAAAGGAATCTGGCAAAGAATTGTCAGTTTGTGTTCTGGAAAAAGGCTCAGAGGTGGGCGCGCATATTCTCTCTGGTGCTGTGTTTGAGCCGAGCGCGCTAAACGAGCTATTCCCTGACTGGAAGGAGCGTGGCGCACCATTGAACACCGCTGTGACCGGTGACGATGTTTACTATCTGCCAGGTGCGAAATCCAAATTTAAGTTTCCTGGCCTGATTGTGCCAAAACCGATGCATAACCATGGCAATTATATTATCTCTCTCGGCAATCTGTGCAAATGGATGGGCGAGCAGGCGATAGAGCTAGGGGTGGAGGTCTTTCCAGGCTTTGCTGCCGCTGAAATTCTGTATAACGAAGATGGCAGTGTTAAAGGTGTGGCCACCGGTGACATGGGCGTTGCCGAAAACGGCGAGCACAAGCCGTCATTTGAACCTGGTTTTGAATTTCACGCAAAATACACCGTATTCGCTGAGGGCTGTCACGGTCATTTAGGAAAGGAGTTAATTTCCAAATTTGATTTAGCGAAGGACAGTGACCCTCAGCAGTACGGTATTGGGTTAAAAGAAGTTTGGGAAATACCAGCAAAGAATCACAATGAAGGGCTGGTCGTTCATACTGCGGGCTACCCAATGGTGGGCGACAGTTATGCGGGCACAAGCGGTGGTTTCTTGTATCACATTGAAGATAACCAGGTGTCTTTGGGCTTAATTGTCGATCTTGGTTATAAAAACCCTCACTTAAGTCCATTTGATGAGTTTCAAAAATTCAAACATCACCCAGTAATTAAACAGTATATTGAGGGTGGAAAGCGCCTAAGTTACGGTGCTAGAGCGCTCATTAAAGGTGGTTTAAATTCGCTGCCGAAAATGCATTTCCCTGGCGGCCTGCTGGTGGGGTGCGATGCGGGTACTTTAAATGCAGCGAAGATAAAAGGCAGCCACACAGCCATGAAATCGGGCATGATCGCGGCCGAAACACTTTTTGCTGAGTTCAGTAAAGATGAACAGACTAGTGATCTAACAGAATATGCAGTGCGTTTTAAAGAGTCCGACTTGCAACAGGAGCTGCATAAAACGCGCAACTCCAGCGCGGGTGTTCACAAGTTTGGGTTTTGGCTGGGCAGTGCGTTAACTTTTATAGAGCAGAATATTTTACTCGGTAAGGCTCCGTTTACGATCCATGATAAGTCCCTCGTCCATGAGTCATTGATGGAGGCATCGCAATGCCCTAAAATTGACTATCCCAGGCCCGACGGAATCATTAGCTTTGATAAATTGTCTTCGGTATTTTTATCCAACACTAATCATGCCGAAAACCAGCCTGTGCATCTGCAGCTAAAAGACCCTTCAATCCCATTGTCGATAAACTTGCCCAAGTATGATGAGCCGGCTCAGCGCTATTGCCCGGCTGGTGTTTACGAGATAGTTGAGGAGGACGGGGGAAAGCGTTTTCAAATCAATTCTCAGAATTGCGTACATTGCAAAACATGTGATATCAAAGACCCTTCCCAAAATATAAATTGGGTAGTGCCTGAGGGCGGCGGCGGGCCTAATTATCCCTCAATGTAGCTATAGCTATTATCAGGTGTTTTCGGCTGATTAGAGCTGACAGAGCAATGACGTTGCTCCCCTGTTTTTCAGCCCTTAGCGCTGACCTTGATTTTGAGACTTGACGATGCAGTGCTAGTGACAGATTAACATTAATTCAAACGGCGCTTATTTTATGGTCATGAGGAATTTATTAACTACTAGACAGCTGGCGATACAGCCTTCAATACGCGCTTTTGTAGCTGCAATAGCGTGTTGTCTGATGTTTTCATCGGCCGCTCAACAAGATCTACTTGAAGATAGATGGTTCACGCTGTCGACCCCCAATTTTACTTTCTTCAGTCAAGTTTCAAGTCGCCAAACTCGACGGGTCGCAAATGAATTAGAAATGTGGAGACAGGTTGCCGCATTTAATATTAGCGGCGAGTTAAACTTTGCCACTGCCAATGTCTCGAATATAGTCTATCTATTTAAGGATGAAAAAAGCTTTACCCATTTCACTGCTTTCGAGGAGCTAGCGCTTTTCTACCCAACTCCCCGTTATAATTTCATGGCCTTCATGCCCAGTCTCGATTCTTCTCAATCAGCCGCTCTGCATCAGTATGCCCATTTTCTTGAAAAGAATTTCGCTGACCTGCGATTACCGCGTTGGTACGAAGAAGGCTTAGCTGCATATTTGGCGCGGGTGGCTATTACGCGAGGTAAAGCTGAATTTTCTGAACTGATTCAAAATAGTAATCAGGTGCTAGCGAAGGTGAATCACTTACTGGCAATGGACAAGCTTTTTTACCGAGATGAGGCGTTGGCTTCCCCGCGGATGATACAGATCGCAAATTTGAAGTCGGAAGCTCTGCTGTACTACTTTTTGCATGCCTATGAAGAGCCTGAGTTTATCGATAGAAGGGATGAGCTAAGCAATTATCTGGCTTTATTGTTGGAGGGTCGTAATCCTCGTTATGCTTTTGATCAATCTTTTTCGGTGACGACAGCGCAGTTGGATGAGGAATTTGAATACTACCTGCTAACAACTTCTAACCAAGCTGGCCTCGTTCGGGTTGCTGATCTCACTCAGTTGGAAAATCTAGAACCACAGCATGTGGATGAAATGGAGCTAGGATTAATGATGGGCGAGTTGGCCCTTAATGCTGGAAAAACTGAGGGGGCCGAGTTGTTTTTTCAGACAGTAATTGATGCTGGGTCACCTGCGCCTCGTGCGTATTCTGGATTGGGCGATGCATTGAGATACCAAGAGCTGGAGGGACGTGACCAAGAAATAGCACGCTATTTTGAATTGGCTCTGGAGTCAGGCCCTAATGATTTGGGGATCATGCTGGACTATGGAGAATACTGGGAGGCTGAGCTAGAAAACTGTGAAAAAAGTTACCCGTTCGGCCAACGCCAATCAATACTTGCCGCGATGAAAGCTCAGTTGGAGCGGGCGGTGGCATTAAGCCCCAACAGTGCGGAAGCAAATTTAGCCATGGCTGAATTCTATTTGCTCGAAGGACAGGATTGGACGCTAGGTAGAGAGTATCAAAGTAAGGCATTTGACTTGTTGCCAGCTGACGGTTTTATTATGGAACAAACCATTAAATACTCGATTGCCGCTAAGGATTTTGATGAGGCGCAGCGCCTGATTACAGAACTGGCTCAGCCGCTGCATTATTTTGGAGAGCCAGGCTATGTGACAGATTTGAGGGAAAACTTATTAAGAAAGCGTAGGGGGGAGAGTTACGATGCCTGCAGTGAATAGTGCCCGTAGAAATGTGGCGAGTAAAATAGCTGCCTCAAACTTCAAGCTCGCTCTAGTGCTTATAGGATTTGGTTGGTCGGCAATTGCTTCTGCGGCTGAGCCTTCTACTTTAGCCCGCTTGTCAGACCCTTTGCTAGAGGGGTTAAGGCAGACGCTTTTAAACCAAGGTGTGCTGGTGAGCCAGAATCTAAACGCACGCGATACGGCAGGCCCCCGTCCTGACCAGCCTCGCTTAGGTGGCTTTACTGACCTGCCCATAGGGAGCTTTCCGGGAACTAATGAACTGCTCAACTGGGAAGCCGATTTTCAAGCTCAACAAATTGCTGCGCTAGCGATTATTGTTTGTGCAGATTGTTCGAATGACTCAGGCGAGCAAAGTTTTATTTCTAACTGGTTACAGCGGCCAGCGTCCCAGCGTGTTCTACTTAGCTATTATCGAGAAGAGTTAGAGTGGGCAGAGTTAGTCGCTGCAGCGGCTCTGAATGCGGGTTTTTTAGTCAAGCATTTGCAAGATGGCAAGGTGAGCATTGCGGGTGAGTTTTACGCTACAGTTGGCCGGCGGCTAGGGTTAGATACCCGGGGGGCTAGAGCTTCGAGGTCAGATGTCCCAGAGATTAAGTTTTTGGGCCAGCGCGCACGGCGAAATAGTGATTCGATATTTCGAGTGTCGGATCGTCAGTGGGGCTTGGGCGTTGCCAACAATGAACCTGCAAACTTTCTCAATGAATCCTTGGGAGATGAATTTACTCAATCTACAATTAGAGAAGTTATCGTCCCAGGTGGTGTTGCGCTGGGGGAGACGGCAAAGGTTGCGTTTGAGATAATTGCTTTGGAATTTGATGGTCAAGGTTTGCTCGTGGTTGATCAGCAAAACAAGCGTTGGCGTTTGCCAACACAAGATGTTTCTATCACCAAGTCACTTTTTGACTTTGTTCAGAGGTCTACTCAACTGCGTTCAGACGCTGTTGTAGATATTGATGGTAAGGGCAGAGTTCGAATTTCTTCGTCTGTTCGCGACACTGACGTGGGCTATGAAATAATGCAGGCCGATACTCAGCCATTTAAATTCGTCCGTAATCTAAATGTCAGTAAAAGCGTTGTTATCGATACCTTTGTTAGATGGAAAACATTGAACTCTGCTGACTTGTCTTTTAGCGCTGAATACGAAGTGAGATTTCTCTCGGCAGACAACATGCGAATTGCGCAAACTAAAGCAGCGCTTGTTTATGCCTATGACTCAATAGAGCGGGCGTCGCGCTATACAAAAGCTTGGGGCTCAGATGCCAGCAGATTGAATGAAAGCTTAGACACCGCCGGTCTAGGTAATAGCCTAAACAAGGTGGCGGAGTATTCTGGGTGGGTGGCATTTCTACGGACCATTGAAGAAACAGACATAAATTTCTTAAAGGGCCGTTACCAGTTTATGAAAATTGACTCATCCGGCAGGCCTACACCGACTAGATATTAGAGGGACATGAAAGCTATTAATATTATGACCAATCATAGTGGTGGTTTATTGCTTTTTTTGGCAAGTCTCCCGACTTGTTGTTTGCGTGTTAGAAGGCTTCCTCTTAAAGGGTTGCGCTTCTTTTTGTTGTTTGTGCTTACGTCCTGTTCTGCTATTGATCTCGATACCACGTTCACTTTAGATCAGGAGTTACAGAACAATATTATCGATCAATACAGGGATCAGTTCATTGAAATTGAGCCGCTCTACCTTTCTGATGAAATCAAAACATTGTTGGACGATGTTGTTAGGCCCTACGATGGTGAAGTTACCCGGGTCGAAAAAATTCAAGATATCTTGTATGGGCAGGACTATCTCGGGATCACCTATTCTGATCAGAAGACCCACACCGCTGTAGAAGCTTTTCACGCCCGTGAAGGCAATTGTCTGTCGGTGATGAATTTGTATATCGCAATGGCGAGATACCTAGAGGTCGATGCAGATTTTCAGACTGTAGCCGTACAGCCAAATTGGGACAGGCGCGGTGATCTGTTGGTGCTGAGTCAGCATATCAACGCCACTGGTCGCTTTAATGCTCAAAAGCGCTATGTTGTCGACTTCACTCCCGAGATCGCCTTACAGCAGCTTACGTCGTCTATTGTCACTGACGTCGAGGCCCGCGCTTTGTATTTTAACAACCTAGGGGTGGAGGCGTTAATTAAAAGTGACTACGAGGGTGCTCTGAAGTATTTTAAAAATTCACTTTTTCTCGACCCTGAAAGGTCTATTGTCTGGAATAATATAGGCACCACTTATAACCGCCTCGATAATTCGGAGTATGCCGAATATGCTTACCAGCAGTCATTCGATCTGGACAACCGCAACGCCACCGCTGTCAACAATCTCGCTAAGTTTTACACTAACAGAGGTGACCTGCGCTTAGCTCGAAAATACGAAAAAGCGATTGAGCGTTTCAACAAAAAAAATCCCTACTATCATTTCGCTATTGGCAGCTTAGCTTTTGCTGATGAAAATATGTATCAGGCTCGCCTGTCGTTTAGCCGCGCGTTGAAATTAAAGGAAGAAGAACCGGAGTTTTATATGGCACTAGCGCAGGTTTACTTGGCCTTGGGTGATATCGAGGAAGCGCGGCGCTATGCAGAATCGGGGCAGCGGTTAATTGCCCTTAACGATGAGATCTATGTGCCAAGTTCGCAAAAGGTTCGAATCATTAACAGCAATACAATTTTACGTGATTCGAGCCCCGGGATTAGCATCGTGATGCCAAGATAACGGCAAATTACTTTTCTGATTTAAAGTGTTTGATTCAAATCTTTCCAAGTCAGTCAATTCTGCTCAGTTAAGGTCTGTATCCTGCCAGTAGCGAGTGCCTTTAACAGTGGCTTGCAGGGCTAAGCCGCTCTGAGTTAGTTGGTATACGGTGACATTGTCCAAAACAGCCTCGCCGCTGACGGCAGCTCCTAGGTCTCCAGCTTTGGCAGCTGCATCGGCTTGTCCACCGACCGACACGCCAACATCCATGAACCGCGCTAGGGCGGCGGCGTTGTGAAACACAAAAACTGCGCGAAAATCTTTAACCCCAGCGCCTAAACCGATGCCGATTTCTCCCATGCGCATATAGGTATCGTGGCTTGACTGGTTATCCCGAACAACGCCGTATCCACCTCCGAAACTGGCAAAGATGATATTGATATTGGCATTGGCAAAAACTGCATAGCCGGCAGCGCTGTTAAGCTGCGCGAGGGTGTCGGGTTTTAATTCATATAGCTCTTTGAGTACGTCCTGGCGCATGGACTGAACACCATCGCGGCGCTGCGCAGGGGTCCCGCTATTTAGTCCTGTGGTGGTGCAAGAATTAAGGAAAAACGCTAGTAATACAGTGGCAAGTAGCAATCTACTTTTAGGCATTAGAATATCCATGATCTTAGCTCACCTGTGTAATGAAAATATAATTCTGGAACAGAGCGCTCGTGTCCTCGATTGTAGTCTTATCTTCTACATCGATTCTGATAATCAGGCCACGTTTCTTCTCGATTTCACCGGAAACCGATGCTGATAGTTTGTTTAATGCGAGCACCTCTTTAACCAGAGTTTCAGTAATCTGTTGGCGCAGGGTCGGTCTGAATATTTTGCCCACGGCGGTCAGCGGCATGGTATCAATAAATTCGATTCTCTTTGGGATGGCTGCTCGCTCTGACATGCTGTCTTTACAGTGCTGGATAAGCTCTTCAGCGCTTATTTCGGATCCCTTCACTCTGACAACATAAGCCATGGGGAGTTCGCCTGCATAGCTGTCTGGCAGGCCTATGGCGATTGAGACTGCAACATCCGAGTGAGCGTTGAGTGGTTCTTCGATTAACTCAGGGTCAATATTGTGGCCTCCTCGAATTATCAAATCCTTGGCGCGGCCTGACAAGTATAGGAAACCATCGCTGTCTAAATAGCCTAGGTCACCGGTATTGAACCATCCATCGTCTACCCAGGCGGATTTATTGTCTGAGTCAGTTTTATAACCCGCAAATACTTGGGGGCCTTTGACCATAATTATGCCGCTTTCTCCTAATTCGCAATCTTTGATAACCGTCGTATCATCAAGATGGACAATACGAATGTGCGAATAGGGAATACGCATACCGACACTGCCGGGGGGCTGGTTTGCCGGTGCCCTTGAAATTAGTGCTGCGGTTTCGGTCATGCCATAGCCGTTACTGACGTCTACGCTATGTTGTTTTTCGAAATTGACTTTAAATGGTTCAGATAATGGCGCAGCGCCAGAGTTAACGTTGGTTAGTGCGCTAATGTTTGACTCACCAACGGGTAGTTCAGAAAGCGCCATTAAAACGGTTGGAACAGTGGCAAAACTGGTAATTTTAAAACGATCGATATGCTTCCAAAAGTTCTTCATTGCCAGCGGTGAGCGAAATCCAGAAGGGGTCATCAAGAGAATTCTATAGCCAACAGCAAATGCCGCAACACCTTGGATGATACAGCCATAGATATGGAATAGCGGAAGACCACAAAGTATCGACTGGCGGCCTTGGTGGGCGGTATAAACTTGCATTAGCTGGCCAAGAAAGGCCATGTTCTGATGAGTTAGCTGGGCGAGTTTTGGCCGTCCTGTGGTGCCGCCGG
>Ga0208413_1000758_pt1 | contig 22798 bp, 34 predicted proteins | sample AntAceMetag02UKD_FD_184761 | JGI IMG/M metagenome (GOLD analysis project Ga0208413, IMG submission 184761) | Saline lake microbial communities from Ace Lake, Antarctica - Antarctic Ace Lake Metagenome 02UKD (SPAdes) (version 2) | ecosystem: Environmental > Aquatic > Non-marine Saline and...
CATCGTCTTCGGTAATTTCTTCACCTAATTTTTCAAATTTTGCAGTACACGCTGCTCCTAAGAACGCTTCGCCTACATCGCCAGAATTAAACGGTTTCTTAGAACCTTTCATTTCTGGTGTTTTAAAAATGTCTCCTGTAGGAACTGTTTCTATTCTGCCTTTTAATTTTACTCTTACAGAACTTGGAACTTGACCTGCTGGAATTAAAAAACCTCGGTCGTCAGCGTTTACTTCATCTTTGTCTTCGATTGGAGAGTTTTCACCGTAAAACATTTTTGCAAGACGTTCGGCCTCAGATGGTTCAAATTTTACAGTTTTACCATATGCAATTTTTGATTTACCTTCTAATTCAACATCTTTACCAGCGGCAATCATGTTGATTAGTATATCAAGGTATTGCCCTCTGTGCTTTTGTAAGTAAGCTTTACTTAGGCCCGATTCTGTTAATACTGTTTTAAACTCGTTCCAACGCATTGTTATTTCCTATTTGTTTCTAATATTTATACGATTTTAGGAAACAACATATCTGTGCAGAAACGATCTACATCTGCTTCGTCAAGGCCTAGGCTTTTCATTGTGCGAGGAGTATGCGGATTCTGTTGCTGGTTGTGACAGTAGTAGTTTTGTGCAGCAATTACTTCATCTCTAATACCTTGCCCAGTGAACTCACCAATTTCGCCAAAGTATGCACGGAGGTTGTCTTGTGCTAGTTCTATGATAGCAACTGCTTCTTCTTCTGTGCTTACATTACCGGCTGCAAGCATCTTATCTGTAAAAATGTTAGTAGCCCACTCTGGTAACTGTCGCTGTTTCTTGGGGATAAAGTCTGCAACTGCTTCTTTGTAGCCTTCGATCATAGGATGATTAATGCCGCCGCTGCTTGCTGAGAAGTCGTGGAATGCACCTGTCATTTTGTTCTTGCCTGCGATAACATCAAACCCGTAGATTGGTCCATCGTTGTTGAGCACAGGAAATACGCATACATGCATCATCCACAAGCCTTTAGTATCACGAGCGTCTACAACATCAATGTGAGCCCGCCTAACATTATCATTGCGCCAAACGCGATTAATCCACAGATCGTTATTAAAATGTTTAAGCCCAGGTTCGTCAAATTCAGTGGCTTGTTTATCAAATATTTGTATAATCTCATCTTTACACTCTATTAGTCTATCCCAAATAATACTCACAATTACTTTGCCTCGCCTAGTTGTTGAAACATTTTAGTTGCAAAGTCAAAGCATAGTTTTGCTTCATCTGCCATTGAATCATCTAGTCTCGAACGCACTAGTTCCTTTAGCTCGTCGTGACCTTTGTCAAACTTGTACATACGTCCTTCGCCTGGCACACGTTTTGCAATCATCTGTCCACCACTTAGATCTCCCATGTGTCTTACATAAACATGTGCCATAAGTTTGTCAGCATCATCCTTAATACTCATCAAGTGATCCATGTACTCTTTTACCACAGGCATTAATGGAGGTTGATGCGGATTGGCTTCGCCCCAAAGTTCTTGATAGTCTTCGTGTATGCTAGGAGCTCGTCGCAGTTCAGGCATTCCGTCAAACAGTCCATGCATCATAGCTAACATTTCTAGCATGTTGTATTGCGGATGTTGATTGAATAGATACGTAGCATATCGTTCGTGGCTTATCTGAGGTTCTTTAGCAAACATTTCTTTAACAAATGTTTGACGTTCTGCGTTCTTATGGTGTTCCCATGTTAGATCTTTGAGGTTGCTCATTTATTCTTCTTCTACCTTTAATTGCAGAGGAAATCCTTGATTTCGGCTTGCATTGGTTGCTTCAGTGCCTTTTTGTTCTGCTATCTCGTACTTATAGGTACCAGCGACTGCCGATCCTTCATTATGAATCTTCATAGTAAGTGCTTCTGCATCAGCATCACTATGCCTAAAGATTTCTTTTAGTACTCCAATTACCCACTCCATAGGAGTAGCGTCATCATTTAGCATGATTACATTATAATTACTAGGTTCTTTAACTCTCTTTTTAATTTTTTCGTCAATTACTACGTCAATGTCGGTGCTCATGTTTTTTCCTTATAGGTGGGGGAGGTATTTCACTCCCCCTGACTGCTTATTCGCCGTCGATTGTTAAAGTTTCACTTTTAGAAGGTGCAGTAATAGCAATCTTCTTAGGTTGTAGTTCTTCTGGAACTTCACGTTGTAAGTGTACATTAAGCATACCTAATTCAAGTGTTGCTCCTACTACTTCCATGTGATCAGCAAGAGTAAACTCTCTACGGAAATTACGTCCTGCAATTCCTTTGTGTAGATAGTTAACGTTTTCTCCACCTACTGGGGTAGTACCTTCAATACGCAAGATGTTCTTATCTTTTGTAATCTCTAAATTGCCCATGCCGAACCCTGCGACTGCAATACTAATCATGTATTCGCTTTCGTCGATTTGTACAATGTTATATGGAGGATAGCCCGAAGTGTTTGGACTGTTAGCAAACTGTCGATCTAGTTCATTAAATAGTCTATCAAACCCAATAGTAGCTTTGTGGAAGTGTGGCGGAAATGCCGTTGTTTCTATTCTTGTCATTTTAGTTTCTCCTATATTATAGCAAGATTAAGTTGTGTAACCCTTTCGGCGTTACACAACTATTTATCACCGACAGTTTACATCATGCCCATGCCTGGATTCGTTGCTGTGCCTGCCTTTGCTGGAATATCTGTAATAGCACATTCCGAAGTTAGTAACAAACTTGCAACACTAGCTGCGTTTACGAGAGCAGTTTTAGTGACTTTAGTTGGATCAATAATACCTAGTTCGATCATGTTACCGTACTCTCCGTTTGCAGCGTTAAAGCCGTAGTCGCCTTCGCCTGCTAAAATATTAGCAACTACTACATCTGCACTCTCACCTGCATTCATAGTAATTTGTCGGATAGGTGATTCAACTGCACGAAGCACAATATCAATGCCTGCGTCTTGGTCTGCATTAGTACCTGTTAGTGTACCTACACGCTGCTTTGCACGAAGCAATGCTACTCCGCCGCCGGCTACAATACCATCTTCTACTGCTGCACGAGTTGCATGAAGTGCATCGTCAATACGATCCTTTTTCTCTTTCATCTCTACTTCAGTAGCAGCACCTACCTTGATCACAGCCACGCCGCCGTCCAATTTAGCCAAACGTTCTTGCAGCTTCTCTTTGTCATAGTCTGACTCAGTTGCGTCAATTTGTGCTTGAATAGCTGCAATACGATCTGCAATTGCGTCTGCTGTGCCAGCGCCGCCGACAATAATAGTATTGTCTTTTGATACTTCTGCACGATCAACAGTACCTAGGTGCTCACCTGTTACTTTTTCAAGTGTAAGTCCCATGTCTTCTGAAATAACAGTTGCGCCAGTTAGTGTAGCAATGTCTTGCAGCATAGCTTTGCGTCTGTCACCAAAGCCTGGGGCCTTAACTGCACACGCTTTAACAGTACCTCGAGCACTGTTGATTACTAGAGTTGCAAGTGCTTCGCCTTCGATGTCTTCTGCAATGATAAGAATAGGCTTGCCTGATTGTGCTACACTTTCTAGTACTGGTACTAGATCGCGGATGTTTGAAATCTTCTTTTCAACAATCAATACATATGCACTTTCAAGCTCTACAATCTGTCGCTCTGTGTTGTTGATAAAGTATGGGCTCAAGTAGCCGCGGTCAAACTGCATACCTTCAACAACTTCTAGTTCGTCCTGCAATCCCTTGCCTGACTCAACTGTGATAACACCATTCTTACCAACACGCTCCATTGCGTCTGCAATAAGATTGCCAATAGTTGTGTCACTGTTGGCCGAGATTGAACCTACTTGTGCAATTTCTTGCTGTGTAGTACACGGCTTACTCAATGTGTCCAGTTCTGCTACTAGTGCTGTTACTGCTTTGTCAATGCCGCGCTTGAGATCCATAGGATTCATGCCTGCTGTTACATACTTCATGCCTTCTGTAACAATGCCTTGTGCAAGTACAGTTGCAGTTGTAGTACCGTCACCTGCGTTGTCTGCTGTGCGGCTGGCTACTTCCTTGACCATTTGTGCACCCATGTTTTCTAGTGCATCTTCTAGTTCAATTTCTTTTGCTACAGTTACACCGTCTTTGGTAATTACTGGACCGCCATAAGCTTTTTGAATTACTACGTTACGTCCTTTAGGACCTAATGTTACACGTACTGCGTTTGCAAGTGTGTTAACACCTGCTACTAGTTTGGCACGGCCTTCCGCGCCGAAAGTTACATTCTTTGCTGTCATTTGTATTCTCCTTATTCTACAATTGCTAAGATTTGATCTTCTGTTAAGATCAAGTATTCGACGTTATCTACTTTTGTAGTGACGCCTGCGCCTTTGATATACATTACTGTATTACCTGCTGCTACTATCAGAGGAACAACTGTTCCGTCATCAGTAACACGCCCAGTGCCTACACTTACAATAGTGCCTTGTACTGGTCCTTCTTTAGCGTTGTCTGGAATAAAAAGGCCTCCAGCAGTTTTAGTTTCTGCCTCAGCTGGTTTGACGAGAATTCTATCTCGAATTGGTCTTACATTCATAAGTTTCTCCTTGTTAAGCAAGATTATAATGAGCCCTTTCGGCGCTCGGATTTATTTATTTGTTTGCGTACACCGCATTAAATTGTTGTGTAACACGAACAAACGTTGTGCATTTGCTAAGTTGCTTGAGCGTCTTAGCACCTGCGTATGTACAGGTAGATCTTAGTCCTCCGGTTAAATCTTGTATGGTTATACCAACAGAGCCCCTGTAAGGAACTAAGACTTCCCTGCCTTCTGATGAACGATAGTCTTTAAGTCCACCAAAATGTTTTGTGTTTGCTGCATCACTACTCATACCGTAGAACTGCACAAACTTCTTTTCTTCGATAATGCGATTACTGCTATCCCAAGTTCGACCAAGGTCTGCTCTATCTTTTAATCTTAGTTCTGCCGGACTTGCTAGTTCATTTGTAACATAGCGTTTAGTAATTACTTCGCCGCCACCTTCATCGTGTCCGGCAAGCATGCCGCCAAGCATTACAAAGTCAGCACCAGCAGCAAAGGCTTTGGCTACATCACCAGGACAAGTGCAACCACCATCAGCAATAATATGGCCGCCAAGACCATGAGCAGCATCTGCACACTCAATAACAGCAGAAAGCTGAGGATAACCAACCCCTGTTTGAATGCGAGTAGTACAAACACTACCAGGGCCAATGCCCACTTTAACAATATCTGCTCCTGCAAGAATTAACTCCTCTGTCATTTCACCAGTAACTACGTTACCTGCTATAATTACAAGATGTGGAAAACGTTTGCGTACTTCACGTACATGTGTTGTGAAGTGTTCTGAATATCCATTTGCAATGTCAATGCAAACATATTTTAAATTGTCTTCACACTTAGCATACACAGCACACAGCTTTTCAAAATCTGCTGTGCTGGTGCCTATGCTCATAGCCACATAGTCTGTGCGATTGAGTCCGTCACCGTAGAAAAACTCGATCTGTTCTTCCGCAGTGTAAGTCTTTACAAGGCAGGTAAAGATGCCTTGTGCGCTTAATGCATCTGCCATAGCAAATGTGCCGACACCGTCCATGTTTGACGCCATGATAGGAACACCACGATAGTGAGGATCCTCTGAGCAGTTATCAGGAAAGTCTGGAACATAATTACGAAAAGTAAAGCCGCGCTCGAGACTTACTTCACTACGACTTTTAAGAGTGCTACGCTTAGGACGGATTAGTACATCCTTGTAGTCTAGCCGAACTTCATTGTCAATACGCATTAATACCTCTTAGCGTTTAGATTTATTATGATTAGAAGGAGCGCCTTCGTCTTGCTTTGCTAATTGTTTAAGCCAACGAGCCCTGCCCGCTTTTTTTGCTTTAGCACGAGTAATACTTGGTTTTTCAAAAAATTCTCGATTGCGTAGTTCTTGAAGAATTCCGTCTTCTTGTACTTTTTTCTTAAACTTACGTAATGCAAAATTTACATCTCCGTTACGTACTTCTACTGCCAGGCCACGCGGTTCTCGATTGTTATTATTCTGTCTCAAAGTTGTTATCTCCTATTGCGGACAAAAATTCTAAGTTATAAACTTTGTTATTACTTAGTATATTATATACTGACTCTTGGCTGTTTGTCAACCAATATGTTTTAGGTTTAGCTATCATGTAACTTAGTATCTGCTGTGCCCACGGTGCTACATTGTCTACGTCAATAATAACTGTGTTGCACATTTTAAATATATTAATTAACCACTCTGCATCTGTTTTATTATAATTTGGTTTGTCATAATAGTACACATTAACACCTAGCTGTGTGCTGTTCAAAAATGTATCTTGCAGTTCATTTTGTAGTTGCTTGCTAGGATACACTAACAACAGTTGGTAGCTGTCATTTAGTATCATATCAGGCGGTGTGATAATGTTAATTTTGTTCAATTAACACCTATTTTTTAGATAATTTGTTAAACAAGGTGGTTTCACTTTGTTCTGCATTTTGTTGATAACCTTCACTAGTATTGTAGTTATCATCTGGAGTTTTTTCTTCCCACGGCAATGAGTCAATTATACCTTTGACATATAAATTCTTATAGTGCTTTAGTGTTTGATCAGGATTGGCTTCTTTCCAGGATGTTTTGTTCAGTTGAAAAGTTTCATCCTGTTCTTTAGCATCGTACTCAGCTTCTCGGTCTAACTCTACCGGTGACCTTAAATCTTTTTTTTCGATTGTATCGCCTAGGATATCTTCGTCGGCCAAAGCCACTCCGTCGGAAGTGTCTCCTCTACTAAGTTCGGCTCTAGTTGATTCATCAGCCGACGCAGCGTCTCTACCAGCATCTCTGAATTCAGACAAATCTCCTCCGGCAGTTCCTCCGGCAGTTTCTTCTTCTGCCCTATTTGATTGTTCATCATCAAGTCTATCAGATGCTTCATCTTCTACTTCTTCCTCTTGTTCAACAAAAACACTGTTAGTTGGGTTGTTGTCACCTGTAGGTACAGGATTATAAGGTGCAAATCCAGGATTGTCAACTATACGCTGTGCTCTTGCTCTCTCGTATTCTTCTCTCTCGAGCCGAAGACGTTCACCGCGGTCATCTTCAAGTTCTTTCTTACGAAACTCAAAGGTATATTGTGCGGCTATTAATAGTAGAACAGCAAGTGGATCAAACACAAAGATGATGATGATAATTACCCAGCGTACTGCCTCTTCTAATGTGTTTGTATCTGTTTCACCGTATATAAATTCAGCTATGTATTTGATCGGGCCCACTTCGGCTTCTAGCTTACGATACTCTGATTCAAGTGCAATACGTTCTTCTGTTAATGTATCTATTTGCAGGTTAGATTGTTGTATGCGGGTGTTTTGTTCGTCAATACTTGCTTGTATATTTGCAGTATTATCTGTCTTACCAATTTGTGTACGCAGTCTGTTAATTAGCGTGTTAGATTGTGCAATTTGTAACTCAACACCTGCACGTATGCGTTTAATTTCAGCTGACGCAGCTCGTGCCTGTGGGTTATTAGTAGATTTTTGTATTTCTGTTAATAATTCTGTACGCTTTAATTGCTGGGCGTCTTGCCATTCCCTAAACTTAGTAGCAGTGTTTGGTCCAAACGATCCATCAGCTCGTGCACCTACCATTTGCTGAGCTCGCTTGATGTCGCCTTCATCGATATAACGTTGCAGTGTTGCTAGCCCTGCGTCGATTCTAGCAAGCTCGTCGCGAAGCAACTGTCCCTGACTATTGATGATTGCATTTTGTTCGTCGATAGCAGGTTGTATACGACTGTAGGCACTGTCTATACGCTGTTGTTCTTTGTCTATTTGTGATTGTACATTAGCATCGCTGCCTGTGCCTGTTGACTCTAACTTGTTTATCTCATTTTCTGCGCGAGTCACAATAGCAGTTTGTCTATCAATCTCTTTTTGTATAGTTTCTACACGAGCAACACTTTCTTGACTAGCACTAGTCTGTTCAATGTGTGCTTTGCTTAGGAAACCAAAGATACCCATGCTTGTAATAAACATCAGTACTACGACTGCTACACTTAGATACGTTTTAAGCCACCATTTAGACTGCTCCCAGTATCTGTGTAACCATACTGCTGTAACCAGCTTACCTACTTCAAGTATGCCGCCCATAATCATAATAGGAACAGCAGCCGCCGCAAAGATTGCTACTAGTCCAGCTACACTGTAGTAAATAGCAACGGCGCTAATCGAAAGCGCCGTAATTAATGTTAAGTATCCTAGTATCATAGTTTTGTATTTAACCTCAAACGATGCAGCTATAAAGCTGTCGTATTACTCCCAACGGTAAAAAATGTGTTCACCGATCCTGCCGATTAGTTGCAACTCTTTGGCCCAGCGTGGGTTTACATATGTTGCATGATAGTGCGTTGCACCTTCGGTTAAGCCGCGATACTTGCCATCTTCAATCATTTGCCAAGCAATAAACTGTGCTTTAAACCAAGCATCCCCGTTAGTTGGCCAATCGCTTTGGCCGTCGCAGTACCAGCTGAACTGGCATCTATTCTTTCGCATCTTTCCGTTTGCAAGTTTTTCGCCTTGTTGTACTACACCGCAGATGGTGTCAGGATAACGTCGGTCTTTAATACGATTCATTACTACATTTGCAACTGCTGCCATATCAGCTAGGTTGCTGCCGCGGCTTTCGTAATAGATGTTTTGTGCTAGACACCAATGTTGTGGATAGGCTTCTGCTGTAAAGATTTGTGCTTTTGCTGCATTTGCAGAGGTAATGGATGCTATGACTACAAATAGTCCAATTAGATAGTTTTTCATGATTTTGCCCTTTACTTATTTATCGACGCATTGCTGCTATGTCTTTGGCTTCACCAATAACTTCTACTCTGCTTATTAGTGGATGAGATTCGATAAAGTCTATGTCGTCTTGCACTTTGTTTCGTTTGTTAAATGCATCAATGTCATCTTGTGTTTTCATCGTCATATTGCCTAACTCCGTTTGCCTAAGATTTATTTAACTTACTCAACTATAATAACATCATTCTAAGGTTTGTCAACCTTTTTTCGAGCATTAGTAGCCAACACACTTTCTCTAATCTTACGTTTAGTTTCTTCGCTTCGTGGTTTGCGATTCCCTGGATTAATATGTGCAATATCTTTTTTGCCTTTGTTCCACGGCACTTTGCCTAGTTTTGCTTCGCGTTGTTTACACTTAGTTTCTTCACTCATAGGTTTATAAATTCTGTGTGCAGAAGTGTCGCCGCCTGTACCGCCTGCTGTTTTGTTTAGCAGACAGCCTGTGCCGATATCTTTACGTCCGTATTGTTCTATAAGTTTAACTTCTAAATTGTATGCGTCTTGTTCCGCAAGGTTATCTTCCAGTATCACTCTGTTGTTTTGATCTGGTGGTAAGTTTAAGTTTAGATGTGATGCATTGATTCTGTCGCCTTGCCCTTTACCAATGTAATAAGGCTTACCAGTCTTTTGATTGAGGTAGGCGTAGATGTAATAAATATTCATGCTGTTGCTCCTTAATAGCAATAGTGTAGTTGGAGTTCCCGCTCGCGAACTACACCTTTTACATGTTTATTTATCGCCGCATACGAGAAATTTCAATTGCTTCGTGTTTGTTGTCTTCAAAGATAGGTACCATATTACTTTTGTGCATCGTGGCGATCCCAAGTAACTTACGTTCGCCTGTATATTTTGGCGATTCTACTTTAGTTGCAACACCCACTCCGTCTCCAAAACTTTTATACTGTTTAGTTTCTCGTTGATACGGTTTGTTCTCAGGCATTTTAGATATGCCTTTTAATTTAGGCTTATACAATCCGCGCACATATAGGTCATAATCAGCCAGCGACATCATTTGATCGTGGCAGCCCATACGCTTCATACTTTTGTTGTACTCTTTGTGCGACTGTTCAAACTGCGCCTGTTGTGCTTTTGTACGTGGCTTTTGTTTGCGCTTTTTATAATTAGTAGTGGTCATATATGGACCAACAAGTTGCATTGTCAAAACAAAACTCCTGTTTTTTGTTACTGTCTATACAGTATAGCAGCAGTTTTGAGTGTTGTCAACCTTTAAGTTTAAAATTCATACTGATTACAATGCGTAGTTCGTCTGTGCAGTTCTTTGTTACAAAATGTGGCATGGTACTGTCAAACATAGCATAATGCGATTGTTGAGGTTCTATATCGTGCTGTTCAACTATATAAGGATTTGGCTTGTATTGGAATACAAAGTTGCCGCTATCTTTAGGACATTGTACCCAAAATGCTGCACTTACATGTGCGCCTTCTTCATAGTTAGTTGAGCTTTCGTGACTGTGTAGATTAGTCATTTCGCCGCGACTGTGTACCACTGCCCAAGCCGCTGTGTTTGGATCAGTATCTGTCATACTACTGTTCCAGCATAGTTCAATTTCCTTTCCAGAATACTCATACCATGCCGTGGATAATTCTTTTGCTAACTTTTGTATTTCTGAATTAAACTCTATGCGAATGTCTTCATTGCGTATACTTGCAACGTGATTGGTCATAGTTTTATTTGCACGATACTTTTCAAGAACCATGTTAGTAATAGATTTGACGTCTATTGTTTCAAGTTTTCCAGTTATGTATTCGCATTTGTAGAGCGTTTCTACTTGCATCTATTATTGCCTTTGCGATTTAATTTCTTGTAATTCTTGTTCAAGCTGTTGCACTCGTAGCTTTAGTAAAGCTAATTCAGTATGTGCTTCTTGTACTTGCGGGCTATTAATTTTTTGTGCAAGTGTTTGAATATGTATAGTGTGTTTTTCAAGTTCGCTTTGCACATCATCTATATTACTTTCGACATGGAAAACCAGTCCAGCAGCAGAAACAACAGCAAATAGGATTGCTCCAGCAGTTTTTAAACTTATTTGTAATTCTGTGTCTTCACTGACTTGAACTGGTTTAGCCATAGTTTACTTCCTTAGTGTACTGTTGGCAACTTATTATAGTCTACTTGATAGTAACCATTTGCATGCACACTTACTGCGTCAGCATGTTTAGTACCTAGTAGTTCTTGTGCCATAACACCTGTGTGCTCTACACTCGATCCTAAGTAGTTATAAGTGTAGGTATTGATGCCTGCAACAGAACCTGCAAACTTTACATTTTCTTTTAGACGTACATCTGAGAAAAACTTCTTAGTTGCTTTCCAAGCATCCTTGCCTGCCTTTGCTGTTGCATTTGCTGCATCTTCTGCTGCTTTTGCTGCTGCATTGGCTGCGTCGGTGATTGCTTTTTCTGCACTACTGATAGCACTGTCACAGGCTTTGATAGCACTGTCACAGGCTTTGATAGCACTATTACACGCATTGATAGTTTGCTGCGCTGCCTGCGAATTTGCTAATGCATTTGCACTTGATACAGTCCAGTTAGCAACTTGGTTAGCTGCATCTGTTACTGCATTAGCGCAATCATTAACTGCATTCTCTGCTTGCTTGGTTGTTTTCTTTGCATCATTGTATGCATCGTTAGCAACCTTTGCTGATTGATTTGCAACTTTAAGTGCATCGTCTGCTACTTTAATTGCATCTTCTTGTGCTTTGTCGATGTTATTGGTAATGTAATCACAGGCTTCTTCCATAGTCTTACCTGCATGCATCATTGCGTTTGCAGTATCAATCAAAGGACCAATGTCTAAATCTACGTTTACATCAACGTCTAATCCAACTAGAAGTGCTGCTTCACCGTCAATGCCAAACGAGATTGTGTCGTCTTCGTATGTTGCATGCGCTGAGCCTTGAGCACCAACTTGTGCGCCGATACTTGCACCAGCACTACCACTTACTTCCGCGCCACCTAGGTGTGCTGAACCGCTTGCTTCGGCGCCAACGCCTGCACCAGCAATTGCTCCTGCGCCTACATCAACACCGTGCTCACCTACGCTTGCATGTGCTCCTGCCTCTGCATATGCTTCTGCGTGTACGTTTGCTTGCCCTTCGGCGCCTGCATCTACTTTTACATCACCTAGGGGAGTTTCAAGTCCGACACTTGCATCTGCTTCGCCACTTGCGCCTGCTTCTGCTCTTGCACTTGCACCTACGTTTGCTGCTGCTGTTGCATCACTTCCATCCCAGCCTGCACTACCTTGTGCGTGTGCTTCTGCTTCTGCACTTGCGTGTGCTTCTGCTGAGCCACTTGCGTCTGCTACTGCATCTACGCCTGGTACAATCTCTTGTTTTGCGTGTGCTTCACCACTGGCTTCTGCGCCTGCTTCTACGCCTGCATGTACTTCTGCGCCTGCTGCAACACTTGTGTCTGTTACTTCATATCCTGCACTTGCGCCTGCTTCATATCCTGCACTTGCACTTGCACTACCACTAGCGCCAGCGTTTTCGTTTCCTACTGAACCAGAAGTTTTAACTGCAACTTCGTCTACTACTTCAATGTTATACTGCGGCTGCGATACTTGTTGTACCATATCTGCTGACTTTTGTACTTCAGCTTGGGCAGCACTGTAATTATCTTCTGCTTCTTTTTCTGCTGCATGAGCTGCGTCTAAATCAGCTTGTGCTTTTGCTGCATCAGATTCAGCTTGTGATTGCTTTTGTTTAGCAACTTCAGCTTCTTTGTCTGCGTTGGCTTTAGCAGCGTCGGCATTTTGTTTGTCAATTTCAGCCTGATGCTTTTGGTTTGACTTTGAATTCTTTTCTTGTTGCTGCCGCTGTTTTTCTGCTTCAGCATTAGCCTTATCTTGTTCGTGACTCACTTAATCAATCTCCTTTTGGTTTATACAGTACTTATTAAAAAAGGACCCTTTCGGATCCTTTTTTTGGTTATTTGCCTTCCATTAGTGCTACAGCTTTGTCGTAGTCTTCTTGACTTACTATACCTTCGCGTAATAACTTACTTCTATTTACTAGATGTTTTGCAGCAATTTCTTCTTTTGATCCGCCGAAATATGCTACAGCATGCCCTTCAGCAATTAAGATGTCTGTGACAAGTTTACCATCTGGTGATTTAAAATCGCCAAGTATACGACCAAACTTGCCTTTCATATCTTCGCCATGTTTGTCTTCTGTAGTAATAAGTCTTGCGCCATCGTGCATTAGTTCTTTGAGTCTTGCTTTTGCTGCTTCGCCGAACAAGTCCTCTACTCTATCGCTTGTGCGCGACTCTGGAGTGTCGATACCCATGATTCTTACACGTTCGTCTTTTAACGTTACGCCAAACCCTAGATCGATATCTACGTCAACAGTATCTCCGTCGACAATTTTAATGACAGTTACGTCATACTCGTTATGTTGCATTTTTGTTTCCCTCTAAATAATGTGCCCGTATTATTTAGTCATAAAAAAAGCAACCCGAAGGTTGCTTTTAGTTCGAACGGCGTAAAGCCTGTCCCCGTGCCACTGGCAAGTATTAGAAGTTAAACGTTGCTACTAATGTTAGGTCACCACGTGACTCTGCTTCTAGGTCATAGTCTACTAGTGCTTCTACTGTGAAGTCATCACGGATAGCATATGATGCGCCAAACTCTAGTACTGGTAGGTGATCAAACTCGTCTGTTAGATCAAAAGTTGTGCCAGTGTTGTCGTATGCAGTTAGTGTTGTGCCTGCGGTTAGTGTGAAGTTAGTTAGACCTGTATATGCAATCTCTGGGTTGATTGTTGCTACAGTTGTTTCTGCATCAACGTTGTATGTTGTCACTGCTTCTGTATTAAGTGCAAGTGCTGATGTTAGATCCATTGCGGATGCTGATGTTGCAGCCATTGCTGCAACTGCTGCTAGTACGAATGTACGCATTTTGATATTTCCTTTTTTTATAAATGAGCTGGTTGCTCGTGATAATACTTAACTATATAGATGTTATATTAGTGGTAGTTCAGAGCGTATTTTGATAGGTTTAATAATCTTATTACACTAGTGTTGCTACGATGCAACACGATTCCTATCTGCTCTAGTGTTACCTCGATCTAGGAACCACGGATCTAAATTGAGATTCTTAGCAAGTGCCTGTGCTTGCTCAATTGACGTACAGGTACTTACCGTTTCTGTGCCGCCTACTGTTACTTTCCAAACTTGCTCTCCTGTACGACGAGTCGTTTTGACTACTCGATAGTCATTTCTTTTGTTAGCTCGCATTATTTTTCTTCTTTTGCTTGCTTTTCTGCTTTGGTTAGTTTGTTATTCCAAGTGCTGTTGCTAATGCCCAGTTCACTAGGCATAGATTTTGTTTTACCTACAGTAATCTCGCCACCTTTAGCAAGAAACTCTGCTTTCATTCGTTCTAGTTCATCGTCTTTAGGCTTTGCATCGTGATTCATTGACATGTGTAGTACCCTTTTGTTTCTATATTACTAATATAACACTGAATCATTATCTTGTCAAGAAAAAAGACACCGAAGTGCCTTTAATCCTGCTATGTTTGGTAACAAGGCCTAACTACCTCGTAGAGCCCTTAGGCTGCTAATGCGTAACTTTCGTTTGCGTTTATAGTTTTCGTTCGCGATAACCGTGCTTACATCCGGGTAACTCCACTTTCTCTCTTACGTGTATCGATACCTGCTTCACCCCCATCAAAAGCACACTAGAGCCTGTACATAGGGATTTCCTCAGGCGTGTACGAACCTTCCCCTAGTGTGCTTATGGTGGAGGTGCCGGGTGCCGCCCCCGGGTCTACTCCGTCGTTGCTAAAGTTTCAACATTACATACTATTTATAACACATTTATATAATTGTGTCAAGTTCTTTTTGTGCTCGAGTAGATACTTTTTTATCAGGGTCTACAAGTTTGCGTAGCCAACTGTCAGCAATATATGCCTTGGGTGATGGTCCCAGTTGTATGCTAAGATCCTCTGCTTCAATCCACCAGTAGTGATCATAGACAGCACAGTGGCATTTCATACCAAATGCAGTAAACTCTTCACCTTGTTCGAATTTGCCTATATACTCCGATACATTAACTATGCGTCCTACATTTTTAGGATTAATACTAAAAACAATTACGGCTTTGTCGCCCGCTTCTACGTTCATTCTTCTTCTTTTTTCTTTGGTTTGCGTCCGTAGAAGCCGCCTTTGATTTCTAAATTTTCAGTTCGTTTACCGTATGGTATTTTTTCAATTTCATTACCTTTGGCTAGCCACTCATCTATAGCAGATTGTGTTGCTTCGTCAGTCTTACGCGGAGTCGGATTCATTGTTGTAGTACGCCTTTTTATGTTTAAGTTTTTTTGTTGCGACAATGCCGCGTATTTTTAAATGTTTTTCTGTTTCAACTTTAGGCTGATAAGTTTTAGCTTTTTGCGGTGCCTTGTATGACTTTGCCATTTACCAAAATCCTAATGTTCTTCCATTACCTATAATAATAAACAGACAGGTTACAATATTTAACAGCACCCATAAGGTTCTGATAATTGCAACTCTGTCTGCTTTTTTATTATCAGCGTATGCTTTAGTACCAATAGCTTTGCACCAATACTTCCACATACTCATCCTTACATCGAGTTCTTACGTTCTTGAATCTCTGCTCGACGTGACTTTGTTAGTTTGCCTAAGTCACCTAGTGCGCCACGGGCGCGGGCTGCGGCTGCTTTAACATTCTTTTCTTCCCATGCCGCGTGTTCGACTAAGTAAGCATTAAATGCTGCAACAATTTGTTCATGTTGTGATTGATCGCTCATATTTTTTCTACTGTAATATGTTCATAAATTTCCTTCCAGTTGGTTACTTTTGTAATGCCTGGACGGAGTTTGTCGTTCATGTTGAACCCATGTTCAACTAAGATTGGCTTTAGACCCAAGTCCAAACCGCACTCTGCATTTTCTAGTTTGTCTTCAATCCAGTACAATCCTGAATCTTTATAAGGTGCAAGTGCTTCATCTTTAGGAGCTCCTGTATCTAAACAAACCAGTTCTTCGAAAGCTGTTTTTCCAAACAACTTTTCTAAGTTCATCTGACGTAGTTTTTTAGCATTGACGTCTGTACTCATACTTGTAATACAACGGAATACATAACCATGCTCTTCGTGCAGCCGTTTAACATAAAACATTGCATCACGTAATGCAGGTAGGAATCCCATTGCTGCGCTTTCGTTGAATACTTTTACGTGTTTAATTGCTTCGTTGCGTGAAATACCAAAACGCTTGGCAATATCATATTCCCAATTTCCGTTAGCAATTTGTGTGTATCCGCGCTGTTCTAAATAACAACAGAATGCATATTCCCAGTTGAGTAGAACGCCATCACAATCCGCAAGTATTACTTTATCATTGTATTTTTTCATGTGAGCCTCTTTTATATTATGTATATACTATAACATATAACTGTAGAGATGTCAACCAATAATTACATCGAGTAGCCGTTGGATCGTAGCACAGGTTTATATTGTGCAAATTGCCCTGTCCGACTGCCGTTAGGTCCCCATTGACGTTTTGCTCCAATGTCAACATGAACGAAACCGTTATAACATCCAATACCACTGAAGCCTGCATCAATTATCTTTTGAAGCATATCAACTCGGCCTTGAGTAGTTGATGTTCCCCATTGTATATCAACTGCCTTACGTTGTACGTGCATGCTGTTACGTGCTCCGCCGACACTGCTATTGTATGCAGGTGTACGATATGCACTGTTTAATGTAATCACTCTACCTAAACTTTCTGCTAGCGTTTCTAATTTAGACCATACTTCTGGCAACACTCTAGGATTCACATGCGATTGCACATTAATCCATTCTGATGTAGGTCTAGGAATATTAGAATCATCTGCTGCGTCTGCGCCTGTTGCTGCGTCACTTCCTGGTGCACCAGATGCTCCGTCTTGTCCTGTTACAGGACTTGTGCCACCCGGCGAGCCACCGCCATAACTTTCAAGTGCTTCATTAGTATCTGGATCGCCCCCAGCTGCAAGTTCTGCTGCTCTACCACTTATAATTGCCCTAGCTTCTGCATCACTAATTCCAACTGTATCTTCGAGACCGAGCGCATCTGCTACGGCTCCGCCAAGTGTCGGTCCACCATTTACAAAAACATTTGATGCAAATGGCGTATTACTATGTGTTACTGCTGGCATTATTGTCCTCCTTCTGCATCATAATCAAATGCTGGCGGCGGAGTTGTACCTGCTCTGTCTGCTGCTTGTTGTGCTTCCGTCGATCTAGCTACTACTTGCCCTGTTGCTGGATCAATTAGGTCTGCATTCGGATTAGCGTTTTGAGATGCTGTGCTGCCTTCTGCTCTTGCAAAGGGCCACCGCTTCCTTGGCTTGCTAGGATTGGGTATTTGATCAGGTGGACCGCTAGGCGAACCAGCAGTTATTTGGCCGTTGACTTCGTTATCAAAACCTAACTGTTCGCCTTTAGCAAACGGAGTTACTTGTGTAGTTGATCCCCGTAGTCCGTCGTCTGGACCAGCTGTACCTTCTGCTTCCCAATAATAAAATCCTGCTTCTCTCATCAGCACCTTTTGTACAGCAGGATCTTGGCCTAGTGTATTAAGGATAGAAGTTCTTTCTGCATTTAAGTCTGCATTGCTATCACCACTCGCTGCCGCTGTGCCGCCGCCATTTGTTGATGCACCACTATCGATAGCACCTGCCACGGCTGCTGCTGTATTTCCTACTGCTGTACTCATACTAACTGCTAACAAAGCACGTTGAAAATCATTTAACACATTGCTAGTAGTTATACCAGATTCGGGGTCTGATTGTAGTGTTTGTAACAACCTAACATCGTCACGTATACCCGTAAGTGCTGTGATGATTCGGTTGTATTCCGGGGTCATGTCTATATGCTTATATGGATCTGCCATTATGCGTTATCTCTCGGTGTCATTGTGTCTACTAAATATCTAGGTGCGTTTGCAGTATTTGTTGGTCCGGTGCCTCCCCAATATCTATTTGAAAGGACGCCTGATATCACACCAGCTTGTTGTCCTTTCCAAGCAATGTCTACGTGTACATTGCCATTGCCCATATAGCCATTACCCATACCTACTCCTGTTGCGCCAGCTTTTTCACATTCTTCTACAAATTTTAATAAAATAGCAAGTTGTGCTGGATTGTTAGTGTATAGTCTAGTGCCGTCACCGTCTAAGACTCTGCAATCAGCAGCATATCCTTTGTCATGTCTATTCGAACCAGTACGATTAACTCCGTCTCGACCGCCTTCACTTTTAGGAACTTGGCCGCCACTTGTAATTACAACGTCAACACCTGCTGCTGCTCCTGCTGTTTTAAGTATGTTCATAAGTTCTGTTTGGATTGGTAAATTACGTTTTCCGTCCATGGCGTATGTAACATTGCCTACACCAGATCCGCTTTTAAGTTCAATTTGATCTTGTGGCACACTACCTTCATAATAAGTTGTGCCGTCTTCGCCTACAATTGCAGTCGAGGCGCCTGCGCCGTAACCAGCACCTTGTGAATTTACAGAACTGCCGCCTCTAAATCCGCCTGGATTAGAACTGGTATTTCTCAGAGCATTATAATTAGCTGCACTAGTGTTGCCTAGATTAGTAGGATTTCCAATTTCAGCATCTACTAATTCTAATATTCCTGATTGCTGTAGATTAATATAATCTCTTGCTGCTTGAGCTATATTAGCAGGATTATTTGCAACTGTGTCAGCGTCGCGCTGATAGACACCTTTTGATCTGTCGTCTGCTCTATCGGTGATGATTCGCAAGTCTGTTTGAATATCTTCAAACAAACTTGCTATTTCTGCTAGACATGCTTGATGAGCAAGGTCATGGTCAATATGTACGTGATCCGGTGGACTACTGCCTGGATCAGTATCAACATCAGGATGATTAACTGTAGTTTGACCTACGCCTTCCGTTGTCGATTCTTCAAATATTTTTGCGCCAGCTAATGACATTTATATTCCTCGTATTATACTAGTAGTATATTTATCCGAGAATTTATGCCATTTGAATATTGCTGGTAGTTGCAGTGTATTGCTTGGCAATTTCATCTTCTGTTTTAGCAATGCAACTAACAGTTGACGATAAGATATTAAACTTTGCATCAGGATTTACACTAAACATAAATGGTGCTAGACCCATGCCTTGCTGTTGCATAATTAGTACCATTGGCTTTTTGAGTACAAATTTTGTTGTTGTTTCTTCGTCTAGTCTAGCAACAATTTCTTCGCCGCTGCTTAGTTTTAGAGACACAGTGTCTCCTGCTTTGTATGGTGTTTCAATAATCATAATGAGTGTCCTGTTCCGTTGTAGTTAGTTTCTTCTAGGTATGTAGGCAACTTGTCAAAGCCACCAATTTTTGTACCGTGTACTTTAATCTGTGGGAATGTACGTGCTCCTGGGAACATCTCTAGTACTTGGTCACGAGTAAAGTCTACATCAAGTTGATAATACTTAAATGGTAAGTTTCTTGATTCACACAATGCCTTTGCGCTAACGCAATGTTGGCATTGTGGTTTACCGTAAATTTCAATCATAAACTAAATCCTTTTTGAATTGTTTCTAACTTCCAGCCTTTAGTTTTTCCTTTTTTAGGAATAGGCCAGTTTTTTTGTATTTGCATTTTTAGTGTACTCCAACTTAAATTGTTTGTTTTACAAAAATCAGCTGCTTCGCCGCCGCATAGAATATGTTCTACTCCCTGTGGAGATGTTAATTTATACGTGTAACTATTTTTGTTATGCTTACCAACTCGTAATTTTGCCTTTGCACTGATTAGATCCTTTGTACTTTGCCTTTGTGTTTTGCCGTACATAGGATTTCCAGTACCAGTATTCAATTTACTGAACTTCTCACGTGTTTCTGCACTGTGATTTTTAGGTCCATAGCCGCCACGTTCTTTCTGCAGGCGCGAACGCAATCCTCGTTGTTGCTGTGCTTTTTCAACACCGTAAATTTCTTCGTATGTTTTACCTTTGTGATTAGGAGGACGAGCATCTATACAGATGTTGGATAATATTCCATCTTTGTCATACCCTTTTCTGCCATGCTGTTTGATTAACTCTGATTCCATCTCATACGCTAACCCTTCATCTATAATATTTTCTGCAACGTATTCAATTAATGGTTCGTTGCCTGATGCACGTATGCTAGCAATCTTATTTTCTTTATAAACATTCCTAGTTTCAGGAACGTCCCATAAGTGTGTTTTAGCTCGTCTACCCTTTCCTTTGCCTACGTAAAACGGCTGGCTGTTTCGTGGGTCTACTAATTGATATACATAATACACTTCGCTGGTCTCCTGCTGTATATATTTAGCAAGAGACTGAGAATAACAGTTAGGTATTGAATAGTCCTCAATTTGATTAGAACTGGCAGCAAAAATAATATGTTCTCTGTTATCTTTATATGGAGTCACATCTACTAGGTTGTGGTCTTGCCATACACTATGTCGTATAGCTTGTATAATTCCAAACCCTTTTAAAAAATAATAACCAATTACTCTCTTGCCGCCATAGATACTAGTGTGTACACTAACATTATTATGACAGTTGTTGTGATCGTATGCTGCCTGTGCATCAACACTTACAGCGCCAATCCAGTCGCAATCCAAAGACTTTGCCATAGAACACAAGTCATCTTCAACTGCAACTGGATTGTTCCACATTTAAAGACTAAATCCTTTAAATGTATTGTTGTCAACATCTTGTACAGTACCACCAGAAACATAGCTGGAAATTTGTGTTTGCTGAGGTGCCACTTGTACTTCGCTTCCGCTAATCCATTTCTGTGTCCACGGTAGCGGATTGTTTTTAATTGTGTAAGGACTCTTAAGATTCACATTGGTCATTCTGCGAGTGCAAATCCATTCAATGTAATCAGCTAACAGTTCTGTGTTAAGTCCAATCATTGATCCATCTTTGAACAAATACTCTGCCCAAGCCTTTTCTTGATCAACTGCGTCTACAAACATCTTAATGCATTCTGCTTCTGTTTCTTCAGCAATCTTAACATAGTCCGGATCGTCTTTTTTAAGAGTTTTCAGCATCATCTGTGTACTTGCTAGGTGCAAGTTTTCATCACGTGCAATCAACTTGATAATCTTAGCATTGCCTTCCATCTTCTTTGTTTCAGCAAACGCCCAGCTGCATGCAAACGAGACATAGAAACGTACACCTTCTAAGATGTTAACACTCATTAGTGTAAGCCACAACAATTTCTTTAGTTCATAAAGATCAACAGTAATTTTCTTACCGTTAACTGTGTGTGTTCCTACTCCTAGCAGATTGTACCACGCACTTGTTTCAATAAGATCATCGTAGTACTTTGAGATATCTCCAGCACAATCTAAAATCTCTTTAGTGTCCATCATCTCGTCAAAGATTTTACTAGGGTTTGAATACACGTTGCGAATAATATGTGTGTATGAGCGTGAGTGGATAGTCTCTGAAAACGTCCATGTTGTGATCCAATTCTCAATTTCAGGCAAACTGACAATAGGTGAAAATGCTTCTACTGGTGCACGACCTTGTACACTGTCCAGCAGGATTTGACGCTTGAGGTTTGACGTAAAGATGTGACGCTCATGATCAGTAAGTGCTTTAAAGTCTTTTGCATCTTGATAGATGTCTACTTCTTGAGGTCTCCAAAAGAATCCAAGTTGTTTGTCGGTTAGTCCGTCAAAACTTTTATATTTCAACGTGTCGTATCGTTGAATTGTAGGACCGCCCGTCGGATCTAGAAATGCTAATACTTTAGTGTGATCTGCTTTGTTTGCAGTGTTAAAAACGCTCATGTATCTGTTACCCTTGTGTATGTGTATAGTACTATACTAACACGCCCCGAATGGCGTGTCAAGTATTAAATTGTGCAGCTCTCGCAATCTGCTTCGTCTACTTCGACGATTTCAAGTTCGCCCATCATCTTACTAACATCAATTTCGCCCTGTCCGTCGTTTGTATTAAAATAATAAAGCTGCTTTCCACCATACTTATAAAACATCAGCATGTGCTGTAACAACGTACTCATAGGTATCTTTTCATCTGTATAGAACACCGGATTGTAACTGGTATTAACACTAATGCCTTGATCAATGTACTTCTGTAGCACAGCCATAATCTTTAAGTAACCTTCTGGAGACTTTTGATCCCATAGCAAGTCATATTTATTCTTTAGTCGCTTAAACTCTGGCACTACTTGCTTGAGTACACCGTGCTTGCTTTGCTTTACACTAATCAAACTGCGTGGTGGTTCAATACCGTTTGTAGCGTTAGCAATCTGTGCGCTTGTCTCAGCTGGCATTAGAGACATTAGTGTTGAGTTACGGATACCTGTAGCTTTGAGTTGCTCACGCAATCCTTTCCAGTCTTGGCGTTCAACATGCGGAATGAGTTCGTCTAGGTCTCGCTTGTATGTTTGATTAGGTGTAATACCGTGGCCGTACTTTGTTTCCATGTTACCTGGTATTGCACCTTGCTCTGCTGCTAGGTCAGCACTTGCTTTGATCAAGTAGTACGACCATGCTTCTGCCCACTCGTCTACAAGTGCAAGTCCGTCTGCATCAATATGTTGATAAGTTAAATCATTCTTAGCTAACCAGTATGCAAAGTTAATAATGCCAACACCAAGGGGTCTACGCTTCTCTGTAGATAACTGTGCTGCTAGGATTGGATAGTTCTGATAGCTTAGTAGTGCATCAAGTCCACGCACTGCCAAACGACATACACGCTCAAAGTCTGATGTGTGACGAATGTTGCCCCAGTTGATTGCACTTAGTGTACAAAGCGAGATAGCAGCGCCGTCATAGTCTTCTACCATTTCATCTACATATACATAATCGTCATCATTAACATCGTCTAAGTTATCGTCTACAATTTCGTACAGCCATTTATTTTCCATTTTCA
>Ga0208413_1000762_pt1 | contig 22628 bp, 15 predicted proteins | sample AntAceMetag02UKD_FD_184761 | JGI IMG/M metagenome (GOLD analysis project Ga0208413, IMG submission 184761) | Saline lake microbial communities from Ace Lake, Antarctica - Antarctic Ace Lake Metagenome 02UKD (SPAdes) (version 2) | ecosystem: Environmental > Aquatic > Non-marine Saline and...
GCGACTGATCTATTCTTAAATCTAAAAGCCTAAACCAATCAATAAGACGATGCCGAGCGATGAAACGTCCTTGCCAAGGCACTGCCAACTTTCTTCTGAATAAGCGCATTAGCCCCCATTGGCTTAAGGGGTTAAAGCCTATCACAAGCATCTTACCGCCCGGGCGCAGCACACGAGTAACCTCACGTAAAAGCACGTGACTGTCTTCGGTGAAATCTAGCGCATGGTGCATAACCACCGCGTCAATACTGTCGTTAGCTAGAGGGAGCTGCTCTATGTCAGCAACCGCATTTTTCCCGCCCGGACGGTGGCTGGCAGAAAAAAGTATCTTATGACTAATAGGACTGTCGTTTATCAACAGGTGCTCTTCACTGCCGCCGACTTGCAATATATGGTAACCAAACATCCGCTCTATAATAGGTTTGGCCGCCAGTCGCTCAGATTGCAAACTTATCCGACCCAGCGGCGTCTGAAACCAACGGGTTAACAGCGCCGACATCGAATCTGCATCGTCGATTCCCTGCAACAAACGCCGTCTGGTTTCCCGTTTAGACAAAAGACTCATTAGTTTCTCACTCGCCAATAATCGCTTTTATTATCTTTCATAAGCCAATAAAATATGTGATATCTATTTCCGTGGTTGGATTCTAACGTTCTCATTGGACTTCTACCAGAAATGCTCGCGTACCAACCTTGCGCGCTGCTTGTAAAACGCGCAAGTCCAGCTATTATGTGGTTTTTAAGAGAATTTGATTACTATGATAGGAAAAATCCACCCTATTCCGGCCTTTACGGATAACTATATCTGGGCTATCCACTGCGCAGAATCGAACCAAGTTTGTGTCGTGGACCCCGGCGACGCAGACGTTGTTGAAGAATATCTCAAACTCAATAATTTACTTTTGACAGATATACTTATAACTCACCACCATCCTGATCATGTTGGGGGGTTAATGCAGCTTAAGAAAACCCATGATCCCAGAATCATAGGCCCTGAGTCGTCTGGTATTAGTGGGATAACAGAATTTGTCGCTGAAACCGATTCAATAGAACTGTTCGATTGCAGCTTTTCCGTTATTGAGATTCCCGGACACACTCTAGATCATTTAGCTTTCCATACAGTTAGCACTTTAAAACCTGTGCTTTTTTGCGGTGACACGCTATTTGCAGCTGGCTGTGGGCGCTTGTTTGAAGGCACAGCGCAAATCATGACCGTCTCCCTAGATAAGCTTGCAAGCTTACCCGAGGATACTCTCGTTTATTGCGCTCATGAATATACTCTAGCGAATTTGGCTTTCGCTAAAGCTGTCGACCCGCTAAACGGTATTCTCGGTTTCCGCACTATAGCTGAACAGCAGAAAAGAAAGCTCGATCTACCAACACTACCCAGCAGTATTGCTCTAGAACTTCAAACAAATCCCTTTCTGCGCTGTCATGATAATGCTCTCAAGAAATCGGTCGAGCTTCACGCTGGCCGCAAGTTGAAATCTCGCCTTGATACATTCACAGAATTAAGGCTTTGGAAAGATGGCTTTTAAGATAACCTGTAAGAAAAGCCAAATGATTTTTTCTCTAATGACTCTCAACCGACACGGCCGCTTATTTTTAGCGGCTGCTGTCTTGACAAGTTGCCAAGTCTCCACGCAGCTGCCAAGCCCCGAGAGCCCCTTAAAAGGACAAGTAAAGAACAGCCACGCCGCTATTGCTTTGTCTCCTTCTCTGTCAGAGCCGCATGTCATAGCGGATACGCCTGTCGCCGTGCCGGTTCTGGTAAACGACTTATGGGAAAGGCTTAGGCAAGGTTTTCAGTTACAGCAACACTACGACCATCCAAGCGTCCAAGCCTATATAGACAGATATTCATCTAATCAGCGTCTGTTTGATTTAGTGACTGAGCGAGCCAGCCCTTACCTTTTTGAAATAATTAATGAGCTTGAACAAAGAGGTCTCCCTTTAGAGCTCGCACTATTACCGATCGTTGAAAGCACTTTCAACCCAAATGCCTATTCCCAAGACCACGCAGTTGGCCTTTGGCAGTTTCTCGGGCCCACCGCCAGAAGTTTTGGTGTTCAACAGGATTGGTGGTACGACGGTCGCCGTGATCCTTTAGTTTCGACAGCTGCAGCATTGGACTATCTTACAGTGCTACACGGTGATTTTTCAGAAGATTGGCTTGTGGCAGTTGGCGCGTATAACACTGGCGGCGGCAATATTCGCAGAGCGATACGCCGCAGCGGTCAGGATATGAACGCTTTAGACTTTTGGAACCTTCCGTTGGCGCCTGAAACAAGATCTCATGTTCCCAAACTACTGGCAATAGCAGCGACAGTTAGCAAAGGCAACACAGCGAGTTTAAAACTAGAACCAATCGCCAATAAACCACAACTTCAAGCAGTAGACATTGGCAGCCAAATCGATATAGCCCAAGCTGCTTCTTTAGCAGGAATTAGCCAAGAGGCTCTGCGAGACTTAAACCCAGGCTATCTACAGTGGGCCACACATCCAGATGGGCCGCAATCTTTACTAGTGCCTATCGCAAATGCTCCGCGGCTAGAAAAAGCGATCGCGCAAGCAGACCCAAACGATTTTTTAACTTGGGACAGGTATGAAATTAAACCTGGAGACACATTAGGGCAAATAGCGCGCAGTCTTGAAACTCAGGTAGATGTGCTGCAAGAGGTAAACGGCATTCGTGGCTCAGCAATAACAGCAGGAGATTCCTTGCTTATCCCGAGGGATATAAACTCTACCTCACAGTTAGCAAATGCAGGGTTTAGCTTAGGCCAAAAATCCGCCTTACCAAACCAACGATCGACACCTTCTCCCCCTATTAATTATCAGGTTCGAGCCGGCGACAGTCTATGGCTCATCGCAGACAAGTACAATTTGAAATCTGCCAAAATTGCGCAGCTTAACGGCATTGAAATAGATTCAATTCTTCGGCTAGGGCAGCGACTTAAGCTCCAAGACGTTACCGGCCCAGCTGGCGGGAATATAACTAAAGAAGTAGGTTCAAATCCAGCGGCTATCCACTCTGTTAGCCGCGGCGATTCAATCGCTCTAATCGCGAGGCAATCTGGCCACAGAATCAGCGACTTGTTGAACTGGAACAGCCTCAGCAAAGGCGAAATAATTTACCCAGGGCAAAAAATACGACTCACCCCTCCTGACTCAGGAACGAACTAAAATGACCGAAACTACGGCGGCGACACAAGATAAAGATTTCTTAGGCCACCCAAGAGGCCTAGTTATTTGCTTCTTTACCGAAATGTGGGAGCGCTTCAGCTACTACGGAATGCGCGCGCTTTTGATATTCTATTTAACACAGCATTTCCTGTTTTCCGATGAGTCGGCCGCGGGAATTTATGCAGCTTACATTTCCCTGGTTTACATAACGCCAGTTATCGGCGGTATCGTTGCTGATCGCTATCTTGGACCCGTTAAAGCAGTCATATTGGGCGCAATATTACTGGTGGCAGGTCACGCTGGGATGGCGATAGAAGGCGCGAGCGCTGTAGAAATAGTCACAGCAAACGGTGTCGAAGTTCAGCGAGATGCTTTCTTCCTTCAAACTTTCTATTTATCTCTAGCCCTCATCATTATGGGAGTGGGCTTCCTCAAAGCCAATATTTCGACCCTTGTTGGCTCCATGTATGAACGCCGCGATCCTCGCCGTGATAGTGCGTTTACACTTTTTTATATGGGCATAAATCTCGGCGCATTTTTAGGCGCCATTATTTGCGGATTCCTTTTACAATACGGCGGCTTTAACTGGGGATTTGGTGCCGCCGGTATTGGCATGCTGTCCGGTCTGGTGGTGTTTGTTAAAGGCAACCACCTATTCGGAGATGCGGGCAAGCCAAAACAGCCTGAAATTCTCAAAGAAAAAATCTTTGCTGGAATAAACCGCGAGCAAATGATTTACCTTCTTACCCTCGTTGGTGTTCTTGTTTGTTGGCAGCTAATGCAGCAACGTGCGCTTGTTGGGGGATTGTTAGGTGCGTCTTTAGTCGGAATGACTCTTGTGGCAGTTATTTATGCGTTTACAAAATGCGAGCCAATGGATCGCAATCGAATGCTGGTCTGCCTTTTCCTGATGAGTTACCAAATTATCTTTTGGTCTTTATTTGAGCAAACTGGCAGCTCCCTCAATTTGATGGCGGACAGAAACGTAGACCGAGTAGTGTTTGGATTTGAACTGCCGGCGGCTATATTCCAATCGGTAAACGCCTTTTTTATTATTACCTTGGCACCATTATTCAATTTTACGTGGATCTATCTAGCCAAAAAAGGCTGGGAGATCTCTACCCCCTTGAAATTCTCATTGTCACTAATACAATTAGGCCTCGGCTTCCTGTTTTTAGTTTATGGGGCATCTCAGGCCACCGACCCAACCCAAGTGGCGCTGATTTGGCTGGTACTCCTCTATTTGATGCATACGACCGGTGAGCTCTGTATATCACCGGTGGGCTTGTCTATGACTACCAAACTCTCGGTCCCCTCTGTTGTCGGCATGATGATGGGCTGTTGGTTTCTCGCCTCCGCCGCCGGTAACTATGTCTCAGGAACTATTGCAGCCATGACAGGGTCGGACACTGTTGGAGGCGAAGTAGCCGATCCAGCAGCTGCTTTAGCAGGTTATATGGAGGTTTATGAAACAGCCGGTTGGTACAGCATTGGCGCAGGTCTGTTTGCAATACTATTAGTACCGGTTCTTAAACACTTCATGCACGGAATCAAATAGGCACACAGCGATTGAAATGCAGTAAAATTGGCTGACAACAATAGGATAAAGGAAAGTCATATGGGATTTTTAACAGGCAAGCGAGTTTTGATTTTAGGGGTCGCTAGCAAGCTGTCCATCGCCTCTGGAATTGCAGAAGCTATGCACCGAGAAGGCGCCGAGCTAGCTTTTACATATCAAAACGACAAGCTCAAGGATCGAGTAGAGAAGTTTGCAAAGTCTTGGGACTCTGAGCTCATTTTTCCATGCGATGTCCAAAATGACAGTGAAATAGCAGAACTGTTTTCAGCCTTAGGCGAACACTGGGATGGTCTCGATTGCATTGTTCATTGTCTTGCTTATGCCCCAGCTCATGAACTTGACGGTAACTTCGTTGACGTAAGCACTCGCGAGGGGTTTTTAACCGCTCATGAGATTAGCTCTTATAGTTTGGTAGCACTTGCCAAAGCCGGTCATGACATCATGCGCGGCCGAAACGGCTCTCTGTTAACTTTGAGTTACCTCGGCGCAAATCGTAGCCTGCCAAATTACAACGTTATGGGGCTTGCCAAAGCCAGCTTGGAAGCAAACGTACGCTATCTAGCAGCTAGTTTAGGTCCAGAGGGAATAAGAGTGAACGCGGTTTCAGCCGGACCTATTAGAACCCTTGCAGCATCGGGTATTAAAAGCTTCCGCAAAATGCTTCAACACAATGCCGCTCAAACACCGTTAAGAAAAAATGTGACTATACAAGAAGTTGGCAATGCAGCGGCTTTTCTTTGCTCAGATTTGGCGTCCGGTATCAGCGGAGAAATTCTTTATGTTGATGGTGGTTTTAATACCACTGCCATGGGCTCACTAAACGACGTAGCGGACAGTTAAACACCATTTAGGGAAGCTAGGTCAGTGCTAGATTAGCTCCCACGCGCTGGCGAATTATGTTCCAAAAAAATCATTGGCTTATTTAGTCAATTTACAAAAAAAGGCTAGGACAGCAGCAGCTGAACTAGCCTTCTTTTTAATCTAAAAATCATTCCAGTTAGTCTAAAAAATCATTCTAAGAAACTTAATTAGAAACTTTCGTCGGCCAACCTAGACTGAATATCTGCACTTTCTGTTAAATTCCCTAGAAAAGCTTGAAAATCACTGTTGCCGAGATCACTCAGCATTCGGTTTATCATGCTATCGCGCTGATCTTCAGGAATAGAATCTACGCTCCCCTGTGTTACCTGAATTAATTCTACGATCACAAAGGTGCCGTTATCGAGGGTCAAGCTAGATCGCTCAGGGCCATTTGCAGGCTCTGGCATTGCAAACACCTCCGCGAGAATCTGACGGTTTACACTAAAACCGTTTCTGTCAACAGCGGCAGCGTCTACCCAGGCAAGTTGGTTATCAGTTAACAATTGAGTCAATAGAGGTTCATCATTTACTGCAGCGTAGAGCTCTACTCCGAGCGCAGCGGCTGCGTCACGTTCCATGTCGGTACGAATATTGACAGAAATCTCACCGGTGACTTCTTGAAGCGGCAATATGCTGGCTTCGTTAAATTGCTCTAGGCGCAGAACCATGGCCTGCGAATCGTTTAACTCCAGAGCATCACTGTTGTTGCCACCATTAAGCACCGTGTCTGAAAATGCTGCGTCTATAACAGCAGCGGCTGCGAAAAGACCATTCCCACCATCTCGGGAAAATGCTTGGCTTTGAAGAACTGTTAGACCTAATTCTTCAGAAATCTGAGTTAAGTCTGCAGTCTCAAAAGCTAGATTTGAGAGGTCGGCTAGCTTTTGCGCGAACAGCGCTTCCACTTCTGCTGATTTAAGTTCACGTTCTAGACGCTCTGAAAGCTCTTCGAAAGATTGGTAGACGTTCTCATTATCCTCAGTCAACTTAACTAAATGCACGCCAAAATCAGTTATAACTGGCCCGGAAACCTCGTTCAGTGCCAACTCGTTTAGCGCTTGTTCCAACTCTGGAGGAAACGCGCTGCCATCGGTAAAGCCAATATCACCGCCCTCTTCAGCGGAGGCCGTATCACTTGAAAGCTCTAAAGCAAGGCGTCTAAATTCTTCACCATTTGCCAAGCGCACACTAACGTTCGCGGCAAGTTCTAGCGCTGCAGCCTCGGTCAAATTTCCATTTATCTCAAACAAGATGTGAGCAGCGCGCTTTTCCGCAGAGCCTTCAAACAGACTGCGATCTTCTTCATATTTAGCTAATAACGCACCTTGATCTAGAGCGATCTCATTTGAAATTATACTCTTATCCAGTAAGACATAATTGACTACGATAGACGCATCTTCTTCAAAAAGTCCTTGGTTATCGTCATAGTAGCTTTGAATTTGCTCATCGCTTATTGCTGTGTCTAATGTCCTAGTACCCATGGTTACTGATAGGTAACGAAGATCTCTAGTCTGTGCGGACAGCTTTACTAGGCGATTTAACTCGCCGTCGGTGACGAAGTTTGAACTGGCGTATGCGTTGGCAACCTGCGCCATCAGCATTTGTCCGCGCAATGTTTCTCTATATTGAGCAACACTCAAAAATTGACTGTTCATCGTTCTAACAGCTAAGTTAGAATCGAACACGCCGTTAAGTTGGAAGGATGGGGTTTGGATGATTGAGCGATCAATTCTATCACTTGAAACCGACATAGAATTGCCTTTTGCTAACTGACGCATAACCAATTCTTCGATTAATTGATTAAGAGAAATTTGCTCTAAAAGCTCCTGATCAAGGGCCTCAATGTTGCCCCCTAAGGTAGCAACCAAGTTCTGTGTGTTCGATTGCAGTTGCGCTTCGGTAATTTCTTCACCGTTCACTTCAGCGACCGGCGGTGATGTCATAAAACCACCTATGATTGATTCAACTCCAAAAAGAGCGAATATAGCGATGATAAAGCCAACAATGACCTTAGCGATAACACCTTGTGAATTATCTCGAATATTTTGAAGCATGATTTTTTCCAAACGCTAAGCATTAATGTGATCTTGCCTAACTTAACTAATGACATTTCTGAAACTAAAAAAGGCGCATCATAGATGCGCCCTATTTCTACTGTCTAGAATGCAGTTTAGGATTTGAGCAGTCTAACGAAGCTAAAAAATATTACTTCACGGTTATAAACTGATCGGTTAGCCTGAACATTTTCTATGTGTTTACAGAGTCTTTAAGCGCTTTTCCTGCTTTAAAACTCGGTACACGCGCAGCCTTGATCTGAATTGGTTCGCCAGTTTGTGGATTACGTCCGGTGCGTGCAGCGCGATCTTTGGTAGCAAAAGTTCCAAAACCTACCAATACAACTGGCTCAGCTTTCTTTAAAGATTCTGTAATCGAATCTATCATAGCATCGATAGCACGACCCGCCGAAGCTTTAGGTAGGTCCGCGCTGGCTGCAACTGCATCTATTAATTCTGATTTATTCACTTTATCCCCTTTTTTATCAATTTGACGTTTTTATTACTAGGTTTTTATTACTTGTGTTTATTACTTATATATCGCGCGGACTCCACTTAGGTTTACCGTCTAATTACCGTTAAAATCCAATGTTTAGAATAAATAATTAACAGCTTTATTCGGAAACTGTGTAAAAAATAAGCTTCGAACGAGTCGGCCATAAAGTGAGCTGGGGGACTGGTGCACACCCCGCGTATTATCGAGTCTTTATACCAATTGCATGAAACCACTGTCAATACAGAGAGCCCCCATTAATGGGTATTAATGTGATTTTCGTCAATACTTTTGCCTTTATCTTCTTTTGCGGCTTCTTTTGGCTTTTTATCACCATCGATCGGCGTGGGCTGATACTGCAAAGCCACTTGCAAAACTTCATCTATCCAGCGCGCAGGAACAATTTTTAATTCGGCTTTTATATTGTCAGGTATTTCAGCCAAATCGCGCTCATTATCCGCCGGTATGATAACCGTTTTAATGTTACCTCGATGGGCGGCCAACAGTTTTTCTTTAAGTCCGCCAATCTTGAGAACTTGACCGCGAAGAGTAATCTCACCTGTCATTGCTACATCGGCACGAACAGGTATTTTAGTTAACACAGACACCAATGCCGTACACATGCCAACGCCCGCACTAGGGCCATCTTTAGGAGTAGCGCCTTCTGGGACATGAATATGCAAATCACATTTTTCATGAAAGCTTGGCGCTAGCCCGAGACTCTCAGCACGACTTCTAACCACAGTCAACGCAGCTTGGATGGATTCTTGCATCACATCACCTAACGATCCAGTCTTGATGATTTTACCCTTGCCTTCGACTGCAATTGCTTCAATCGTCAACAGCTCTCCACCAACAGATGTCCACGCTAAGCCGTTAACCTGCCCTACTTGATTTTCTTCTTCAGCTTTTCCGTAATCATACTTACGAATGCCGGAGTATTTCTCAAGTAATTCAGAACTGAGCTTAACCTCATCGACTTCTTTGCCCATAGAATTATCTTTAACAATTTTTCGACAGACCTTAGCAATCTCGCGCTCTAAGCCACGAACACCTGCTTCACGGGTGTAATAACGAATGAGATCTCTTATCGGGCCCTGATCAAAGGCTAGTTCCCCTTTCTTTAAGCCATTGTTTTTTATTTGCTTAGGCACCAGATAGCGCTCGGCAATATTCACTTTCTCGTCTTCTGTGTAACCAGGAATACGAATAACTTCCATCCGATCTAACAATGGCTCTGGAATGTTCATGCTATTGGAGGTACAAACAAACATAACCTCGGATAAGTCATAATCCACTTCAAGGTAGTGATCATTAAAGCTATTATTTTGCTCAGGGTCTAAAACTTCCAGCAATGCCGATGCTGGATCGCCTCGATTATCCATGCCCATCTTGTCGATTTCATCGAGCAAAAACAGTGGATTCTTCACCCCTACCTTAGAAAGTTTCTGTATTAGTTTTCCAGGCAGTGAACCTATATAAGTACGACGGTGACCACGAATTTCTGCTTCATCTCGTACACCACCTAATGCCATGCGGACGAATTTCCGATTTGTAGCTCGAGCGATAGATTCACCTAACGATGTCTTACCGACTCCGGGAGGCCCAACCAGGCATAAAATCGGGCCCTTCAGCTTTTTAACGCGCTTTTGGACCGCTAAATATTCAATAATTCGTTCTTTAACTTCTTTCAGACCATAGTGGTCATTTTCAAGAATCTCTTCAGCTTTCGCTAAATCCACACGAACCTTACTTTTCTTTTTCCAAGGAATACTGACCATCCAATCGAGATAGGTGCGAACAACAGAAGCTTCTGATGACATAGGAGACATCTGCTTTAATTTATTTAGTTCAGCAGATGCTTTGTCTTTAGCCTCTTTAGGCATGCCAGCATCGTCAATTTTCTGTTTTAATTCTTCAGCCTCGTTCGGCACATCTTCCAACTCGCCCATTTCCTTCTGAATGGCCTTCATTTGCTCATTCAAGTAGTACTCGCGCTGGCTTTTTTCCATTTGTTTCTTAACGCGGCCTCGAATCCGTTTCTCCACCTGAAACAGGTCTATTTCAGATTCAATCAACGCCATCAAGTGTTCAATTCTGGCCTGTAGCCCAGCGAGCTCTAATAGATTCTGCTTTTCTTGCAACTGGAGAGACATGTGAGAGGCGATGGTATCAACGAGTCGTCCCGGTTCATCAATGCTGGATATTGAGGTCATTACCTCTGGCGGAATTTTTTTGCTTAGCTGCACATACTGATCAAATTGCGAAAGCAGCGATCTGATTAGTAATGCAGATTCTTTTTCCGGGATTTCTTCTGAGTTAAGGACATTAGTTTCAGCTTTAAAATGGTCAACATCAAACACAACATTCTTAATGCGTGCTCGCTCCAAACCCTCCACCAGCACTTTAACAGTGCCATCGGGTAGTCGAATTAGCTGTAATATAGTGGCTACGGTCCCTATCTGAAACAAGTCATCAATGCCTGGTTCATCTTCTGCTGCGTTTTTTTGAGCAACAAGCAGTACCTGCTTATCACTTGCCATGGCCACTTCCAATGCCTTAATTGACTTAGGTCGCCCAACAAACAAAGGCTGAACTATTTGTGGATACACAACAACATCTCTCAATGGTAAAAGAGGGAAATTCGTAAAATTTAGAATGTCGGCAGGGTTGCTCATAAACTACCTTTAATAAGAGTGAACGCGTTTTAAGAAGATGGTGGCCAGCCCCAATAAATCAAGGGCTAGCTTTGCTTATTCGTCAGCAGCAGTTTTAGTTGGCTGCTCGACATTTTCGTACATTAATAGAGGCTCGGACTCGCCTTCTATCACCGCCGCATCGATAACGACTTTGCTAACGTTCTCTAAAGATGGAATCTTGTACATTGTATCCAGTAAGACCGCCTCCATTATAGAGCGCAGACCACGAGCGCCAGTTTTACGCTCTTGGGCTTTTTTAGCAATTGCACGCAGAGCTTCGTCTCGAAACTGAATCTCTACACCTTCCATTTCAAACAGTTTTTGATACTGCTTTGTAAGCGCATTTTTTGGCTCACGGATGATCCGCACTAACGCATCAAGGTCCAGCTCATCTAAAGTAGCAATCATTGGTAATCTGCCAACGAATTCTGGGATAAGTCCGTAGCGCACCAAATCCTCAGGCTCAACATCTTGCAAAGTTTCTCCGACTTTAAGCTCTTCAGATTTACTGCGCACTTCAGCGCCAAAACCGATCCCACCCTTATCTGAGCGGTTGCGAATGATTTTATCAAGACCTGCAAATGCCCCACCGCAGATAAACAAGATGTTAGATGTATCCACCTGCAGGAATTCTTGCTGCGGATGCTTGCGACCGCCCTGCGGCGGCACTGATGCCACAGTTCCCTCAATCAACTTAAGCAAAGCCTGCTGAACGCCTTCACCGGAAACATCTCGGGTAATTGAGGGGTTGTCGGATTTGCGCGATATCTTGTCGATTTCATCGATATAAACAATACCAACTTGTGCTTTTTCTACATCATAATCGCATTTCTGCAGAAGCTTCTGAATGATATTTTCGACGTCTTCGCCGACATAGCCCGCTTCGGTTAAGGTTGTGGCATCCGCGATCGTAAAGGGAACGTCGAGCATCCGCGCAAGCGTCTCAGCTAGCAATGTCTTGCCAGTGCCGGTTGGACCGACCATAAGAATATTGCTCTTGCCGAGTTCAACGTCTCCTTTACCCTTATCATAATTTAGTCGTTTGTAGTGGTTATAAACCGCTACTGCAAGCACCTTTTTGGCGCTTTCTTGACCGATCACGTAGTCATCGAGGGTGTTTTTAATTTCCTCAGGAATAGGCAGTTTCCGAGTCGTAGTCTCCGACTCCTTCTCTTGGATTTCTTCGCGAATAATATCGTTGCAGAGGTCTACACACTCATCGCAAACGAAAACCGAAGGGCCCGCTATTAGTTTTCTGACTTCGTGCTGACTTTTCCCGCAGAATGAGCAGTAAAGCAGCTTCCCGTTGTCATCGCCTTTATCGAACCGATCATCTGACATATGGTTTTTAAGTCTTTAACTTTCCGAAAGTTTTAATTAAGTACCACCGATTGATTTAGCGGTGGCGATTAAACTAACTGCCATGATTTTATGCGCGGCCAGTTGTTAGTAGATAAAGTGAAGGCAACCATCATCAATTGCAAGGCCTGCAAGCCATGTAACTAGAATTAACTAGCTGCCTTCGAACTATTATCTACTCTTCTTTCAATTACTTTATCTATAAGACCGTATTCTTCAGCTTCTTTTGCGCTCATGAAATTGTCGCGCTCAGTATCCTTGGCAATTTTTTCTTCAGTTTGCCCACTATGTGCTGCAAGTAACACATTAAGTCTTTTGCGTATCTTTATGATTTCATTGGCTTGTATCTCAATATCTGATGCCTGGCCTTGGGCCCCGCCGCTTGGTTGATGAATCATCATACGCGAATGAGGTAAAGCAAACCGCTTACCCACAGCGCCTCCAGCGAGCAACATAGCTCCCATACTAGCCGCTTGACCTATACACATAGTGCTCACATCAGGCTTGATAAACTGCATCGTGTCATATATTGACAAGCCAGCGGTGACCGAGCCTCCGGGAGAATTAATGTACAGATGGATATCTTTGTCCGGATTTTCGGACTCCAAATACAAAAGCTGAGCGACTATCAGATTGGCCATGTAGTCTTCTACTTGTCCGGTCATAAAAATAACTCTCTCCTTAAGAAGCATGGAGTAGATATCATAAGACCGCTCACCTCTGGCAGTTTGTTCCACTACCATAGGGACGAGAGCTGCGTTGGGCGCGAATTGCGAGTCGAGCATGTAACCTTCCTTTAAATCTAAAAGTGGGCGGCCAGTTCTATTTCAGCGCGCCCGTTCAGTTGATCTGAACAAAGTGTAGCCTGTCAGGCGTTGAGATGACTCGGAAGTTAACGCTTTTGTGCGCTAAGTTCCCTTATTACTTTTCATCTACTATTTCTGCATCCGAATCGTCATCTGCAGTCTTCTTCTCCTCAGGCTTAATGACCTCTTGATAGCTAACCTTGGTATCAGTCACAGAAGCTTGTTCTAGTATGTGGTCAAAAACTTGATCTTCAAGTACCCCAGACTCAATTGATGCTAATTGCTCATCATTACTGTAGTACCAATTCACCACATCTTCGGGCGATTCGTAGGTTGAGGCCAGTTCTTCAACTGCCTCACGCACCTTACTTGGGTCGGCTTTTAGCTCTTTAACCTTTATTACTTCACCAAGCACCAAACCTAGCGTAACGCGGCGGCGAGCTTGATCTGCAAAAAGCTCATCAGGAAGCATGCTTGGGTCAAGATTCTGCCCCCCGCCGCCCATTTGCTGGAGCGCTTGGGTTTTTAGCTGCTCAGTCTCCGCTTTGACCAATGCCGCAGGAACAATAATGTCGACACTGTCGATAATGGCATCCATTATCGCAGTCTTGACTTTATTACGGCTTGCAGTTTTCATTTCCCGATTCATGTTGTTGACGACTTCTTCTCTAAAAGCTTCTAAGCCACCTTCTTCCACACCGAAACTTTTATAAAATTCTTCATCTACGGCTGGCAACGCCTGCTCGCTCACACTGTTTAGAGTAATTTCAAACTCTACTTTCTGTCCCGCCAAATCTTCGCTTTGGTAATCTGCTGGGAACTCAAGGGGTAATATAAAATTATCACCGGCAGATTTCCCTATTATTCCTGTCTCGAACCCTGGAATCATACGCTCAGATCCAAGAACCAGACTACTGCCCTTGGCATCGCCGCCTGCAAACTCTTCGCCATCCTTGCGGCCGGTAAAGTCGATGTTAACCATATCTTCGTTCGCTGCGGCACGCTCGGCAACTTGCCATGACTGCCTCTGCTTTCGAAGCGTTTCGATCATTTCGTCTACATCAGCTTCATTAATATCGGCACTAAGGCTGTTTACCGCCACAGCACCAAAATCGGGTAATGTGATTTCTGGGTAAACTTCGAATACAGCAGTGAATTCGATGTCTTGCCCTTCTTTCAACTTAGTCGCCTCGATCCTAGGCTGCCCAGCAGGCCTGAGGCCCTGCTCATTAATGGCGTCGTAGAAAGTTTGGTTCATTAACTCTCCTACAACTTCCTGCCTTACACCCTCACCAAACTTGTCTTTTACAACCTTGAAGGGTACCTTGCCTTGACGAAAACCGTTAAGTTTTACAGTTTTAGCCGCATCGTTAAGCTTGGCTTTAACCGCAGAGTCCACTTGCTCACCTGGGACCGCGATTGTCATTTTTCTCTCTAAACCTTCTGTTGTTTCAACTGAAACCTGCATTTGTTGACCTCAATTATCCTAGGTGACGCTCACCTCAGGTTAGTTCTAATCATTAGCGCTGTGCATCACAATCTGGGATACCGCATGTGGATAAGTGTGTGCTGGCGATGGTGTGATTCTGATTGCCTGCAAATTCAATAAGTTAAATCAAATCCGCAGGCTGCTGTTAAGCGCGTGATTCTCCCATACCGTAATAGGAGATTCAATCTCTAGGCTGCTCCTTTTAGCAGCGTAGCCTGAGTTTAAAATTAAAGAACAGCGTTAACGAGGTAATTGGCCGCTAGTTAGTGGGGGGAGGCAACCAATTGAGTGGGACCTCCATATAAGGTTCCGGGCACATGTTGTCGACTCATCAGAAATTAGGACCTCTTTACCTTACCATTGAATCAGTGTTGTCACTATTATCGCGAGATGAAAATTTTCCAGTTGCTCATTCGGACAACAGGAGGTAAGTTTCGTAAAAAGAGTTGGTAATACTTGATCAGAAGTTATACCAATTTTGATTGCGCACTCACTACCCAAACGTCGTCAATACTTTGCAAACCCAAAAATTTAGCAAAACCAAAAAGAAAAACCAGCCAAGGAAACAAACGATGTCCAATTCAAATAATCCTGACGAATCGAACCCAAGCGCAGAAGATAAAGTCTATTTAAACCAAGACCTATGGTACTTTGATACTGATTCTGGCGAAACCGTAGGCCCCTTTCGTTATAAATCCGAAGCAGAGTCTAATCTTACCCGCTTGCTTGCTCAGATTCAGAGTCAATTGGGTGTTAAGTCGTAACAGCACTCTTTTTTTGTTAGTAGGTAGCAGCCACAAAGGACCTATTGCGCAGTGCGGCGGCAATTGAGTGGCAATCTAGCGAAGCTAAGAATCTAACCGGCATGGGTACGCCATTGCAGCCCAGCACAGTATCCGAGGCGGGAGCGAGACTCTCGATTAACATGATTCCTTAGGTTACACTCGCGCGGATCGGTACTGATACCCATAAAAACCATGAATTCATATTCAAAATCCCAGCGCACTATCACTATTGGCTACGGCCCGGGGTATTCGAGCAGCCGAGTTTGGAACGATATAAAATCCAAACTCATTATCCCCACCGAAATAGTTTCACTCACCACAGCCCTGCGCTACAGTCCTGCCCTGATTTTACTCGATCATCATCTTCTTCGAGATCTTGAATATTCGAAATGGGTTGACGAATTTCCAGACGCCATTTTTCTATGTACAGATTCAATGGACGTTAATGCCGATTTAGTCCTAACCCGCGACCTACCCTATCGGCAAACTTGCAAGTTAATCGAAATGGCCTGCTACCAGTGGATTCTAAAAAGCGAGAAAACCGAACGCGCTAGGATGCAAGACACTAGTTTCCGGTACCTTAACAAATTGGCTGACATCAGCATCTCTCTATCCGCTGAGGATGATTTGATGACGCTACTTAGAAAAATCCTATCAGAAGGGCAGAATATAGCCTGCTGCGACGCGGCTTCTTTGTTTTTAATTAACGAAATCAACGACCATGAAAAAGATCTCGTTTTTAAGCTAACTCAAAATGATTCGATGGAATTCCCGTTTGAGGAAATGCGGTTCTCCCTAGACGAGTCCTCAATAGCAGGCTATGTGGCGTTAACTGATAGCGAATTAAATATTCCTGACTCTTATCAGCTTTCCGAAACCGTACCCTACAAATTTAATCAGTCATTCGATCAGCAAACCGGCTACCGCACGAAATCAATTTTCGCGATACCGCTAACCAATAAACAAAAATCGGTGATTGGCGTACTTCAGTTTATTAACCGAAAGAAAGCTCGCTCTCTTAAGATCTCCGACGAAAAGTCTGCCGCCGCTTATACACTGCCCTTTGACAGCGACATAAATGTTTTGCTCCAAGCTTTGGCGAGTCAGGCTGGTATTGCTATAGAAAATACAATTTTACAGAACGATATTAAAGCTTTGTTTGAGGGCTTCGTGAACGCATCGGTTGCCGCCATCGAACAACGAGACCCGACGACCAGTGGTCACTCGTTTAGAGTCGCTGATTTGTGCGTGGGTCTCGCGAATTCTGTATCCGTTTCGAACGTAACTCGACTTCGCAACACGAGATTCACCGAAGCGGAGATCCGAGAATTAAAATATGCTGCTCTGCTTCATGATTTTGGCAAGGTTGGCGTGCGTGAAGCTGTGCTGGTCAAAGAGAAAAAACTGACTGCTGGAAGTCTAGAGAATATTCACTACAGGATCTTACTGGCCAAAGAGCGGCTGCGAACTCAGTCTTTGAGTAAGCAGTTACAGATGTATAAAAACGGTGATTTCAGCGAGGTAGCGTTTCATGCTTTAGACGTAGGCTTGCTTAAAGACATGGTGATGCTCGATGATTTTTTTACCGCCATAACAGAGGTCAATGAACCCTCTGTCATGAAGCAAGATAATCGCGACATGCTAGATAAAATTAATAGCTACCGGCTCAACAGCCAAGATGAAGAGTTAGCGATAATCACCAAAGTCGAATTCGATCTACTTTCCATCGCCAAAGGAAGTTTATCTCCATCTGAAAGAAAAGAAATTGAGTCCCATGTCGTGCACACACAGAATTTTCTCAATCACATACCTTGGACTAAAGAATTCGCCAATGTACCCATCATCGCTGGCGCACACCACGAAAAGCTAGATGGTACTGGCTATCCTCACGGAATGACCGAGGATCAAATCCCCCTCCCGTCAAAAATAATGACCATTTGTGATATTTACGATGCGCTAACAGCTTCTGACAGGCCCTACAAGCCGGCAATTTCTAACGAGAAAGCCATTGATATACTGTTCAGCGAATCAAAAAAAGGGCAACTCGACGTGGATCTAGTGCAGGTGTTCGTTGATGCAAAAGTGTTCCAAGTTATCGGCACTGGCGAGTATTCCAGCGGTTCTGCACTGGCTGGTTTCAGTAATCATCCCTGTGATTTTGATCTCCATTCTCACGACTAGCCTGCTAGGCGCACGGAAAAGCTCTATTTCTCGGGAAAAGCCCAATTCTCATAATTATGTAGTAAGGCTACCAATGACCTCATTTATCCCTTAACGACAGTGCTGATTAGCTTCAACCTGTTAACTCAACCTTTCTAAATACAGCACTTCAGCTTCAACCTACTTTCCCAAGCCTGTAAACATAAGCTTGTTAACAGCACCCCGGCGATCACGCGCAATTTATAGCCGCGGCGCTGCTAACCAATATTCTTTTGGAAGGGCTTTCTTCGGGATTTTCCCCCTGTGCCAAATAACTCGATAACAGCCAATGAAATAGAATGTTAAGGGGGGTGAATTGGTGCGGGATAAACTCCCTCCAGCGTCTATAGTGATTACGTGAAACATAAGTCTAGATTGACTCTTGGACTATCCGCGCGGAAATTTGTGACCAAAGCGGCCTATTTTTACGCCCTGTGGTAGGGTTGATGCTGCACTTCCAGATAACCTACCGGCAACTAATAGCGATGCTTAAAGCGCTCTATGTTGATGTGACCATGGCAGATTTCCACACGGCATCCAGCACCAATCCGCCAGCCAAATAAACCTACTGACAGGAATTCATCGCGACACCTAAAGTGTTTACGAAATCAATCCAAAGGCCACCTTATAGGCTCAAAGTTCGAATCACTAAAAACCAGCTCAAGGACTAAAATCATCAATAAGCGGTGAAATTCCGAGGGCTACCAAGGCATAAATGCAAAGCCCCTCGCGCTATCACCATGAAAAGACGATTCCGAAGATTTAAGCTTCGATGAACTGGTAAAAAGCGTCGTTAAACAAGATACCCGACCCTAAATGATAGTCCAAGAATGGCGGCATCATGATATCGCGCAACAAGAAATTAGCCGCGTAAAACTCAGTGCAGAATCAGGTCAAGAAAACCAAGACTTTGTGGAAAGCTCGCAATTTTTTGGTCAAAAAATACAAGATCATTTAAATGCAGGCTGCAATAATTTAATGGGACATAAGCAGGTTTACACCGATAGAAGCGTCCTCTTGAACAGGCTATCCATGAAAGCGGCAGCACAGTTGAGCGATTTGGCAAACAGACTTGGGATGCAAGCGCTGCAGCAAATAAATAGAACCGCAATGCAATTCCAGGCTGACGATGAAGGGCTGGAAGTCCGTGATCTTAGGATGAAATTCGGAGTTTTCTACTTTAATGGCGCTCAACAATTAATTGCAGCTAACAATAATAGTTCAGCTAGGGCTGAGCAACATCCTTGACTGAATTTTGCAATCCTGTTGCTGCAAACACCTTTAATAGTGCCCAAGTGCAGTATTTGCCGGCAAAGGCATACTCAGCCCCCCTTTGCGGAGGGCATAATGAGTCCCTTCGCCGCGCTTATTTTCTAGCCTTGATCTGCCTTTACGCTTTTATCGTAGATTTACAATCCCGCTAGCTGTTTAAGCGCCTATCCAAATAGCAATTTACTTAGCTGCTTATTCTTTGACAGCAAAACTCTATACTGGCTGCTTATTCGTTGAAAGCAAAACCCTTTACTGGGTGCTTATTTAGTTACCTGTCTATTTAGCTGCGCTTTTAATCAGGGTGCTTTTTAAAACCATAACGCACTAGTAACTTAGCCTCGACTAAAAATTGATTCTGTCACGCCAGCCCTTTGTAGAATTGCATCATTCAAAGCACGCTTAAATCATCATTAAGTAATAGTTAGGTAGTATTTAGGTAATAGTTAGGTGATATATCCGTGAGAGTTAAGCCTAGACTAAAATGCTACCTAACCAGCCCGCAGTAAGCCGATGACACAGCTTTGTATAATTATTGAGACTAATTTTCCATTTGTTAGCTACTAGCCGTATAGTTTCGTCTCCAGATGGCCGACACTAGGGCTTGGGTAAATCAAATATATTGTTGAGGCAGGAATGGAATTAATAAAGCAGTCAGACAAGCTAAGCAACGTTTGCTATGACATTCGAGGCCCGGTGCTCGAGCACGCCAAGAAATTAGAGGAGGATGGTCACCGTATTTTAAAATTAAATATCGGCAATCCAGCTCCTTTCGGATTCAATGCACCCGATGAGATTCTTTACGATGTGATTCGCAATTTAGCCAATGCTCAAGGCTATAGCGACTCCAAGGGAATCTACCCCGCCCGCAAGGCAATTATGCAAGAAGCTCAGCGCCTCAATATTAAAGGCGTTGAAATCGACGATATTTATTTGGGCAATGGTGTCAGCGAACTAATCACCATGTCCATGCAAGCTTTGCTCAATGATGGTGACGAAGTCCTGATTCCAGCACCAGATTATCCGTTATGGACTGCTGCTGTAACCTTAAGTGGCGGCAGCCCTGTTCATTATATCTGCGATGAAGAGGCTGATTGGTTTCCCTCAATTGAAGATATTAAGTCAAAGATTACCCATCGAACAAAAGCCCTGCTCATTATTAACCCCAACAACCCAACGGGGGCTGTATACAGCAAAGAAATATTGCTAGAAATAGTCGATCTCGCAAGAAAGCATAACCTCATACTATTTGCCGATGAGATCTACAGTAAAATAGTCTATGACGATGCCCAATACATACCTGTCGCCTCCCTGAGCGAGGACGTATTCACTGCCAGCTTCAATGGCCTCTCAAAATCCTATCGACTGGCCGGTTTTCGGTCTGGCTGGATGGTGCTCAGCGGCCCGAAACATCTCGCGAAAAGTTATATTGAAGGACTAGAGATTTTAACTAACATGCGCCTGTGTGCAAACGTGCCAGCCCAACTTGCCATTCAAACCGCTTTAGGTGGATATCAAAGTATCAATGACTTAGTTATGCCTGGGGGGCGTTTAAAGGCTCAGAGAGACATAACCTGGAAGTTACTTAGCGAGATTCCCGGGGTTAGCTGTGTAAAACCCAAAGGTGCCATTTATTTATTTCCAAAGCTGGATCCCAAGATCTATAAAATCGACGATGACGTCGCCTTGGTTCTGAAAATCCTAGAACAAGAAAAAATCTTACTCGTGCAAGGCAGCGCTTTCAATATCAGTGATACGCAGCATCTAAGAATTGTATTTCTACCAACCGTAGCTGAGTTAGAGATGGCTATAAACAAATTTGCAAAGGTGCTCGCTATGCTTAGGACTTAAGCTAGAGACTCGATTAAAGCTTAGCTTAGGCCTTCGCTTAGGACTTAGCTTAGGACTTAGCTTAATGGAGCCTCGGCAACTGCTTTGCTAGCGTATTAGAGCAGATTAAAACCTAAGTTTTTTAGAGTCATCAGTTCCTGACGGTTAAGCTGAGGTGTCTCGATTGCAAAGTCTGAAAATTCCGCTCGATTAACCATCGATTTTCGAAACTTATCGAATGCATCGCCCCGGTCTGAAGAATTCAATATCTTTAGCTTAAATTCTGCTGACCAGTCGTGGATAGGAAGGGCACAAGAAACAAAGTTTTCAACAGACGCAGACTTATCTTTCAACACTAATTGTTTGGGAGAAGGCTCATCGGGTCTAGAAAACTGCCCTGCCTCCCCATGCAGAAATTTAGCAAACGCCTGGGCTAGCATTTGCGTTGCCAGCGTTTTTGCTCTGCGGCTATAGCCAGCAATATGGGGAGTGGCAATTGTCGCTAAGGCCATTAATTCTAGATTTAGTTCAGGCTCATTATCCCAGACATCCAATACGGCCAACACATCAGAACGCATCTCTAAAAAAGCGAGAAGCTCACTTTCTTTAATAACCTCACCGCGACTGGCATTAATCAGTACGGCAGCTTTAGGAAGTCGCTCGAGCAAGGCCAGACCAATCATATTAGACGTTGGATGCTTACCAGCGAAACTTAACGGCGTATGTATTGAAACCGCCTCTAGATCAAAAACCTCCTCGATAACTGTAGTAAACTCAACGCCTAAGGAAATCGCGTGCTGACGCTGCTTTTCAGTTAACAAAGGGTCATAGGCTAAAACTTCAAGCCCTATCGCCTGCAGCAAACGAGCAAGCGCACTACCCACTGCGCCAAGCCCTATGATACCAATGCGAGTCTTTTTAGCTTTGGGCTCAATGATTTTAGAAAATTTTAAAAACGCACTTAAGCAATAATCGGCGACTGCTTGTGCATTGCTACCGTGAGCGTGTGCAAAAAAAACACCATTATTGGCCAAGTAAGTTTGATCAATATGATCGGTTCCACTGGTGGCGGTACCGACAAATTTTAAGCGACTGTTCTCAAGCAGCGCTCTATCTACTTTGGTCACTGAGCGAATCAGTAGAGCGTCGGCATCGGCTAATGTGTGCGCATTTATTTCGCGACCGGGAATTAGCTTCAATTGCCCGAATTGAGAAAAATAAATTTCAATGTCTTTTAAATTTGCGTCAGCAATTATTTTCATAAGGTATGCGGCAACATTAAACTTTCAGAAGTTGATCAACCATTTACTGCATAATCAGGCTATCTTAAACACTTTTTCAAACTGATAAAGAAGACTCTCGGACTCCGCCTGTTGAAAGTTTAGATCCCGCAGCAGGCTACGAAAACCTACCTGGTCGGGCAAGCCAGCCTTAAGGTCCTCATATTCAGTCGTAGAAAAGCTTTCGCTGGCCTCTGAAACATCACAATCAATTGTGGCTAGCACTTTAGATAACCGAGCTTTGGCCAAATTATCTGCTAGCACCGAAGGTAAACTCTTGGCGCCACGAAACTTTAAATTTCCTACAGCCCCGAGGTTTTCGTAAATAGCTTCTAGCGATGGGAACTCACCTAACAGGGCCTTAGCTTTTACAGGGCCAACACCTGGAACACCACTAATAACATCCACACTATCGCCAACCAAACCAAGGTAATCGGGAAACTGCTCTGGGTAAACCCCGTATTCATTAAACACGTCATGTCGATTGCGTTTGCGGTTACCGCTTAAATCCCATAAATAATTGCGCTCATTTACGAGCAACTGAGCCAAATCCTTATCTTTAGATACAATGCATATTGCCCGCTGTGGATTTTCCAGTCTTGAAATACGGGTGGCTAATGTGCCGAGGATATCGTCTGCCTCATAAACCCGACTGGCAAAATTAGCCAATCCCATGGCATCACAAACAAGGGCACAGGCATCCAATTGAGTTTTAAGATTTTCATCGGGTAATTCACGA
>Ga0208413_1000775_pt1 | contig 22460 bp, 27 predicted proteins | sample AntAceMetag02UKD_FD_184761 | JGI IMG/M metagenome (GOLD analysis project Ga0208413, IMG submission 184761) | Saline lake microbial communities from Ace Lake, Antarctica - Antarctic Ace Lake Metagenome 02UKD (SPAdes) (version 2) | ecosystem: Environmental > Aquatic > Non-marine Saline and...
CGAGAAGATGTCCAAATCGAAGGGCAATTACATTGGCATCAGTGAGGCGCCCGATTCGATGTTTGGTAAGTTGATGTCGATCTCTGATACGTTGATGTGGCGCTATTTTGAGTTGCTGTCGTTTCGCTCGGGCGCCGATATGGAAGGGTTGCAAGCCGAGGTAGAGCAGGGTCGTAATCCACGTGACGTGAAGGTGCTGCTGGCTCAAGAGATCGTGGACCGATTCCATGGCGCGGGCAAGGGAGAGGCGGCATTAAGCGAATTTGAGGCGCGGTTCCGCGACGGCGCGATCCCGGAAAGCATGCCCGAGATGACATTAGGACCCGCGCCGGTCGCGATTCTGAAAGCATTGCGTGAGACAGGTTTGGCCAGTTCTGGCACTGAAGCGCAGCGTAATGTGGAGCAGGGGGGCGTGCGAATCGATGGGACAAAGGTCTCCGATAAGGGTTTAACACTAGATCCTGGGGTTTATGTCTTACAAGTTGGCAAACGTAAATTTGCCCGTGTTACTGTGATCGCAACACGATAAACAACACACGTATTCGTCGAGCAAACCGTACTTTCGGTAGGGGGCTTTGGCTGCACGGCGGCAAAGCTTCTAGGTTAGGTTTACCCAAGTGCTTTATGCGCTTGCACACCAGAGGAGTTTGTCATGAAATTGTCGAGTCTTTCGTTTGCTGACCAAGCTTGTATCCCAGAACTCTACGCCTTTGGAAAAATCGATCCAAAGAGCCATGTGGCCCTAGCAGATAACCTTAATCCCCATCTGGTCTGGGAGGATGCGCCGGCTGGCGTGAAATCATTCGTGATGATTTGTCACGATCCTGATGCACCAACCAAGGCCGATGATGTCAATCAAGAGGACCGTGAAGTCCCAGCGGACCTGCCGCGTACGGATTTTTATCATTGGGTCTTGATTGATATTGGGGTCGACAAAAATGAAATCGCTGAGGGTGAGTACTGCGCCGAGGTGGTGCCGCGGGGTAAGGGGGGGCCTTTGACGCCGCATGGCACGCGTCAAGGGATCAATGATTACACCAGCTGGTTTGCCGGCGATGGCGATATGGCGGGTGAGTATTTCGGTTACGACGGGCCATGCCCGCCTTGGAACGACGCCATGTTGCACCGCTATGTCTTTACGCTATATGCCTTGGATGTGCCTAGTTTGCCTGTTGAAGGGACGTTTACGGGGCCTCAGGTACTTGATGCCATCAAGGGGCACGTGTTGGGAGAGGCCAGTTTGACGGGCACTTACACCTTAAACCCTGATTTGGCACCCAAGCAGGTGGGTTAAGATCTCAATGGCATCGCAGTGGCGCTACAATAAAACGTGACATCGCCGGTTGGCGACATCACGGGTGGCGTATATGCTGCTTGTTGACCTTTGCTGCAGCGCTATTTCCCCAGACGACTTTTTGCCAGGATCTCACATGTTTGACCGCACATTGACCCTTGATCGTGTTGACCCCGAAGTTTGGGACGCCATTCAAAAAGAAGACCTCCGCCAAGAGCAACACATTGAGTTGATTGCTTCTGAGAACTACACCAGCCCAGCTGTTATGCAGGCGCAGGGCTCGCAAATGACCAATAAGTACGCTGAAGGGTATCCCGGAAAGCGCTATTACGGTGGTTGCGAGTATGTGGATATTGTCGAGCAGTTGGCGATTGATCGCTTAAAGGCATTGTTTGGCGCTGAAGCGGCCAACGTGCAACCCAACTCAGGCTCACAGGCCAATCAAGCGGTTTATCTGGCAGTGCTAAAGCCAGGTGACACGGTGCTGGGGATGAGTTTGGCTGAAGGCGGGCACTTGACCCATGGGGCGAGCGTGAACGCCTCTGGCAAGCTCTATAACTTCCACCAATACGGTCTAGATGCCAACGAGGTATTGGACTATGACCGGGTGGAATACCTGGCTAAAACAGAAAACCCCAAGTTGATTGTCGCCGGGGCATCGGCTTATTCGCTGAGAATGGATTTTGAGCGGTTGTCTAAGATTGCCAAAGACAATGGCGCGCTGTTCTTGGTTGATTTGGCGCATTACTCGGGTTTGGTGGCCGGTGGGGCGTATCCCAATCCCGTGCCCTTTGCGGATTTTGTGACGTCTACGACGCACAAAGGTCTGCGCGGTCCACGTGGTGGCATCATCATGATGAAGGCTGAACACGAGAAGATTGTTAATTCAGCGATTTTCCCTGGCATTCAAGGTGGTCCTTTGATGCATGCGATCGCGGCCAAAGCGGTGGCATTTAAAGAAGCGGCTGCGCCAGAGTACAAAGTCTATTCGGCTCAAGTCGTTAAAAACGCGCAAGTCTTGGCGCAAACCTTGGTTGAGCGTGGGCTGCGTATTGTGTCGGGCCGAACGGAAAGTCACGTGATGCTAGTTGACCTAAGGCCCAAAGGCATCACCGGCAAGGTGGCCGAGCAGGCATTGGGCGAGGCCCACATCACGGTTAATAAAAACGCCATCCCCAATGACCCAGAAAAGCCATTTGTGACGAGTGGTGTGCGCTTGGGCACCCCGGCCATGACGACCCGTGGCTTTCAAGAGGAACAGGCGATGCAAACGGGGCATATGATTGCCGATGTTTTGGAGAATCCAACCGACGCGGCGAATTTGGCGTCGGTGCGTGAGCGTGTGCACGCTTTGACCGAGGCTTTTCCGGTCTACGGTTACGAAGAAAGGGCGGTATATAGCTAACAATGAAGTGCCCTTTTTGCGGTCATTCTGAAACCTTAGTGGCGGATTCTCGTATTGGTGATGAGGGCGACTTTATTCGTCGGCGCAGGCGTTGCGAGAATTGTGACCGTCGCTTCACCACCTTTGAGCGGGCCGAGTTGTCGATGCCGACTGTGGTCAAACGCAATGCCAGTCGTCACGAATACGACCCTTTAAAACTTAAGGCGAGCCTGAAGCTGGCGCTCAGAAAGCGTCCGGTGAGCATGGATCAAATCGATCAGGTGGTGCACCGTATCGAGGAGCAGCTGCTCACGAGCGGCGAGCGCGAGGTTTCCACAGAAAAAATTGGGGCGCTGGTGATGCATGAGCTCGATCAGCTCGACAAAGTGGCTTATGTGCGGTTTGCCTCGGTCTACAAGAGCTTTGAGGATATTGGCGAGTTTGTGCAGGCGATCAAGGAAATGCAAGGGCCACTGCGGGGCCCGCCTAAATGAGTGCTGAACGCCTAGCGCTTGATGAGCATCACATGTCTGAGGCCTTGGCTTTGGCGCAATCCACGTTGTATGTGCCAACGCCGAACCCGAGGGTGGGTTGCTTGATTGTGCGCGGCGACCAAGTAATTGGCAAGGGCGTCACACAAAAGGTGGGTGACGCGCACGCTGAGGTGATGGCGCTGCGCGATGCAAAAAGCAAGCAACACACGGTTGAGGGGGCGACGGTTTACGTCACGCTCGAGCCATGTAGTCATTATGGCCGCACGCCGCCTTGCACGAGTGCGTTGATTCAGGCCAAGCCTGCCCGAGTGGTGATTGGTCATGTTGATCCCAATCCGGCGGTGGCTGGTCGGGGTATTGAGCAGTTGCGGGCGGCTGGCGTTGAAGTCACGGTGGGGGTTTTGCCGATGCAAGCGTTGGCAGTCAACCCAGGCTTTGTGTCGCGCATGGTGCGTGGGGTGCCTTATGCTTGGCTTAAGGTGGCGGCATCGATGGATGTTAAAACGGCGTTGCCAAGTGGCGAGTCGCAGTGGATCACGGGGCCTGAGGCCAGGGCTGACGGGCACCATTGGCGCGCACGCAGTTGTTGCGTGTTAACGGGTATTGGCACGGTTAAGACGGATGACCCGCAGCTAAATGTGCGTGCGGTGCAGACACCGCGTCAGCCCAAGCGTGCGCTGATTGATCACAAGCTTGATCTGTCACTAGGCGCCAAGCTGCTAAGCACGCCGGGGTTGATGATATTTACGGCGAGTACGGATAAGATGAAACAACGGGCCTTGACTGACATGGGCGCGATCATCACGGAAATGCCGCAAACCAATCAACCGGGCAAGGTGGATTTATCGGGGGTGATGACTTGGTTAGGACGCCATGGCATCAATGAAGTGCATGTCGAGGCCGGTGCTAATTTGAATGGTGCGCTATGGCAATCGGACTGCATCGATGAGCTCTTGATTTATCTGGCGCCGATGTTTTTGGGTGAGGGGTTGCCGATGTTGAAACTCCCCGGTATTGATCAACTCACTGAGGCGAGCCAGTTGGCTTTTGTGGATCACCAGGCGTTGGGGGCTGATATCCGGATCAGGGCGCGTGCGATGAATCGCTGGCAAGCCTTGACCGAACATATTCAAGCAAGCAATGAGCGCTTGCAGTAGGGGTTAGCTTATGTTTACTGGCATTGTGGCCGCCGTTGGTCAGATTGAAACAGTTTCGCCATTCGAACACACCGAATATGCTGGGTTGCAATTGAAGATCCACGTCGGTGAGCTGGACATGAGTGATGTCAAACTCGGTGACTCTATTGCGATTCAGGGTGCCTGCATGACGGTCACCAGTTTGCCCGATGCGAAACATTTCACCGTTGATGTTTCGTATGAGAGTCTCGATAAAACCCATGGCCTGAAAGAGGCGGGTCCAGTGAACCTAGAAAAATCACTCAAGATCGGTGATCAGATCGGTGGCCACTTGGTGTCTGGTCACGTGGATGGTTTGGGTCAGGTCGTTAAATTCGAACCCGTTGGCGAATCCTGGTTGCTTCTCGTGCACGCACCGAAGTCACTGGGCATTTACTTGGCCTACAAAGGGTCGATCACCGTCAACGGCGTGAGCCTGACGGTGAACGACGTGAAAGACATCGAGACCGGAACCGAGTTCAGCATCAATGTGATCCCGCACACCATCGCGGTCACAACACTCAAAGCCCTCGCGCCAGGTCAGCCGGTGAACCTTGAGGTCGATACGATTGCGCGTTATGTGCAGCGCATGCTCGCTTACGAGCGCTAGTTAGTCCTTATCAGTCCTTAAGTGGTGGCACACGCCACCACAGCCAACAGACCCAAACGGCGCAGATCAGATAGAGCCACAAAAAAAATGACAGTGGCAAATCCCAGTACAAGAGTCGCTCGATCTGATGTGCCCAGAACGACGTGGGTGCCGATGTTTGACGCAAGTACGCCTCCAGCACGGTCAGCGGGCAGGCCATCCCAATAACGGCCTCAAAGGCCACAAACAACATCAACGCAGCGTGTGCCAGCCGCAGCCGCCGTCGGCGAACCCAGCGCCAGTCCCATAAACTCCCGAGCGGAATTAACACCAGTCCAGCCGCAATAAAAGCCGCGATCATGAAGTGCAACAACAACACCGCCTGCGCCAAACCCTGCATCGCCGCCTCCAGCGCCTAATCCATTCAGACAATATAACGAGTAGTCCGTTCGTGCCCCCCGGTCTGAACGCAGACCCTCTCAGACCTTAAAGCGCTCTGTCTGCTAAACTGCTGCTCTTACATTGACGGGAACCCATCCCGACTCAATAGGACAGGTGGCCGAGCGGTTGAAGGCGCACGCCTGGAAAGCGTGTATACGTTCATAGCGTATCGGGGGTTCGAATCCCCCTCTGTCCGCCACATATCTAGTAAATATGCGCCTCTCTGGGCGCTTTTTATTTCTACCCACATTCATACCCACGTTAAAACTGAAGGTCTAACCAGATTGACCTGCCTGTCATGGGCTATTGGGGCCAAGCTGTGTTGACGCCGGTTGAAAACTGACCAGCTTTTGAGGGTTGTGCCGGACGAAAATTGACCAGGGTGTTCAATCGACCTGCTTACTTATTAAGCAGGGAGCTGAGGTGATCACCATGGACATGTTGGGCAAGGTCAGGCGCATGAAGATGCGCGACAAATTATCAATCAGCGAGATATCAAAGAGGACGGGTTTATCGCGTAATACGATCAGGGGGTGGCTTCGCGCCCCTGGCGATGTGGTGCCGAAGTACGAACGCAAGCTTGATGCTCGTAAGCTGACGCCGTTTGAGGCCACGCTTATTACAGCGCTTAAAGCCGATCGGCTGCGCCACAAAGACTCTAGGCGCACGGCACGTGCGCTATTGATGCAAATCACCGCGCAAGGGTATCGGGGTGGGTACACCCAAGTGACTGACTTTATCCGCGCTTGGCGCAATGAGTCAGGCCTTGGCAGCAAGGCGTTTGTGCCGTTGAGCTTTGAGAATGGCGAGGCCTTCCAGTTTGACTGGAGCGAAGAGGGAATGCTTGTAGGCGGGATGTTCCGTAAGGTACAGGTCTCGCATATGAAGTTGTGTGCCAGTCGCGCCTTCTGGTTAGTGGCCTACCCGACCCAGACGCACGAAATGCTCTTTGACGCACACACGCGCTCCTTTGTTGCTTTTGGAGGGGTGCCGCGCCGTGGCATCTACGACAACATGAAGACCGCTGTCGACAAGGTCAATCGGGGCAAAGAACGGGCCGTCAATGCTCGCTTTAAGGCCATGTGCAGCCATTACCTGTTTGACTCCGATTTTTGCAACGTTGCCTCAGGTTGGGAGAAAGGCGTTGTGGAGAAAAATGTTCAGGACAGCCGAAGGCGTATCTGGATCGAGGCGGGCGAGCGTAGGTTTGGCTCGTTTGTCGAGCTCAACGACTGGCTCTCTAAGCGGTGCTTTGCGCTTTGGCTCGAGACCGCTCACCCCGAGCACTCAGAGTTCACGATTGCCGAGATGTTGGAGATTGAACGCGAACACCTGATGGCCATGCCTGAGGCGTTTGATGGGTACGTCGAGAAGACCTCTCGCGTGAGCAGCACGTGCTTGGTGAGTGTTGCGCGCAATCGCTACTCGGTCCCATGCGAGTGGGCCGGCAAGCTTGTTAGTACACGCTTATATCCCACACAGATTACGGTGGCGGCGGGCGATGGGATTATTGCGCGTCACGATCGTCTCTCTAATAAAGGGCAGATCACGTATGACTGGCAACATTACATTGATCTGATTCAACGCAAGCCCGGCGCGCTTAGAAACGGTGCACCATTCCTTGATATGCCAGAGGTGTTGTTGCAACTGCGTCAGGCACTTATGCGCTACCCGGGAGGCGAGCGCACGATGGCCGATGTGCTGGCAAGCGTGCCGCGTGCGGGACTAGATGCGGTATTGGTTGCGGTCTCCATTGCGCTCGAAGATGTCACGCCTAGTGGTCAAGTCAGTGTTGAGCACATCGAGAATGTATTGGCTCGATTAAATAGCCCGCCTATCCCCGAGCTTGCTCAGACCGATCTCGAACTTAAAGAGGCCCCCCGCGCCGACACGGCACGCTACGACCAACTACGCGACATCCATACACAAGAAACGGAAATCAATCATGCACCCTGATATCAAAGCAAGTCTTAAGTCTTTACGTTTGCACGGTATGGCGCTCGCGTGGGATGAACTCACAGAGAATGGTGAAAGCACCCGCGTCGATACCTCCAAGTGGTTGCTCGAGCATCTTATTGAAGCAGAAGATACAAACCGTGAGATGCGTTCGATCTCACACCAGATGAAGTCCGCCCGCTTCCCGCTGCACCGTGACTTAGCGGGCTTTGACTTTGCGGCCTCGCCGGTTGATCAAGCGCTAATCAAGAAACTCGCTGACCTCTCGTTTACTGAACAAGCCCATAACGTGGTGCTCATTGGTGGGCCAGGGACTGGAAAAACGCATCTTGCGACGGCACTGAGCGTCTCGGGGGTCTCGCGTCACAGCAAAAAAGTGCGATTTTACTCAACGGTCGACTTGGTAAACGCGCTCGAACATGAGAAACACATCAACAAGCCAGGACGTATTGCGCAGAGCCTCGCGCGCCTAGATCTCGTTGTGCTTGATGAACTGGGCTACTTGCCCTTCAGTCAGTCTGGTGGCGCTCTGTTGTTTCATCTGCTGTCAAAGCTCTATGAGCACACCAGCGTATTGATCACGACCAACCTGACGTTTGCTGAATGGTCGAGCGTATTTGGGGATGCCAAGATGACAACGGCGTTGCTCGATAGATTGACCCACCACTGCCACATCGTCGAAACTGGCAATCAGTCATATCGCTTCTTGCACAGCACTAAACAAGCGAAGACTCAGATCAAAGCGCGCGAGCAAGGCCGGCTTGGCATTCAGAAGGAGGGTCAAGCGGTAACTGAGCAGGAGGAGCCGTTCTAAAGTTAACTAAGGCAAACCGCTTCGGGCGTTGCCCTACGCGGTGTGCCTGTGAAGAAAAAGGGACAACAAAAACCGTTAAACGGCTATAGTTATCCACAGTTGACTGCGTTCAAGTCAACAAAAGCCCCTGGTCAATATTCAACCGGTACAGGTGGTCAGTATTCAACCGGCGCCAACAGTCATGGGTAGTTATTGATTTTTCTTAAAAAAACCACAAAGCAGTTAAGGAGACAACCATGAAGTTTAAAAAAATTATTAGCGGTGCCTTTGGAGCGCTTGCGCTGACGTTCGGTGCTAGTCAGGTCTCAGTTGCGCAGGATTATCCAAAAATGAACTTGCGTATGGCACATGCCTTTCCAGCCGGTTGGGCGCAGACCAAAGTGGATCAATGGTGGGCAGATCAAATCAGGGAGCGTAGCGGTGGCAACATCCGCATCACGATTATGTGGGCTGGTGCTGGTGGAAAGCCCCTGGAAATTTTGCGTTTGGTTCAAACTGGCGCAGTCGATTTGGGCGCTGTTCCGCCATCATACTTCCCCGACGACCTGCCGTTAAGTGGCGCGCCAAACTCGCTTCCGTTGACCTTTAAAACCAATGAAGAAGCTTCCAACGTGATGGAAGGTTTGGTCAAAGACGTTGCGGCGATTCAAGATGAGCTCAAAAAGAACAATATTTGGCCTTTGTTCTTTCACACACTTAACACCTATCAGCCACTTTGCACAAAGCCGATTAGTAATCTGGCTGAATTCAACGGTATGCGCATCCGCAGTTTTGGGGCTTACCAACCGTCACTTTGGTCATCACTTGGTGCGGTTGGCGTCAACGTTTTGCCAGCCGAGTTGTATGAAGGACTGCAGCGGGGTCGTCTGGATTGTGGCTTTTTCTCGACCGATCTTTACGCATCCACTAAGCTGTATGAAGTCGCTAAGTTTTTAACTTCAATCGGTTTCGGGCCTCAGCCCACATGGCCGATCTGGGTTAACTACAAGAAGTGGGAGACCGAGTATCCCGATAATGTTAAAAAACTCTTCATGGAAGTCAGTAAAGAGGCTCGTCTTAAGAGCTTGAAAGAAGTGGTTGAGGCTCGTGAAGGCAGCCTGAAAATGATGATGGACAACGGCGTCACTGTGGTTGAGTTTACTGACGAAGGTGCCATGATCAAGCAGGCGCCAGACTTCAAGCAGGTCTGGCTCGAAGCCATGAAGGCCAAGGGTATCGGGCCGCAAGCACAATCGGTACTCGATTACTGGAACAAGAACTCTATCAAGTAATTGGTTGGTATTTAACCGGCATGGCAGTCGCCATGCCGGTTAGGTCGTTTTGTAGAGATTTCTTATGCTTCTAGCCATCAATCGAGTTTTGATTCGTGTTTCACAGTGGTTTATTGCCGTTTCGGCCGTTTGTCTGGCTTGTATGGCAATACTTGGCACCGTTGACGTGCTCAGTCTCTATTTTTTGGGTATCCCCATTCCGGCGGCCACGGAGATGATTTCTTCGGCAATGCCCATTGCAATCATGATGGCCCTTAGCTACACGCAAATCACCCGATCGCATGTCAGTGTGGATCTTTTTAAAAGAAACTTCTCTGCCTTGGCCTCGCGAATCGTCGAGGCTTTGTCCTTAGTGGTGGGGATAGTGGTTTTTTTCTTGATGGCCTGGGGTGCTTGGCAGCTGGCTTTCAACAGTTTTGATGTGGACGAAAGGGCTGTCGCTGCGATACGTTTTCAGATTTGGCCCATCAAAATTATTTTTTCATTCGGCATCACGATTTGTGTTTTGCAGATGTTTTTTGATCTGTTATTGAAGCTTTCGCCCTCGACGGCTGACCCCACCTTCGTCTAAACATTTGGTTTTAGGAATCGGTTAGGCAACATGGATCCCGTATTCGCAGGCGTATCAGCAATTTTGGCGGTCTTGGCACTGATTGCGCTAGGCATACCCATTGGGTTTTGCATTGCATTGGTCGCCTTAGTGGGTCTTTATCTCGTCGGTGGCATGACACTGATGCTTATCTCGGTGGAGGGCATCCCGTTCGAGTTCGCGAGCCAGTATGGCTTTGTCGTGATTCCAATGTTCATCCTGATGGGCGCTTTTGCGGAGATATCAGGTATCACCAAGGACTTCTACAACTTTTTCTATCGATTGATGGGAAAAGTTAGAGGGGGACTTTTGATGGTGACGATTCTGAGTTCTGCTGGTTTCGCTGCCATCAGTGGCTCAACCATGGTCAATGCCGTGGTGTTTACGCGGATTGCGTTGCCGCATATGTTGAGCTTTGGCTACGACAAGGCCTTGGCTGCGGGATGTATTGCCGCCGCTGGCACTTTTGCCGCGTTGATTCCACCATCAATCATGATGGTCGTATACGCGTTGTTAACTGGCCAATCGATTGGTGCCCTGCTGATTGCAGGCATTGTGCCGGGCATATTGACGGCAGTGGCGTATCTCATTTTGGTGCACTTTATCGTGAAGGTAAAGCCAGAACTGGCCCCCGCGCCCAACATCCATTTCACCTTGCGCGAGAAGTTGGTTAGTTTTTATTCAATATGGCCTTTCGTCTTATTGGCTTTTGTCGTGATTGGTGGCATTTATTCTGGTGCCATGGCGCCTTCGTCTGCGGGTGCGGTGGGTGCGGTGGGCGCATTTGTCATCATGCTCTTGCGAAGTGCACTGCGCAAAGAGCCGATCGCCCGCAAAGATTTGCTGAGCTCGATGAGAGGTGCCGCGGTCACGAGCGCGTCCCTTTTTCTAATCATCATTGCCGGGCTACTGCTATCGCGATTCTTTGTTTACTCAGGGTTTGTTGACGAGATCGTCTACTTTATTCGCGACCTTGATATCCCACCCTACTTGGTGCTAGTGGTGATTGTTGTCATGTACCTGATCCTCGGTTGCTTCATGGACACGGTGTCCATGACTGTGGTTACCGTGCCATTCATCTATCCAATTGTCGTCAGCCTTGGCTATGACCCCATTTGGTTTGGCGTCATTTTGATTAAGCTCATTGAAATTGGCGTACTCACGCCACCCATTGGACTTAATTTGTTTGCGGTCATCAGCTCGGCGGATGGTCGCATCACAACCAACGAGATGTTCAGGGGCGTTGTTCCATTTTTGCTACTTGAACTTGTGATTTTGGCGGCACTTTACATGTTCCCATCGATTGTGCTGTGGCTACCCAACCTAATGATTAATTAAAGGAGTACGACCTTGAAAAAGTATGAAATCTATGTAGACGCCCAATGGGGCCCCTGCGCGAGCGGTGAGTACTTTGACACCGAGAACCCATTCACGGGTAAGGTTTGGGCGCAGATCCCAAAGTGCGATAAAGAGGATGTCGACCGAGCAGTCAAGGCAGCTTATGACGCTTACGACACGGGTCCTTGGGCATCGATGACGGCAACTGCTCGGGGTGCGCTGCTGCGTAAGCTTGGTGATTTGATTGCTGAGAACGCGGAGTTGCTGGCTGACACAGAGGTTGCCGACAACGGCAAGCTGAAGGCAGAGATGTATGGGCAAATGCAGTACCTGCCACAGTGGTTCTACTACTTTGGCGGTTTGGCTGACAAAGTCGAGGGTGCCAATATTCCTATCGATAAACCAGGTTTTTTTAATTTCACGCAGTACGAGCCGCTAGGGGTGGTGGCGGTCATCACGCCATGGAATTCACCGTTGTTGCTCGCTAGCTGGAAAATTGCACCGGCTTTGGCTGCAGGTAACACCCTGGTCATTAAGCCTTCTGAGTTCACTTCAGCTTCCATGCTCGAGTTTGCTCGTTTGGTTGAGAAAGCGGGATTCCCCAAGGGAGTGTTCAATGTGGTCACGGGCTTTGGGCAAGACGTTGGTGCCGCGCTCGTTGAGCACCCCAAGGTGGCTAGGGTTGCTTTCACGGGTGGTGAAATCGGCGGCGTAAAGGTCTACGAAGCGGCGGCTAGAGGATTGAAGTCCGTGTCATTGGAGCTTGGGGGCAAGTCACCCAACATCGTGTTTGCTGATGCGGATATCAATAACGCCGTTCGTGGGGCTGTTTCAGGTATTTTTGCGGCGACAGGGCAGACATGTATGGCAGGATCTCGCCTGCTCGTGCACGAGAGCATTCATGATGATTTTGTCGAAAAGCTACTGGAATTGGCCAAGACAGCCAAGATGGGCAATCCGTGTGAAGCAGACACCACGGTAGGACCGGTGACCACACGCCCTCAGTACCAAAAGGTTTTGTCCTATATCGATATCGCGAAGTCTGAGGGCGCCAAATGCGTGTTGGGTGGTGGCCCTGCCACGCGCGCTGAGTGCGGTGATGGTTGGTTCGTTGAGCCCACGATCTTTACCGAGGTGAGCAACACGATGCGGATTGCACAAGAAGAGGTATTTGGGCCGATCCTCTCGATCATCAAATTCAAGACCGATGAGCAAGCCATTCAGATTGCCAATGATGTCATGTACGGACTGGCTGCCGGCGTTTGGACGCAAGATATTGGTCGTGCTTTGACGATGGCCAAGAAAATTCGCGCAGGCACGGTGTGGATTAACGCCTATCGGGTGGTCAGTTACATGACGCCTTTCGGTGGTTTCAAGCGCTCTGGTCTTGGGCGTGAGAATGGTCAGGAAATGATCAAGGAATACCTGCAGGTCAAAAGCATCTGGATCAATACCAACAAGGAAATTCCAAACCCCTTTGTCATGAGCTAGAGCATGACGCAGTAGCGGCTCAAAGCGCTACTTTAATTAGAGATAACGGGCATGCTGCGATCTTGGCGTGACCGTTATCTGAACACCCCCTTTGGCTGCATCTGATACCATCACAACAGGCTTTTCATGGCACCAGTGCCCGACTGTCAGCGCAACAGCCCTTCTTTGCTGGCGTGACAGCTCGCCTCAAAGGATCAACATGTCGGAATCATTGGTTTTGCGTCTTCGCCCATTGGAGCGCGAGGATTTGCGTTTTGTTCACGAATTGGATAACAACGAATCCGTGATGCACTACTGGTTCGAAGAGCCCTACGAGGCGTTTTTTGAATTGTCAGAGCTCTACGATAAGCATATTCATGACCAGTCTGAGCGACGTTTCATTGCCGAGTCAGATGACGCACCGGTCGGTTTGGTTGAGTTGGTCGACATCAATCACATTCATCGGCGGGCTGAGTTTCAGATCATCATTGCCCCGCAGTTTCAAGGCCAAGGGTTTGCAAAAAGCGCCACCCGCTTAGCGGTTGAATACGCCTTCATGATCTTGAACCTGCATAAGGTCTATCTGGTGGTGGATGTCGACAACACGGCTGCGATCCACGTCTACGAGCAAATTGGCTTTAAGCAAGAGGGTTTGTTGGTTAAAGAGTATTTCTCCGCTGGCGAATACCGAGATGTGATCCGAATGGCGATCTTTCAGAATGAGTTTCTGGCTAAGCCGGGCGCCATTGGTTAGTAATCGATGCCGGGGGACCACGACCCCACGACCCTACGACTCGCCACTGACGCACTCAATACATTGCGACCATTTTTAAAGCCGGTGAGATAGCCAATCAGTACGCCATGGATGGTGAGCTTTAAGACATTCACTTCGTTGTTTGTATCGACACTCATTCGTCATCCTCTAGCCATTCCCGCCAAGGGTCATCGTTGTGTGACTCGTGCTCTTCTTTTGCCGCTTGGCTTGAGTCGGCAGGTGCTGCACGGTCATCCGCTAATACGGCGAGCACGGCACTGAGCTTGTCTTTGGGGATTAGGAGTAAATTACTTTTGAGCCCTATGGCAATAAGCTCAAGGGTATCGAGCCGAGGGTTCCCTTTGGATTCCAGTCTCTGGTATTGCTGGCGCGATATCCCAACGCGCATCAGCATGTCGTGCTGCTTTAATGACAGCACAATACGGCGGGCTTTGATCTGTGCGAGAAGTGAGCTCATAAAGAAACATTTATGTTGCTATTTATATAAGTGAGTCATACTAATTTCTTTTTTAAAAATAGCAATATATAAGTTTCTATCTGTAAGTTTATATCTATAAGTTTATATCTCAGTTTTCCATGAAATCTTCGGCGCCATGGCGTCATAACCCGCAGCCGAATCCAAGTCCTCCAAAGCGATCACCAATGCGCATGAAGCTTGGGCGCGTTTGGTCTGGTGAATTTGGTTTGCCGTATTTTGCTTGACTAAGCTTTTCAATCGAACGACGCAGTGCCTCACTTGGTGAGACACCAAGCCTGCCATGATCGGACTTCTTCTTAAAGGAGCGAGTCATGAGAACCATCGCGATCAGCTGCTGGTTGGGTGCGCTAGTGATCGGCACACCCTTGCAAGCACAGATTATCCCTATTCAAACGGGTCCCACCACGGTTTTTACCCCGGGTGGCGTCACCACTGTGACACCGAACGGGACCAACGGCTATACGGTGATTTCACCGCGGGGTGTCACCAATGTCATGTCATACGGCAACGGTAACCACACCGTCATTAGTCGAACCTGATTTATTCACATTAAGCCGCAATCGTAATATTTCTGTCGCGTCTCAGTGCTTCAGCTTGAATGAATTCCGTCACTTTAGCCAACAAACCACCCAAACCGAGCACTTTTATTAAGGCCAAATAAAGGCCGAGACCTTTTTTGCGGATCATTCTCAGTAACCAGCGAATGTTATACCCTGCGGCGCATAGCACGGCATGTATGGCATCACCCTCTGGGCCTTTAAGGTGGCATCTGTTCATTCGGTTATCTGATTTGAGGTGGCCAATGATGGGTTCGATGGCTTGTCTTCGTTTGAGTAGCTTGCGTTCTTGTTCAGTCAGACTCTTGTACTTGCCTCGGTGTTTGATACTCACCCCTGGGTTATCTTGATCGACAATACAACGTGTTCGAGATGGGAAAGGAGTTCCTTTTTTTCGTCGATAAGCTTTTTATAGTACTGGCTTGTGCTAAGGCGCTCGGCTTTGTGATACTGGGTCCCGTCAGATTTTGATGTACATAATTAACCTTATGAAACCAAGCATGCATAGGGAGGAGAAATGCTTGAGGCTCGCTCGATAAGACTGTTCTCTGTGATTGTGTTCAGCTTGTTTGCTCTGTTCCACATCACAACTACGCTAGCCAAGACCGAGGTCTTCGAAAGTTGGACAACCTTTCGCGATGTTGACAATGGGGATTGGTATGCCGTGACAACATCTGAAAAAAATGAGGGGGTCTTTTTCGGCATAAGTTTTGATCCAAGTACGGGCTGTGAGCCTTTGGGTCTTTATTCTGTTCCGTCAGCCAGTGCACTTGATAGACAGGATGATGGTGCCTATCAGAAAACGCTGAAATTTCGAGTCGATGACGCCACAACGTGGATATTGGATAAAGGCGATGCAATATTACTGACGACCCTATCCATGAACAGAAAATTTGCAGTTGCTGCGCTTTATTTACCGATAAGCGATAAGTTCATTGCCCAACTAATTGATGGTGCTAAGCTAAGAATGCTGATTGTCGAATCGGATATCACTGACCGTTTCGATCTAAAAGGGTCGAAAGTAGCAGTAGCTATGGCTCAATTGGGATGCTTACAGGAAACCCCATCGATTCCGGAAAAGGCGCCTAACGATGCGGTCGAGTCGCCTCCAGTAAAAATAACGCATCTCAATAGATCAGCAATTAGCTAAGGGGCAATTCTGATAACAAGTGCTTTAATTCTTGAGAATTAGCACAGCAGAATTTGCGGACAATTGTTTTGGTTGTCGGGGGTAGGGTGAAATTGAGTCAGTCTTAGTTGAAATAAGCTCTGTCAGAATCTTGATTTTTTGGCTCGGAAGGACGTTGCGGCTGAGTTTCAAAGTAGCGTAAATCAGGATCAGCAGACCTTTGAGTGGTCTTTTCGCATAAAGCATAGGCATTCCTTAACGCGACGGCTGACCCTTTAAGACTAAAACGATCCGTGAAACCATTGTCGACTCTAAGAATTCTCAATGTAGACCCCTGAAGAATATCTACAACGAACTTTACGTTGACGGGGAGGCCAATGTAATAGGTTGTCATTTTTCCTGCAGAGTCTCGTTTGTAAAAGCCTTGAGCCTGACCTTTCTTTACCTGCCAGAGTGGCCTGCTATCTATGCGCGCCTGTAGCTCAAGATTCAGCTGCCCCTCCGGCAACCTTTCCTTTAAAGAATCAACGGATTGCGTATAAAACATGAAGGGACTACAGCCTTGAGTCGCATCAAAAATCACTATCAACTCAATAGCAGAACCGTATTTTTGTGAGTACGTAGAAGTTGCTCCCCCCTCATTCAGCTTAGTCCAGACCCAATTGTGATGCGTATTAAGTTGCTGATTTTGTGCGATCGAACTAAATGAAACGCACAAAAGAAAGGACGCCACAACAAATTGGACAAAAGCTTTCAACGAGCAAAGAGGGCTTTGGTACATATTTTGGAGTCCCTTTGATGGAAGATGAGACATTACGTCGTCTCTTTAGGCCGCAAAACTGTCTATTACCTTCAATAAGGTTAACTTTATGTGCTGGATTTGTCTACGGAGTCCGCCCTTGTAACCACGCATGGCAGATCTTTTTTTACCTGCCTTTGTATTTGGGCCAGTAGACTTCTCCCACGGTTTCCACCGGTGAATCATTTTTGACCGCATAGCCCGATGCTCTGGTGTTCTGACGTAGCTCATAGGTAGCTCCTGATAGTTGGTTTTGTCCAAAATTTATTTGTTGTGTCCCAGTCGTGAAATTGGCTTGATAGACAACGGATGGCTTTTTGATCTGGCTAATCGTCTCAACGGTAGATCTGCACTGTGATTGCGCTCGTAACGCCAACTTCATAAGAGCCGACAGGTTGGATACTCGATCCTGTTGCATTGCTAGTTCTGTCAGCCTAACGAATAATGCTTGGAGCGCTTCTGACTGCCCCACGAGCGAGGCTTCGAGGGCATCTGCATTCCCATCTTTCACGGCCTTCGTGTGCGCCCTGAGGGTCTCCAAGAGAGTTGGAACATCCATGTCGTGATACAGCTCGTTTGGCTGCATTCTGGCTATGACCCGATACGATGCAAATTCTGGCGAGGTGAGTAGGTCTGCAAACGCCTTACCTTTTTCCTCTTGTGTTGCACCAGGGTTTAACTGAATCTCTTTTCTAGACATTAAACCTCCCGTCCTTCATACCTTTCTGCCGAAGGCGCGAAGGCGCCACGATTTGGTGTCTGGTATCTTCTGGCATCTTCGACACTTGCAGCATAGAAGGCGTCATACATGTTTCGGTGGCATCTTCGGCATCTTCGGGACTAGAGATGGACACGGACGTAGTATCTACGGGGGTTTCACCGAAGGCGACAGATACCATTGTTTTCGTGGCATCTTCGTAAGTTGGCGATATAGGTGGCACCTTCGGAGGTAGTTCCCATTTCCACCCACCTTTCATTCCATCTTTGACGGCGTTTACACCAATTGCTTTACGCGTCCGTTGCATTGTTCTCTTTGAATATCCGGCTTGGTCAGCGTCTTTGAATACGTCTCTTGCCCACATGGGGCTATCGGACAACAGATCCTGTAGGAAGCGCTTAGCATCTCCAGGGCTCTCGCCATCCTCATCGAACTCTTCCGCTTGGGATAACAGATCTCGTGCTGATCCTTCTAGGCGCTCACCCCAAACAATTGCGGAGGTCTCAATCCCCTCGTCCAGCTTGATTTGTGTCAGGCTGTATTCAAACCCGCCCTTATCGGAGGCAATATTACTTTTTGCCTTGCAGAAAATGCGCTTGGATTCGTCTTCCCCGTTTTGATGCTTTGCTGCAACGAAAACCGTCCGTGCGAGCGCACCGAAGGCTTGTGATCCCGTTAGCCTTTCCACTGGGTCTCGTCCACCTGTGCCTTTCGAGAAGTGTGTGATCCCCAAAATAGCGCAATCATTTTTGGCAGCCAGATCAACTAATGGTTGGAGACCACGACGTACCTCAGCATTTTTATGACTGTCACCAGAGATTGCCGACACGATTGGGTCCACGATGATTAACCGAACGTCTGCAGGCAACACATCTTTCAATCGACTCATGTCAATCGCTGGATCAAAAGAGCGTTTTGAGCCATGCTCTATTACCCCGTCAATAATATGAACCCGATTCCTATCGGCACCGGCTGCGATTAGCCTAGGTATCAGCGTGTCTTTCGGGTCGTCCTCACCTGACCATATGACGACATCACCCTGCTGCGCCCGACTATCGTCAGGAAATAAACCTCCTGTGGTCAGGGTTGCCGCAATTGCCATGCTGATCGTTGTTTTCCCCGTTCCGGGCGCTCCTGCAAATATGTGTAGTTTTCCAGCAGCTAGCCAACCATTCCAAAGCCATTTAATGGGCTCAGGGTTGATGTCGCTGGCTCGGACTAGGGACACTCCTTTTTGCACTTTTGGGGTGTTGCAAATTGCTGCCTTTACTGCATCAAGTCCACACGCCACATGCAAATCGTTGAAATCGGTCTGCTCGGATCGTCGGTCTTCAAACACTGGTACTGCTAGGCGACCAAACTCTGACGCTTGTAAGGCTTTAGGATGAGGTAAGCCGTTTTTATCTAGGTCAGCCAATATGATCAGTTCAGCATCGTTGAAGCGTTCTCTGATCGTCTGGGTAACTTTGGGTAAGTTATCGGCAGAAAGCGCTGCTACTCCGAAAAACCCAGTCGCCTGGTGTGCCGACAAAACTGTCGCCACGCCTTCACCAATCAGGATTGTCCCGCCCTCAAGCTTGTTAGTCGCCCAGTAGCCCCCTGAACGCGTACCACGCCCTGCAAGAGCCGTTTTACGCCCCCTCTCATCGATCAATTCAAGCGTAGATAGACAACCATCCCTAGCGACTGGAACAACCAGTAGACGACCTTCCAGTGGTTCTGAGGATGCCTGTGGCGTGTAACCTAACATCTCCTTGGCTCTATCAATGGGAATTGTTTTGAGCGTTGATACTGGCTTGACTTGCTTTCGTTCCAGATAGGGGTGGCTTTGAACAGGCGTTGCTTCCGACAGGATTGCCTTCGCTTTTTGTGCGGTCTCAACCCGTTCACGCTCTATAGCTAGCTCATCTTCCCTGGCTCTTACAGCAGACACCGCTTTCAGCTTGGCTAATTGCTCGGGGCACGGGCGTTGACCGTCATCCATCCATCCATTTGCCTTGGCCTGATGAAACAGCGATCCGACAGTGACTGCACCGTGGGAACTTATGCTCTTCCAGACATCCTGAGCATCTTTTGCATTGAAGCTGGCTCCCGCCTTGCTCCAATCTAGCCATGTATCGAACCCAGCCTCACCAAGCTCGGATTTGATGGCCATTCCCATCGTCAGCCACACGTCTCTGTCATTGGGATCAATGAAGTGAAGAGCGTTGGAAATACGTTCAATCATTTTGCAACCCTCCTACACGAATGAGCCATGTAGCGAGGCTCGTGGGAACAAGTCCATGTACCGCCATTACGACGATCAGTTGTTTTGTTCCAGAGCGTAGGGATGTAAAATCGAACTTGAAAGTGTTTTGTGCAGCCTTCGGGCTGCTTTTTTTTATCAACATGTTATTCCCCTTGCAGCCGCTCAATTAACGCTCGCACCTGCTCAACGGACCAAGCTGTTGTTCTGGGTGAGAGCTTGACTGGTTGGGGATATATGCCAGATTTGACCCCGGCCCACCATGTTGATTTCTTGACGGGGATGATCGGTGGGATACCTGCTTTAGCGTCCCCGACAATTTGCTTAAGGCGTAAAAACCCGGTTTCTGGAAGATGGTTCATGGTTGTGTAACCTCACTTGAAGGAGTCCGTAGTTGGACGACACAACCATTTGGCGGCGTAAGAAGTTAGTCTGAATTATTTACGGCGTGCGATTATTGCTACTGTGGATTTTTGACCACATCCTCAACGAATGAATGCCATTCCGCAAGTGTGTCTTGTTGTTGATGCAGGCAAAGAGCTCCCATTAATAGCTCGACCCATCGCTTATCAGCCATGTCACGTTGCTGGCGCAGAGTTTGACCCTCTTCCAGCCTTGTCGCTCCCTCTAAGTCGTTTTGACTCACAACCTCAATCCACGGGGATCTCCGGATAAGGAACGTAAAGGCACCGCTCTCATCAAGGCAATGTTCTTCCATCACCCGCATGTGTTCAACAGCAAGAGTCGCCCTATTTATGTGAGTCCACTTTATAGGGCGGCGTTTCTTCGAGGGCTCGAGATATTTAGTTGCTGATCGTTGCTCCAGTGCCAACTCAAGCGCAAGGCGTAGCTCCCAGCCCTTGGAGTTATCAATCCCAAATAGATCTCTAATTTGAATGAGTTTCTCGAGATCTTCTCTGGCCCACTCTCTGTCCTGTTGTCTTTGCTCCTCATCGGTAGCTAGAAGAGAAACTTTGCGATCCTCTCTCCGTTGAAACTTTGGCCAAGCCTCTTTTGTGCTTTTCTTTCTCATATCGTCATCATATCGAGCTTCGCCTTAACAGCATCCTTGTTTAGGTGCCCGTAGTTCTTTTCGATCATTGCTACCGAGGTTCCAGTCAGCTCGACAACGCTAAAAGCGCCAATATCTGAACCAGATCGTCTTAGGAATTTCAGAATGTTGCTCATGCAATCTCTCGAATTGGAGTCACATTCGCAACCGCAGGAACTTTATTGCAGAAGTCGGCCCATGTTTGCATCAATTTCTCGCGCTTCACCAAAAGATCACCACGCTGGTAGGCTGCCTCAGCTTTGTCCCTCAACTGGTGTGCCAATGCGTGTTCTATAACTTCTCGGGGGAAAGGTGTTGTTTCACCCGCCCAGTCGCGAAAAGTTGATCGAAATCCATGCACCGTGAGGTCTTCTCGCCCCATGCGGCGTAGTACAGCCATTAGGCTCATGTCGGAAAGAGCTTTGTTCTGTGGAGAGGGAAAGATGTGCGCCACGTCTTTGATGCGAGACATGGATTGCAGCAATGTCACCGCCTGACTCGACAACGGTATGCGATGCTCTTTACCCGCCTTCATACGCTCGGCGGGAATCGTCCATGTCTTGGCCTGTAAATCGACTTCCTGCCACGTTGCACCACGCACCTCGCCGGATCGGGCAGCCGTGAGGATCGTAAACTCCAACGCCTTCGCACCAATGCCATCACACTTGCGAAGGACTTTCATAAATTCACCTACCGCTCCATAAGGTAGCGCAGGGTGGTGCTTTACCTTTTGCACCTTGTTTGGCGCAGGCAACACCTTGTCTAGATGCCCCTTCCAACGAGCTGGGTTATCTCCAGAGCGGTAACCTCGTACAGTTGCCCAATCCAACACAGCTTCAATTCGCCCCCGAAGGCGTGAGGCTGTCTCATTTTTGATCGTCCAAATCGGCTCAAGGATTTTCAATACTAGCGGCATACCAACACCAGCCACAGGTAACGATCCGATTACCGGACTGGCATACGAAGCTAACGTGTTCTCCCACTGTTTCACGTGCTTGGGGTTTTTCCATCCTGCGCGATGCGCTTCAATGTAAGCATCAGCACATTCCTTGAAAGTCATCGCCATTGCGTCGACCAGCTTGATCCTTTGGCGCTCGGTATCTCTATCAGAAATGGGGTCACGGTCGGCATCAACAATCTTTCGCACATCCGTTGCCCGTGAGCGTGCCTCAGCCAAGGAATAAGTGTTAACAGACCCCATACCCATTTCACGAGATTTGCCGGTCACAGGTGACTTGAAACGAAACACCCAAGATTTCGTCCCAGACTTACTGACTTGCAACCATAAGCCGCCACCATCACCGTAGTAGCCCGGTTTCGTCTCCTTCGTCACCTTAAGTGCCGATAGTTTGCCAATACCTTTCGCCATACTCGTTTCTACCCATGTTATTACCCATGTAATAATACCGGATTTTAATGGACTATGTCAGGGCTTATTGGATGACGGAATTGCTCTAACCCTTTAAAAATAGGCTCTTCAGAAGGTTTTGATGGATTTAGTTGGACATATGAAATGCGGACCCACCGTAACCCACCCCCCTAATTTCGTTTGGGACTCCTAGACAACATATACATTGAGTTTTGGACGAACGACGAGGTGTTTATAGTTGTTGTTTTAATTAGAGCCGAGCGTGATCTTGATATCTCAATCAAGTTATTTGCCAAGGGGTACACACGGTTGCTTAGTGCGTTTTGATGGGTGTCAGTTCAAACCTAGGCAAACTCTGTCCGAATTAGAGGCATCCCAGAAAGTAGTCGCATCCTCCCGGAACGTGTCAACCTGTTTTGAGCCAGTTCTGTAAAAATTAAGTTGCATTTTCAATGACCCGTCGCAGGGTCGGGAAGTTGACGCCTTTCTCAATGGTGGCCTGATCGGCATCAGCCGGCACAGGA